>Ga0194056_10000690_pt1 | contig 18505 bp, 14 predicted proteins | sample SepL4413m_MetaG_FD_155458 | JGI IMG/M metagenome (GOLD analysis project Ga0194056, IMG submission 155458) | Anoxic zone freshwater microbial communities from boreal shield lake in IISD Experimental Lakes Area, Ontario, Canada - Sep2016-L442-13m | ecosystem: Environmental > Aquatic > Freshwater... | reverse complement strand
ATTTTTTAGGTGAAAGACGAAAGGCTCAGGGTAAAAGGCGAAAGGCGAAAGAGACAGCCCCCGATTTGCCCCCTTTGCCCTTTGCCCTTTGCCCTTTGCCTTTTGCCTTTTGCCTTTTGCCTTTTGCCTTTTGCCCTTTGCCTTTTGCCTTTTGCCTTTTGCCTTTTGCCTTTTGCCTTTTGCCCTTGAACCTTGAACCTTGAACCTTGAACCTTGAACCTTGAACCTTTAACCTTTAACCTTTAACCTTTAACCTTTAACCTTTAACCTTTAACCTTTAACCTTTAACCTTACCCCTCCCTCCCATATTCCAAAAATCCGCGCCAAATACCAATAAGGTTGTAAAAGGAATAGGCCAATTTTTTTGGGTTAAACAAGACCAAGGCGAGCAGCATTTTTAGGAGGGGGGCGACAAACATCTTACGTACGATGTAGTACAGCATAAACGCATCGCGCTGATTGGCGAATTTTCGGATATAAGCCCCAACCCCCGTGGAATACATCAGCATTCTTGACGTTCCCAGCTTGTAATGATCTTTATCCGGGTGATAAATTTTTATTGCCGGCGTATAAAATGCACTGTTGCCCGCCCGAAGCAAACGATACAAAAGCTCAAAACCCTCACCTCCGGAATATTTGGAACCAATCCCGAAATCGTGATCCAGATGAAACTGCTCGCCATCAATCTTGTTGCGGTCAAAAAACTGCGTAAACTCGACTCCCATCATCTGGAAGCGTGAAAAATAGTGGGCTTTGCGGCTGTTAACACCGATGCTAAAGCGGCTGGATAAAAAAGTGTATGAACCCGTAACCAAGATAGATAGGTTTTTACGCATCGCAAATTCAGCGACTACTTTTTCCAGGACATCCCTTTCATAAGTACAATCATCATCAGGAAAGGCAACGAACCTGCCGTGAGCCAAGCCTATACCGTAGTCTCTGGCTCTGGCGTTACCCACAAAATCCACTTTCACATGCTTCACATCAAGGCAATCCTTGTAAAAATCGACGATGGCATCAAGTTTACCGTCCTTGTTTTGATCGATGATAATCAGCTCAAAATTCTTATAGGTTTGATTCATTAGAGACTTCAAAAAATCAACCACTTCCCGGTCTCTTCCCAGTGTTGCTAAAACCAGCGAAATTTTCATAGTACTTATCCAGTCTGAATGCCGGCTTTTGCCTGCATATAGATGGTTGCCTCATACCAGGTAAACATCAATGCAAACTCCAGGCCGGCAAAGCCATCCAAAAAGCCACCCCGAAAAACGAAGTGGTATAAAAAACGGGCGAGAATCCTCAGCCAGGATCGTCCCAATAAAACGCTCAAACGTCCCCGGCGGGTCATTGTTGCCTCCGTTGGCGGCTTAAGCTGCACTTCTTGCGCTGCTTTATCGACATGTTTATGCATCCATTCAATAATTTCGCCATGATAAAAATAGTGTTGATAAGGAATGGCACAATAGCCGATTCGACAGGTATTAATAACGGCCTCACCATGCCCTGTGTGGTTACGGACAAAGCGGGTGGCGTCCCTGCGCACCAGCCGTGGATGATAAATCGGATAACCGGGTGCGTGGTTTAGTCGTTTGCCGCGCAGATAAAGTATCGATGGCACCATCACCACATCAACCGAATCGGACTCCGCCCTATCGGCTTCAAACCAGTCATAAAATGTCTGCGGATAAATTTCGTCAGCATCGACGAACAATATCCAGGGTGTGTTGATAGCACAGTGATTAATGGCAAAGTTGCGTTGTTCGGCAAAACCCGGCCATGGATTTGTATAAATCCTGCAATACCGGCTATTGGCGATGGCAATCGTAGCATCGGTACTTCCCGAATCTACAATCACAATGGGATAGCACTCAGGAATAGCCGCCAGACAATCCGGCAGATTAACCTGCTCATTTTGAGTCAAAATAACAACAGTTAACATATAACTTTTTCTTAATGTTAGGGTTTAAAAAATGAAGCCAGTGCAAGGTAAAAGTTTCAAGAAGCGAGACTGCCCTTTTACCTTTTACCTTTTACCTTGAACCTTGAACCTAAATTAAATTTTGACCGCATATAAATTGATGTAAATACCCAGTCCAAAGCAATGCATCAAACCGGCAAACGGGATCTGTAAAAACTTTACCATTCCGTCAACAATAGCCGCCGGCCGGCCTTTCAGTCGCAATCTTTTGGATGCTGCATTAAACGGGATTCGGGTGATTTGCTTCACCTTAACGACCCGAAAGCCGTTTTTCTCAACCAACGCGGTTAAACCCTGTTCGGTAAAATAATTGACATGTTCCGGTATCCATAAACAAGCGTTATCCTTGGTGCCCAGTAGCTTGACCAGAAACGAATCATAATTGGGCACGGCACAAGCCAAAATACCACCCGGTGCCAGCAGGCCGGACACCTTGTTAATGGCATAATCCGGCTCAAGAAGATGCTCCAATACCTGCGACATCATGACCACGCCGAACTGTCCCGCCGGTTCGTAATTCTCAAACATCACAGCCAACGGCTCATCACCATTCAAGTTTTTAAACACGTCATTTTCATATTTGCCGGGATTGATGCTGACGGTGTTATAGCCCAATTTTCTAAGTGCCTGCGTGTAAAAACCAAAGCCTGAACCAATATCAAGCGCCTGATCATTATCCGAACTGTTAAGCTGGTGAGCTTGATGACTCATCCGTTCGGCATCCAACCTACAGTTGGGAAACGCTGTCTCTTGGTTCAGCACCGCTTCAAGTGTTATCGCTTCGGTTAGCGCCTGGCCTGAGTATTGATAAATGGATTGCAACCATTGCCTGGCAGGAGGTCGATTTAAAAAACCGGTTCCACAACTCCCACAACGATAGATACTGAACACCGTGGTGTTCACATTTTCCGTATATTGAAAGTTTTTTTGACGCCAAAGTTTTATTTTCTCACCACCACAGCTCACACATTCGTGCAAAACATCGCCATAGATTCCTGAAACTGCTGCTGCATTCGTCATAATATTCCTCGTTTATTTCTTTTTTTAGACTACCCACTTTTATATCTAAGACGGGACAGTCACGTAGGTCGGATTAGCGACAGCGTAACCCGACAAATCCAAGTGTCTTTTTCGCATAATAAAAACAATGAGCTGAAAACCATCAAGCTACCTCTCCTGCTGGAGAGGGTTGGGGTGAGGAGAATAAAATCAAACAGTTATATTCCCCTCATCCCAACCTTCTCCCTCAAGGGAGAGCGTAGCGAGGGTTCAGGAGCTGGTACTTGTGTAGATACCTATGCCTAAAGTGTGAGTCTTTGAAATATAACATACTGATTACTTTGGTGTCTTTCGTGCTTTTCGTGGACTAACTGCGGTTTTTAGGATCATTCACTAAAAATTGCTCAGACCGTTACGTTGCAGTCTGACAGGTCTTCTTGCCCCTCCTCTATTGCCTGTTTATTTTTGGAACTGATATTTCGCCATGGTTTGGCCAGGAGGGCTAAAACCAAAGCCTCAACGCCAAAATAGACAGGATTGGCCATAGCCGCTCCGGGCAAGCCATAACTGTCTACCATCAGTGGAATGCTGATGGCCGCCGTCACCGCCCCGCATAAGCGACCCAACAATAACCACCGTGTCCGTTTTTTGGCCAATAATGGTTGAGATACCACAGTTCCCAAGGCATGTAGCGCACAACCCAAGGCGATGGCCGGTATCAAGGCTACCGCTGAATGATATGATTTTGCCAGTATCCAGGAAACCAACCAGTCGCCGGTAACCTGCAATAACAACACGCCAATAATGCCTAAAGCAACAACACTGGCTATCCAAATCCATAAAATCTTAAAGGCTTCCTTGGGCTGATTCAGGGAATATAACTGAAAATAAACCGGCTGAAAAATACGCAACAAAACCATGGCGCTGCGATTAAACGCCTCATTGATTATCGTGTAAATGGCAGCATACAAACCCACCTCGGCAGCGGTCATTAAATAACCGATGACATAACGATCACCCAAGCCGTTAACCCAAAATATCAATTCCATCGGGATTAGCGGCAAAGCATAAACCCATACCTCGGTTTTAAAATGTCGGGTGATGGCCGGGCGGTTTTTTTTATGGACTTTCGAATGCTGGACAAACGACCAAGCCATATTTGAGACCATGCTTGCCAGGATGTAGCCCAGCAACACCCATTCAGCTTTTTGGTCTCCCCACCACACCAGCGCTACCGCCAATAACGGCCGCAGTACGCTATCCGTGGTTTGCCACAAACTGGCTTCCCGCTGTCTGCGCTCACCAATCAATAACTGAATACCCAGTTCGCGGCGGACAGTTACGGCCAGAAGAATGCCCGCCAGCATCAGTAGCCAAAAATCGCTGTGCAAAAAATAGCTGCCCATCACACCGCCCAGCACCAACAAATTTATTGCCAGAACGGTTGAGCGGTTGGTCAGTCGGGTCACCACCGCATATAAATCGGCACGCTCCCATTTATTCCGGCACTCCGGCAATAACCGCATGCCGGCGCAGATAAAAGGGTAGGAAAACAGGGTGACGCCAAGCGCCACAAAACCGTTTAATAAAGCAAATTGTCCGTAAACATCCGGCGTTACCAGCTCCGTAAGCAAGCGGGTGCCTGCCAATAAAGCGCAGGCGGATAGCAGTTGTCCAAACAGCGCCCAAAAGGCATCACCGAATAAGCGTCTTTCTTTTAATAATTCGATCATGGTTTTTACCTTCAAATACTCGTTGTCAGGATGGATGCTGATAATAAGAATCCGGTGCCATCGGGCTTGCGTCCAACGACACTAAACCAGACTGATAGCCGGTGCCCAATACCGTACCCCAGAGAAACATCAGTAGCGCGTTTTGTGGAAAATACTCCCACATATTAAAAGTCAGTCCGGCAACGAAAATAAACATCACGACCAAACCTTTGTTGGGGTGACCCGACATTCTTGTCGTTATCCATAAAAAGAAAATATACGCCAGCAGACCTATCAGGCCATAACCGTTCAGTAAAAATAAATAAAGGCTGTCAGAATCAAATTGCCCCTTAAAATGTTCCGCACCGTAAAGAATATTGATGGTATTGGAGCTCAGTCCCAAGCCCCAGCCAAACAGCACATCTGCGGGGCCATGAACTTGCTCGGAAAATACCCGATGCCATAAATCAATGCGACCATCCTCGGTTGGATTGGCATCATCACGGCCACTAAGCAAAGGACTGGAGGCCAACAACAGCGCACCCACGGCAAACAGGGGAGCCGGCATAATCAAAGCCCAGCGATCACGGGGTCTAAGCAGTGCATAAATCTGAAAATAAATGACCAACAACGAACTGATGAAAGCGGTTCGTGAACCACTCAGTAACGCTAAAAATACACTGACAGCCACCCACTTTCGCATTGACGGCACCAGTGAAAACAGCAGCGCACAAGTCGCCATAGTCGCTCCAAACAGATTGGGACTGACAAAAGTACCGAATGGCCGTCCCCCGCCCAGAAATGACACACCAAATAAAGGCGGTGCCCATAAAGCCTGGGCCAAAGCTAATACGGCCTCAAGTGCAAGGTAATAACGAAGATAATGCGCAAACTGATAGATAACCGATTCACCGCCGCCTGAGCGACTGACCACGAAGCCGATCAATGCCAATGGCAGGTATTCAAAAATGCGCAGACCCGCCAACGGCACCACCCAAGGCAAGTCCAGATAGAGTGCATAGCCCGCTTCAAACAGTACGTAAGTTGCCACCACACCCAAAAAGGCCAATACAGGACTGGTTAAAATGCCGCGCCGCAAGCGTGGTTCAAAAAACAAATACGCAACCAGCACAACCAACATGACCTCGCGAAGAATACGCAAACCAAAATCCTGTTCACCATAAACCTCCTTCACCCCTGTCCAGGCTGACTCGACCTGAGGCAAAGAAGCCAGCACCGATACACTGACCAGCGTAGCCAGTAGAATGGGCAAATCTCTTTCAAAGCGCATATTCATCTGATGACTACCCTTTATCGCTGCCGCGTCTTTTGCAGCAGGCAGACAGTGATGATTCGGACGCTTTCCAAACCAGTCGCCCATTGCCTGATAACTTGGCATACAGACCGACCGGTTTTTGAGCGCCGCGCCCACTCTTTAGCGTTACCAGCATCGCCTCCCGAAGGATACGCAAACCGAAATCCTGTTCACCACAAACGGCTTTTACCCCCGTCCAGGTTGCTTGGGCTATCGGCAAAGAAACCAACGTTGACACGCTAATCAGCGCAAACAACAGAACCGGTAATTTTTTTTCAAAGACTGTTTTCATATTACACCTGTACCTCTTCTGCTATCTCTTCCGTCACGTCAACAGGTGGTAAATAGCGACTGTTCTGACGTTTTCCCAACCAATCACCCACCGCCTGATAACCTGCCGTAAAGATTGAGGCGTTCTTGTGCGCCATATCGGTTCGGCTGTAGGCGTAACCATAGTAAGGGTAATAAGATGACCCTTCTTTCATGTCGTTGATAATAAAACCATTGGGTTTTATTCCAACCTGTTGAAAACGCCTGAAGCTGACCTCCAATTCTTGCGCCGTGTAGCGACCTTCCTTAACCACCAGAAAGGTGGCATCAACGTGCTTGCCCATAATAGCGGCGTCGGTTGCGCCCAAAATCGGCGGCGAATCAATGACGATATGGTTATAAAAACTTTTCAACTGCTCAAGCGTCTCCGCCAGATTACCTATCTCCAGCAACTCCGCCGGATTTAAAACCATATTGCCTCGCGGTATAAAGTCCACACCGACATCGGGCAGACTGATGATGACCTCACCGAGTGTGGCTTTACCGGACAACAAGTCAGAAAGTCCCGGTTGCTTGCCAATTGAGAAGGTTTCATGCAGGCGACCGTTGCGCATGTCAGCGTCAATGATTAACACGCGCTTTTTAATACTTGCCAGCAATGCCGCCAAGTTGGTGCTCACAAAAGATTTACCCATACCGGGTGCCGGACTACTGACCATGATGACTTTACTGGCATCACTGGCCATCGTTGCTTCCAGCGTGGTGCGCAAACCGCGCAGCGATTCTACGGAAATATCAAGCGGCTCTTGACTGACCAGGATGCCGGGTTCGCGATCCTTGCCTTGGTCAATCAAACGTGTCAATCGACGCTGCTTTTTGCTATGCGGAATGGCGGCAAAAAGCGGTAAGCCCACTTGATATTCCAGCAAAGCCGGATAATTATCGTGGCGCTGCAAAGAGTGTCTCAAAAACACCTGAGCCGATCCGGCAGTCAGCCCCAGCAAAGTGGCAAGGGTTAATAACAAAGCGGGATTTGGCCAATACGGTTTTTCCGGCGTTACCGCTAAATCAACGATCCGGGAATTACCGAGCGAACCGGCCGCAGCAATACGCTGTTCCTGGGCGCTGTTCAGCAGCGACGTGTAGAGTTCGGTGTTGACCTGAACATCCCGAGACAAGCTGACCACACTCTGTTGAGTGCGGGGTAAATCCTTGATTCGCTTTTCCAAAGTCCCCAGTTTGTTGTCAATACGCTTGATTTGCGCACTGGTGGCGACCATGTCAGGATGCGCGGATTCCAGACGTTGACTCTGTTCGTCGTACTTTTGCTTGAGTTGAATACCCAGCGTTTCCATTTCGGAGGCTTGTTTTAGCAATATTTCAGCCTCGGCGGATATATCCACCGCGCCATGTTTTTGCCGGTAGGCGCTCAAGCCTTGTTCCGCTTTTTCCAGACGATCTTTAACAATAGGCAACTGACTTTCCAGAAAGCCCAACTTTTGCGAAGCTTCGGCAGACTCCCAATTGACGGTCGCGTTGACATAAATGGTCGCAATATCGTTAACTGATTTGGCGAGTTGCTCGGGATTATCACCTTTAAGTTCGACGCTGAGTATATCCGTGTCTTTGGAAACCTCCTTGACGGCAAACACTTTTTGCAAAATTTCGATGGCAGCCAGCGAGGTTTTCCGGGTCAACTCAAAATGGGTGCCGGGATGCGCCTCAAGTTCAGCCAATTCAATAACGACCGGTGTAGACTCTCCAACGTCTGTGGTGAGGATTTCACCGGTTTGTCCATTGACCAGTTCTTCATCCTTGGGGCCAAGCAAAAGAAAGCGGCCTTCTTCCAGTGCAACCAAGGTAAACGCTTTGCCCAAATAACGATCCGGCACCGTGAAGGCAGCAATCTTCAACTTTTCACCGCCCCAAGCCCAGCGACTAAAACCCCACCATGACGAGGCAATCGGGTCATGCACATCATGCCAACGCGCCAATGTCTCGCCGATAACGGGGAAGTAAACCGGTGCAGACTCCACCATCAAATTTAAATCTTCCACCACCTTGCCGAGCACCGAACGGGAACGCATAATTTCCACCTCACGCTGCGCCCTTGGGCTTTCGGCTTCAGTGGTGGCGCTATTTGCTTCGCTGTGAAGGGGTGCCGAGAGCAGTGCCTTGTTTTTGTCGATCCGCAACAGCGCATCAGCCTTGTAGGTGCGCGGTGCCAGCACCAAATAGATCACGGTCACCAGCAACACCGACAGCAATGTCAACAGAATGATCTTTCTGCCTTCGATGAGCAGATCAACCATATCGCGGATACTGACGCCCTGCTCTTCGATCCGGGACGGATTTAGCGGCGGTAATTGGGCAATAGCTTCATGCTGTGAATATAGATTTTTCATATCTCAATCCTGTAAAAAAATCAACCGTTCCAAAAGCCATGCCATTAAGTTAAGCCCGTTCGCTGAGCGGAGCCGAAGCGATTTTCCGGCTTCGACTCCGCTCAGCCAACGTGTTTACATGCCATGAGTAGCTGCCAGCGACATCATCGAGGTGAAGGAGCCCGGCAGTATTTGGTTTAACACCCGTGACCATTGGGTAACACCGGCGGTGCCCACAAAAACGGTATCGTGCGCTTGCAAGGCAAACTGATCAGCCAAAATCAGCGCGTCAGGAGAGCCTGCATTCAACTGAAAAATCTCGGGCTTCATGTCGCCGGGACGAATCACAAAAACCTCTTCCGGTCTGGCAGTGTTTAAATCAAAACCATAAGCTTCCGCCAAGGCTTGTGACAGCGACAACCTGCCCTTGTTGATTTGCAGGGCCTGCTGCCTGCCGACTTCGCCCATTACCAATACTTTGTTGTCTTTATGGTCAGGGATATACAGCACATCGCCATCCTTGAGCAGCAAGTTCTGGGTAGTGTTACCCTTTGCATACAGACTGAGTACATCAATCTTGTAGACTTTGCCGTCACGCGCCAAAGCCACGTTGCTCATATCGGCATCCGGATTAACACCACCGGCACGGCTGATGGCTTCGGCAATGGTTAATGGTGTCTCGTTCATGGACTGAACGCCCGGTGTTTTTACTTCGCCGACAATAGCGGCCCGATGACTTTGAAACGACAACACGCGAATATCAAGTTTGACCTTCTTGAAATATTTGGAAAGTTCACCGGTTAATTCCGTCCTGACCTCGCTGACCGTTTTTCCGGCAACATGGATATTGCCTACATAAGGGTAATAAAGCTCGCCATTTTCATCTACCACTTTACCTGCCAGTTCGGGCAGTATTTTTTCACCACCCGGATCGTTCAGTTCCGGATGCTCCCAAACGGTAATCTGCAAGCGGTCTTGCGGGCCGATTCGGTAAACCGCTTTGCTGATATCCACCGGTGGAAGATTATTAACCGCTTGCAGCCGCGAATTTTCGCGCTCGATAATCAGATCGGCAGTAATCGGGACGATTCGGGGCTTTTCTTTAACCATTCTGCCGTTCCTCATGACCGGCACTTCCAGTTGCGACAAGTTGTTTTCTGTTTTCATTTCCATGCCGGGTGTTAAAGAACAAGCCGACAACAGTAAAACCAAGGCTAAGAGCATCAATCTACACATAACGGATATTTCCTTAGTAAGCGTTCTTGTTGATAAAACCGGTTAGCACCGTGCGTAGTGCAATTTCCAAATCGAACCATACCGACCAATGCTGGATGTAATACAAATCATGCTCTATGCGCTGGTTTAAATCGGTGTCGCCACGCCAACCGTTCACTTGAGCCCAGCCGGTGATACCGGCCTTGACCATGTGTTTCTTCATGTAATTGGGTATCTGGTCTTTAAAAACTTCGACAAAATCAGGGCGTTCCGGACGCGGCCCGACCAGAGACATATCGCCTTTAAGCACATTGATCAGTTGCGGAAGTTCATCCAGACTGGTTCTTCGCAAAAAACCGCCAAAGCGGGTCGCCCGGTTTTCACCCGACTTGGCCCAAACTGCACCGGTTTTGGCTTCGGTATTGACGGGCATCGAACGAAACTTGAGCATGGTAAATGCTTGATTATTCCAGCCAATCCGCTCTTGCCGGTAAAACACCGGGCCTTTGGAACTCAACTTAACACCGATAGCGATGAATGACAGTAACGGACTAATCAGTATCAACAGGATCAACGCAAATAACCTGTCAACGAAAGACTTGATATAACCGTTAATGCCATGCAGCGGTGAGACCGAAAAATCCAGAGTGGGAATCCCGGCCACGGTGTTTAAGCTGAGAAATTTACTTTGCTTGAAAGCAAAGCAGTCAATAACCAAACGAATGCTGACCGGTACATGTCGCAATTGATACTGGGCACGTTCAGCCAGCGCTTCACCGGGGAAAGCAATCCAGACTTCATCAATGGCTTCCCTGGTAACAATGGCCGCCAGATCTTCCATTTTCCCCAGTTGCGGCAGTAAAAAATCACCGGCCAAGTCTCTGTTTTTGGTTCGGTCATCAACATAACCAATAACCTGCAAGCCGGCCCACGATGAATTATTTAATTGCTGGCTAACGGCAATGGCCATCTGGTTTAAGCCAACCAGAATGATACGACCCTGAGACCAGCCCCGAGAACGCAACCATTTCAACAACAAGGAGAGCAGACTGCGGGCCGTGAGCACCAATAACAAGCCCAGTCCCCACCAAGTGACAATCCAGCGATAACTGGAACCAAACCAGAAATGCAAACGAATCAAAGTAACAATGGAAATAACCGACACGATGGCAAAAACCCAAGCCCTGACAATACGCGCCGTTTCGCCGCGCATCGTGTCATTTCGCCAGGGACGATAAACCTGGCCTATTTCAAAAAAGATAATAGTCGCCAATAGACCCAGGGCGATAACTATCCGGTAGTCCTTGTTGATGGTAAATTCGTGTAGCCAAAAATAATTGGCAAGCCAAGCAGCCGTCATTAGCATGACACTATCGACAAACCGCAGCAACAGGATCACTGTGTGTCCGTATTGCTTAAAGAGCCCGTTGAAGATGTTACCTAAACCGAGTGGCATAATCGCTAACCCCCTATACTGTCTATATTCAATGATGAACGGTAAAAGCTGCTCATCCCAAAGTCAAAGCGACCGCCAATCGGCACGGTGCGCTATGATTGGTTTAAAGAATACAGGGACAAGATGAGAGGAAACCCGTAGATTTGATTAAGATTGGATGAAGACAGCAGAGATTTTATTTTTATCCTGTGTTCAATTGATTTGGAAACGTTTAGCAGATTGAGCTGGAGCTATTCCAGTCCAACATTCTCCGCGTTGTGTTATCGGGGCAAAGCGTCAAGACTTCAATGGCTTTCAAAACGTGAGCAACTTGTGGAGGTCAGGCTCTGCCTGACTGTCAGGTAAAGCCTGACCTCCATTGTCTTATGTCCCTTAGTCTCGCGAAGCTTGAAGTTTTGGCTACCAACTTAAGGCGGGACACTTTTGACTATGAACAATCACGGTGAACCCAGAAAGAGTAACGATAGGTTGTAGGGGTAGAAAATTTTCTACCCTTAGCGCATCGTAATTTGCAACGTTAGTCGCGGGTTAGCGACAGCGTAATCCGACAAATCGAAGTGTCTATAAATCAATCAATTGTATGCTTTGTAATTGCCATCCATTACAACTGGATTCCGGCCAACCCTCGCTTCGCTCTCCCTGCCGGAATGACGGACTTTTTGGTACTTGGCGAATCATTCTGTAGCTCAGTGTCCCGCTTTAAGTTGGTAGCCCTATTTTGTTAAGCGCCAGATCAACATCGGGATCGGTCAGTTGCGTTTTTATCGAATCCAACGCTTGACCCGCTGGATTGGTGAACAGACCTGCAAAGTAAAACCGTTGACCTTGCTCATGTTGCATCACCAGTTTAACAAGCAGACTGTGCCAGCCTTGCGCCAGAGTTAATGCGGCAACTTGTGACGCTTCGAGTCGTTCTGAGAGTGCGGTTGGTGGTTTCGGATCATCAGTTAATTTAACCGGCTGTCCATCCTGCCAAATGGCCGTTTTGATACCGGATTGTTGCAGATGCAGTAGCGTTTCCGTGGGCTGATCGACATGCAGGTATAGCTGCGCATAACCACTGCCACGCGACCAGCCATAAGTATGTCGGGTATTGGCCTCAATATCTGCGCTGCCGTTGGCTTGTGTAGCCGCAACACGCCAAGCCTGCATTTGCCCGCCCATCATTTGCAAGCTCAGATAGGGTTGCTCAGGATTGGGGCGCAACACGGTTTCGGTATCCAGTCCAAAAATGGAAACGCCCGCCAAGCCATCCTGTAAACCGCCCACCAACCAAGCTTCCGGCACACCGCTCTTAAGCGACTTGGGTGCATCCGCAGCAACAGCAACGGGAACCGGCATGGTGCCGACTTTATCAGGATCGGAGAGAAACTTAAGCACCTCCTGTTCGCTGTTGGGCTGAGCCACAGGCAATGCCGGAAGATTCAAGTTGTGAGCCAAAGTTTCTGCTTCCGTCCCTATCAAGATCGTTTGTACTGCGATAAAAAACAGGATTAATGACTTCATAAAGTATGAAAATTTAATTGAGGGATAAAGCGGCAAGCTCACAAGATGGCAAGTTATACTACACTAGCATGTATAATGTTGGTTTTTAAGTTGATTTAGCGACAACATCAGCCAGACCGGCGTTTTAGTATTCTATGTCCAAAACTGATGCTTGTTAAGTATAGCGTCCTGGATGCCTATTGCAGCGAGACCTGTTTATGACGCCCTATCCTACCCAGCCAATGAAAGAAATTATGTCACACTTTTTTCTGACTTTTTTTAGAAAACCGGATTTGTCAAAACAAGCCCAACATCTTAATTCTCTTTAGCAGTCTGATGAAATTTAAAAATATTTTATCGTTAAAATCACTGATTGTTCTAGGCTTTGTCATTGCCGTTATCCCGCTTTTTTTAGCGGTCATGTACGCTGCTTTTGGTATGCGCGAAACGTCGGCATTGGGTAGAACCATTAATTTTCAGGTCTTTGAACAAACCAAGGCGGTACGCTTTGTTTTACAAAAGACGGCCGATATTGAACGCAAAGCCCGACTTTTCGTTTTGCTGTCAGACCCCGCGCTACGCCAGCCTTATGAACAACAATCTTATGAAAATACGCGGGCATCGTTCAAACAAGCCTTGAGTGAATTATTAAAGCTTCATGTCGATAACAAAATTGCATTATTGGTCAACGAATTATCCGAAAAAGAAGACCTGATCTATCAACAAATTAATAATTCGGCCAGTGAAAACGCCCTTAAATTACCGGTCGATGAGGCCTTCCAAGGGCTGCGCGAGTCTTCCTATAGTCTTTCGCGTGAGTTTGAGCGCCATGTTGATCATGAATTTAACGAATTACGCGTACAATCAGAAACCCTTGAGCAAGGACTGTTAGTCAAGGGTTCGGTGCTGTTGGTCATTTCGTTTATCTTTATTGTGCTTTTGCTGATCATACTTTCACGCTCAATGCGGCAATTGGATACCAGTATTCGTCGCCTGGGTTCCGGAGATCTGGATGAGCCGATTGTCGTCTCGGGCCCTTCGGATTTGCGTTATCTGGGTAATCGTCTGGAATGGTTGCGTACCCATTTGATGGAGCTGGAAGTTTCGAAACAACAGTTTATGCATAACGTAGCCCGTGAAATCAACCTGCCGTTGGAAAATATTCGTGAAGGTGCAGAGCTCCTTGTCAACGAGGCCGATGAGAAATCCAACGACGCAAGGCAGGACATCGCACGGCTCTTATGCAACCATATTGACAAGCTGAAAACCGTTTCCGACGAATTGGTTCGTTATAGCCAGATCAGCTCAAAACCGGAAACCAACCGTAAAGCAACCGTCAATATAAACAATTTGCTTGAGTCGGTTATTGAGGATTTTCAACCCTTGCTGACTGCCAAATCAATTAGCGTGAAAAAGCTGGTCAGGCCGGTTGATATTTCCGGAGTTCAGGAGCAACTACGCAGTATTATTGAGCAGTTGCTGTCGAATGCGGTGAAATATTCTCCCGCAGGCGGCGAACTACGCATCATGCTTCGCGCTTCCGGCACACAGATGGAATTGGAAGTCGAAGACGAAGGCCCGGGTATTGAACCGGATGAGCGTCTGCATGTGTTCGAACCGTTTTTTCGCGGCACATCTGCCCAAAGCGAAGAAGGTGCCGAAAGTTCCGGCTTGGGACTGGCCATTGTCAAAGAATATGTCACCAACCATCAAGGCAAAGTCGATATTATTGACCCAAGACAAGATCAACGAGGAGCCCGTATTCGCGTTCAAATACCACTAACCGGAGAGCTTTGAATACCATGAAAAACAGACTCTATGTGATTTACAGTGGGTAACACAAGAATATAATTATGAACAATCTAAGTGTGTGCCATGATAGGCAGATATTAACACAAATCGTAGAGCCGTCATTCCGGCATGGACCGCCGGAATCCAGAGTACAAGGATGTGCTCTTCGATGTGACATTACATCCAATAAAATCGAGTATAAAAATCAGTGCGCGGATGCATTACGAATGCCATCCATGGCAACTGGATCCCGGCAGTCCATGCCGGGATGACGGCTTGGACGTTTTCAGCTACTGATAAGATTTGTATTTATCAGTATTTTTTATTGTTTACCCACTACGATTCACCTAGAGCCAAAAAACATTACCATGCAACCCATAATGTCTGTTCAAAAAACAAGTCTGGCACTCAGCTTTTTGTTGCTGGCCGGATGTGCCGAATTCAATACCGCTACGACGGAAAATCCAGCTCCTTATCAAGACCCCTACAGGCAATCAGACTTTGATGAACTGCTGGCTTTTGGCGACAACATGGCCAAAACACCACCCTCGTCACGCGACAAGGTTTGTCGTACCTTACTGAAGCGCCAAAAAGATTCTCCAGACACCGGGGTTACGTTGCACCTGATGGTAGGCCGGTTACTTTCCGATGACTGTGGCGAAATCCCCAAAATACTGAATGCAGTAAATGCTATTGCACCCGAAAAACTACCCGATGACCGGATGCAAAAACTGGTCGCCATTCATACTGAAGCCTTAAAACGCTTGTCCGCTGTGTCGAAAAAAGTCTCTTCACTGGAGCGCAAACAAAAATCGGTTCAGTCGGTGGTGGAATCAAAAGATACAAAAGGCTCAAAGAAAAATGAAAATAGCCTGCTAAGGGAAAAGCTGGAAGCCATCAGATCTATGGAAAAACACTTGGACGAAAGCGGCGACGCAAATTAGCGCTTATGTTTCGTTTTCGTTTGGCCGCAGTCATCGTCGTTTCATTCAGTTTTGTCCTGTTTTTAGGGATAACATTATATTGGAGCTCAAACCAGGTTGCCCGCTATTTTCAGCGCAGTCAAACAGCCTATGAGACTTTTGATCATTATGAGCGCTTATCCCAGGAAGCCTATCGCCACTTTAAACAACGAATGGATGGACTGATAACAAATAGTCCAACTGCACAAACCGGCATAGAATCATCTAAACATCGCCTCTATGACGCGATGCAGGCACTTAGAATGACGGCGGTTACCGAGAACCCTAGTGAAGGTTTGCAGAACAAACCTGCCGAACTGGAAAGAGTGGCTCATTTTACTGCTTTCCTGGATGCCAGCGAATATCGGTTCGATGAAGTCGAGCGTTTGCGCCAGCAAGGCAAGCGGGAAATGGCGGTACAAGCACTGTCAAAATTCTCCAAAGAAGAAATCGACGAAAAATTTCAGCCGCTGATTGATACCGCCATTAATGCGGAACGTGAAAAAGCGGGAAAAGCCAGACAAGAACTGGAGGATTTGGTTGCCCGGTCGCGTTGGCTTGCCATCTTGGCCTCATTAACTGCGGCGCTGTTTAGCCTCGCCTCGGGGGTATTACTGCTACGCGGCGTCAGAAAACCTATTGAAGCGTTGATGAAAGGTACTGACGAAATAGCCTCCGGTAATTTGGATTACCGCATTGCTCTTGATAGCCGCGATGAATTTGGTTATCTTGCCACGCATTTTAATCTTATGGCTCAGGAACTGACGCATCAACAAGATAAGCTTCGAGAAAGCCGTTTGGTGTTGGAGAAAAGAGTTGCTGAACGCACGTTTGATCTGCATCGCTTAAACGAAGAATTAAAACGCATGGACAACGCCCGACGAGAATTTTTGGCCGACATCAGCCATGAACTGCGCACCCCGATTACCGTTATCCGTGGCGAGGCTGAGGTGACGCTGCGAGGCAAACAAGATCGCAATGCCGATGAATATAAAGACGCGTTACACCGCATCGTCGAACTATCGATGCAGTTAGGCAAATACGTCAACGATCTATTATTTCTGGCCCGAACCGAAACCGCCAATCTTCAATTTGAATGGGATAACCTGGACTTGGCCGAATTGGTCGCCAGTGCCGTCGAGGATTTTCAGGTAATGGCCGAAGAAAATTCGATTTCGGTTTCTCTTGATGCCTCAATCCAGTCCGTGTGGGTGCGCGGAGATAAACAACGGCTTCGACAGGTACTGTTTATTTTGGGCGACAATGCCTGCCGATATTCCAAACCGGGGGGGCATATCACGGTTTCCTTGTGGCTGGATGGAAACGAGGTAAACTTTAGTCTTACCGATCAAGGCATAGGTATTCCGGATCAAGATTTAGAGCGTATTTTCGACCGCCATTTCCGCAGTCCGAATGCCCTGCTTTCGCGAGACGATGGCACAGGTCTGGGCTTGCCGATGGCCAAGTCAATCATGAAGGCACACGGTGGACGGATCACCGTAACCAGCACTGAAAATTCAGGTTCGACATTTACAGTGACACTGCCCTTGATTTTGGAAGAGCAATGACTTATTAACACCTTCAAAAAAACATCACCACGAAGACACGAAGAGCACGAAGAAATACAATGTCATCTTTGGGGTAAATCAAGATGCTTTCGTTAATCGCGACATGGGCGTCGCTCCCACCGTGGGAGCGACGCCCACGTCGCGACTATAGATCGTTAACCAATTAAATTTAATAATCCAATGAGTATCGGTTACAGGCGAGTTTTGTTAGTGGAAGATGATGAGCGAATTGTCGACTTTGTTCAGCGAGGACTGAAGGCCGAAGGTTATGCGGTAGAGGTCGCACGCAACGGCCAGGAAGCGATAGCGCTGGGTTCTGTCGGCAAGTTTCAGGTCATCATTCTGGATTTGGGGCTACCCGACATCAATGGTCGAGACGTTTGTGAGCGCTTGCGTAACGCTGGCGTTGGCACCCCGATTTTAATGTTGACGGCCAGAGATACCGTGCAGGACAAGGTAACCGGTTTGCGCTCCGGTGCCGATGATTACATGACCAAGCCTTTCGCGTTTGAAGAATTACTTGCCCGAATCGAAGTGCTAATGCGCCGTCGCGGCGGCGAAATCAAACCGGAAAGCAAAGAATTTCAAGTGGCTGACCTGGTATTAAATATGGAAACGCATGAGGTAAGGCGTGGCGAAACGCTCATCGAACTGACACCCAAAGAATTTTCTTTGCTGGAATGCTTTATGCGGATGCCTGGCAAGGTGTTGAGCCGAACCCGCATCCTGGAACAAGTCTGGGGTTACAGCGCCGATCCGTTAACCAATGTGGTGGATGTCTATATTCGACAGTTGAGACGAAAAATCGATGATGATTATGATATAAAGCTTCTTAAGACTGTGCGAGGGTTCGGCTACAAACTGGATGCCTTTTAATGAAGTGATTGGGGTTGTCAATATTCAAGTCGTGGAGCTGATCCGTTTTTTGAGCATCAATCCATCGATTAAAGCAATTTCACCAAAGCAGCAACAACACCGATTGAAAACGCCATGAGAGCACCCAGTTTAATAATTAAGCGCTGCTCCATGTCGTGCATGTCGCGGCGGAGCAATTCCACCTCATGCCTCAAATCTTCTTTGGTAACTAACTCCTTAAGATTAACTTCCAAAACCTCAGAAAGAGCGGTGGCCTCGGCTTCCGCTTGTGCTGGTGGGACACCGGCTTCTTTCAGGGTGTTGGCAAACTTCAAAGTATCAAATGTAATCGTCACCACTTTATTTCTCCTGACTGCTCTTAATTTTATACGCAAATGTACGCATTAAGTAATTCGCTTTCCGTTGATAGGTTTTGCAACCTGCAACTGGAATCCTGGTTGAGCAGTTTCAACCGACAGGTGCAATCCCCCCTAAGGGGTTGCACACCGGCTACG
>Ga0194056_10000689_pt1 | contig 18535 bp, 20 predicted proteins | sample SepL4413m_MetaG_FD_155458 | JGI IMG/M metagenome (GOLD analysis project Ga0194056, IMG submission 155458) | Anoxic zone freshwater microbial communities from boreal shield lake in IISD Experimental Lakes Area, Ontario, Canada - Sep2016-L442-13m | ecosystem: Environmental > Aquatic > Freshwater... | reverse complement strand
TGCTCAATTGCCACTGAATCCCGAGTTTTCGGAGGACGTCGATGCGCTTGCACAGAATCGCCACGGTTGGAGTGTCGCTCCTCGCTGTAGGAGCCCTCGCGGCCTGCTCATCCGGATCGAGTCCGTCACCGAGTGGAAGTTCGGGGGCAGCCGCCAGTAGTGCGTCGGCGGTGCCTAGCGGTAGCGCTTCCGTTGGCAACGACAGCGATGTGCGTCCGTACGACCCCGCCCACGCTGGTGGCACTCTCACGCTGTTGGCCAAAGGTGCCGCGGGCACGCTGGACCCCAAGGTCAACTACACGCTGCAGTTCTGGCAGTTGTACCAGGGGACGTATGACGGTCTGACCGCCTTCAAGCACGTCGACGGCGAGGGCTCGTTCACAGTGGTACCCGACTTGGCCGAGTCGATTCCTGACACGACTAATGGTGGCAAGACCTACGTGTTCAAATTGCGTCAAGGCATCAAGTTCTCTGATGGTGCCGACCTGACGACCGACGACGTCGTTTCCTCGTTCCAACGCATCTTCAAGGTGTCGAGCCCCACGGCCGGTTCCTTCTACAACGGAATCGTTGGCGCTGATGCGTGCATCAAGGCGCCGGAGACGTGCACCCTTGAGGGTGGCGTCGTGGGCGACAAGACGGCGGGCACCGTGACGATCAACCTCACGGCCCCCGACCCTGAGTTCCTCTACAAGCTCTCGGTGCCGCACGCGGCGATCAACCCGAAGAGCGCACCCACCAAGGATGCGGGCAACACGCCCATTCCTACGACCGGCGCCTACATGTTCAAGTCGTACGACCCGAACACGGCGCTGGTGATGGTGCGCAACCCCAACTTCAAGGAATGGAGCCGCGCGGCTCAGCCTGCCGGTTACCCCGACGAGATTGACTACAAGTTCGGTCTGACGGTCGAAGCCGAGGTCACGGCGGTTGAGAACAACCAGGCGAACTGGCTCTACGACCCGCCCCCGGCCGACCGCTTGGCCGAGATTGGTTCGAAGTACGCCAGCCAAGTGCACGTCAACCAACTCACGGCGTTCTGGTACTTGCCACTCAACGTCAACCTCGCTCCGTTCGACAACCTCAAGGCGCGCCAGGCAGTCAACTGGGCGATCGATCGCAACGCGATCGTGAAGTTGTACGGCGGAGCGAACCTTGCCCAGCCGGTCTGCACGATTCTGCCGCCTGGATTCCCGGGCTACGAGGCCAACTGCCAGTACACCAATCCTGCTGGCGACACGTGGCAGGGCGCTGACCTCGAGAAGGCCAAGCAGTTGGTGACTGAGTCGGGTACCGCCGGCCAAGAGGTCACGGTGATCGTTGCCGATGACGAGGTGAACAAGGCTGTCGGTGAGTATGTGCAGTCGGTGCTCAACCAGATTGGGTACAAGGCCAAGGTGAAGGCAATCTCTGGAAACATTCAGTTCACCTACATTCAGAACAGCAACAACAAGGTACAGATCAGCGTCACGCAGTGGTACCAGGACTACCCCGCCGCGTCTGACTTCCTCAATGTGTTGCTGGGCTGCGCCTCGTTCACGCCGGGCAGTGACTCGTCGATCAACATGTCGGGTTTCTGCGATAAGAAGATTCAGGCCCAGATGGACGATGCGCTGAAGACGGAGCAGACCAGCTTCGATGAGGCGAACAAGAAGTGGGCTGCTGTCGACAAGGCCATGATGGAACAGAGCCCGATGGTTCCCGTCATGACGCCGAAGTTGATCGACTTCATTTCGAAGGACACCGGCAACTACCAGTTCAGCAAGCAGTTCTACATGCTCGTCGACCAGTTGTGGGTTAAATAGCCGGTCTGCGAAATAGCTGATGACAACGCTCGATACTGAGCGCGCGGAGGTTCCCTCTTCGCCAACCGCCGGACCCTGGCGGACGGCGTGGAGGGACCTTCGGCGCAACAAGGTGGCGATGGGCTCGCTGGTGGTGCTCATCATCATCGTGCTCGCATGTATCGCAGCACCGTTGTACGAATCGTCGATCGCGCACACCGACGCCTTCACGTCGAATGTCGCCGGCACGATCACGATCAATGGACAAACGGTTCCGGTGCTCGAGCCCTCGACTGAGGGACTCGGACTCGGTGTCAATCCCATCGCACCGACGTGGACGGCTCAGTACTTCCTTGGCTCAGACAACCAAGGGCGCGATGTGGCCTCCCGCATTTTGTACGGCGGCCGTAACACTCTCATCATCGGCTTTGCGTCAGCGATATTGTGCTGCGTGTTGGCGGGCATCATCGGCATCGTGTCGGGTTTCTTCGGCAGGGGAGTCGACGCGGTGTTGTCGCGTGGACTTGATGTGCTGTGGGCATTTCCGGTGTATTTGCTGGCCATCTGCTTGTCAGTGGTGCTGATCAGCAGCAGTCTGACCATCGGCCCGGTGACGTTGTCGTCGGCAAGCATCCTGCTTCCAATCGTCATCATCGGCATCGTGTACGTGCCCTATGTCGCGCGCCCTATTCGTGGGCAGGTGATGTCGCTCCGCGAGCGTGAGTTCGTGCAAGCGGCAGTCGGTGCGGGCGCGCCCGACATGCGACTGCTGCGGCGGGAAATCCTTCCCAATGTGTTGCCGACGATCATCGTGTTCCTGCCACTGATGGCCGCCATCAACATGCTCACCGAAGCTGCGTTGTCGTTTTTGTCGATCGGAGTGCAGCCCCCAGATTCGAGTTGGGGAACCATCGTCAACGACGGTGTGGGCTTGCTCTACACGCGGCCGTGGGTAGCGATCGCCCCCGGAATTCTGCTCGCCATCACCGCCGTGACACTGAACCTGCTCGGTGATGGAGTGCGCGACGCTCTCGACCCGAAGGCGCGATTGCGAGGTGCTGCCTGATGTGGCGCTTTGCGGGTAAGCGCGCGCTGGCCGCACTCTTGGTGTTGTTCGCGATCAGCGTGCTGGTTTTCCTCATCTTCTTTGCTACCCCCGGCATTGACCCAGCTGCGCGCATTGCGGGGCGAAACGCGAGCCAGGAAACGCTCACCCAGGTACGAGCGTCATTTGGTTTCGATCGGCCGATCTGGGTGCAGTACGGGCTGATGATGCAGCACCTGTTCATCAACCGCGATCTCACCTCATTCGTCAACCGCGGGTCGCAGGTGATTCCACAGGTGATGCAGGCCATTCCGGTGACGCTGTCGTTGGTGTTCGGTGCCGCACTGATTTGGGTGGTGCTGGCGCTCATCATGGGCGTGGCCGCTACGGCCGCTCGAGGTACCGTCATTGATCCGCTGATCCTGGTCATTGGAGTTATCGGCGTGTCACTTCCGGTGTTCTGGTTGGGCGAGGTGGTGAACCTTGTGACCCAGAGCCGATTACACGACACCGTGTTCGCGTGGGTACCACAGCTGGGATACGTGCCACTCACCGACGGCGTGGGGCCATGGGCGCTGCATCTGCTGTTTCCGTGGCTCACTCTCGCCGTTCTCTACGCCGGTATCTACGCGCGGGTGCTGCGTTCGGAAATGGTCGCGTCGATGAACGAGGACTATGTGCGCATGGCGCGGGCGAAGGGGATCGGTGAAACGCGCGTGCTCATTCGGCACTCACTGCGCACGTCAATGATTTCTATCGTCAGCTTGTTCGGCCTCGATTTCGGCGCGCTCATCGGTGGTGCCGCGCTTCTGACGGAAGTCGTGTTCGGATTGCAGGGTGTTGGCAAGTTAACGTACGACTCGTTGCAGAATTTCGACCTGCCGGTCATTCTCGCTTGCGTTCTCTACGCTTCTTTCTTCGTGGTGCTGGCGAACTTCATCGTTGACCTGCTTTACGCGTGGCTTGATCCGAGGGTGCGTCATGTCTGAGCCGCTGCTTGACGTACGCGACTTGCGGGTGTCGTTCCGTACGCGTACGGGTGTCGTCACGGCCGTCGATGGAATCTCATTCACGGTGGGTCCTGGTGATGTGGTCGGACTTGTGGGCGAGTCAGGGTCTGGCAAGAGCGTGTCGATGTTGTCGGTGCTCGGGCTGATCGACAATCCCAACTGCGTCATCGAGGGACAGGCACTGTTCAAGGGCCGCGACTTGCTGACGATGAGTGACGACGAATTGCGCGCGGTTCGAGGTCAAGAGATCGCAATGATTTTCCAGGACCCGATGACGGCATTGACGCCCGTGTACACCGCTGGATGGCATATCAGCGAACAGATTCGGGCACACGAGAAGGTGTCGAAGAAGGCCGCGCTTGCTCGCGCAGTGCAGTTGCTTGACGCCGTTGGAATTCCGAATGCGGCTGATCGCGTGAACTCGTACCCGCATGAATTCTCCGGCGGTATGCGTCAGCGTGTCGTGATCGCGATGGCGTTGTCGTGCAACCCATCGCTGCTGATTGCCGACGAACCGACGACGGCGCTCGATGTCACCATTCAGGCGCAGATTCTCGAACTTCTCAAGAGTTTGCAAAGTGAGTTCGGTTCTTCGATCGTGCTGATTACGCACGACATGGGCGTGGTGTCACAGATGAGCGACCGCGTGATGGTGATGTACGGCGGCCGATTGGCAGAAGCAGGACCACGGCGCGAGGTCATGCGCAATCCTCTGCATCCGTACACCTGGGGTTTGATGGCGTCGATTCCGCCAACCGACGGAACGAGAGTGGCGCGACTCGCAGCGATTCCTGGGGCACCGATTTCACCCGGCGACCCCGACCGCGATCACTGCCTGTTCTCTGCCCGCTGCAGGTTTGTGTCGGATACGTGTCGTCCACAGCCCGAACTTGTCGAGCACATCCCCGGTCACTTCGACTCGTGTGTCTTGCCCTTCGCAGATCGCGTTGAACTTCGGCGTCAAGCGATGACTCCGTTGGAGGTGGCACCGTGAGCGAACCCGTAGTGGATGAGGGCGGTCTGCTGCTCAAAGCGCGTCAGATCGCCAAGCACTTTCCGATTCGCACGTCGCAGGGAAAGCAGCTGGTGCAGGCGGTCGATGGGGTCAGTCTGTCGGTGCGAGCCGGAGAGACTCTGGGGCTGGTAGGCGAGAGTGGTTGCGGCAAGTCGACGTTGGGACGTTGCTTAGTGCGCTTGCTCGATCCGACGAGCGGTGAGGTCATCTTCGATGGTGTCGACATCACCACCAAGTCACGCCGCGAGTTGCGCACGCTTCGCCTAGGCTTCCAGATGATCTTCCAAGATCCGTACGCGTCGCTTAATCCGCGCCGTCGGGCATTAGCGACCGTGGAAGAGCCGATGCTGACACATTCGCTCGGCACCAACGCAGAGATTCGTGCGCGTGCGCTGATGCTGCTTGAGCAGGTGGGGTTCGATCCGTCGTACGCTGACCGCTACCCGCATGAGTTCTCGGGCGGTCAGCGGCAACGACTCGGAATCGCACGCGCACTCGCCGTGGCTCCCAAGTTGCTGATCGCTGATGAGCCGGTGTCGGCGCTCGACGTGTCGATTCAGGCGCAGGTGTTGAATTTGTTGTCCGACCTGCAGCGCGACAACGACCTCACCTACGTGTTCATCGCGCACGATTTGGCGGTGGTGCATCACATCGCCGACCGCATTGGCGTGATGTACCTCGGTGAACTTGTCGAAGTGGGCTCCTCAACTGATGTGTACACCGCACCTCGTCACCCCTACACCGAGGCGCTGATCTCGGCCATTCCGGTGATTGACGCTGAGGCCGAGATGCGCGAGCGCATTGTGCTGACCGGTGATTTGCCCAGCCCGATTGATAAGCCCGCGGGATGCGCGTTCAATCCGCGCTGTCACTACGCGCAGGACATCTGCCGTACCGACAAGCCAACCCTGCAACTACTTGATGACGGACGCGAAGTCGCCTGCCACTTCCCCCTTTAGCGTCACCGCCCTCCCAACCCCCTCGCAAACCTCCGCGCGAGTCCATCAGTTACGCGGCCCATTCGCCCCTCTTTTGCCGCGTAAGTGATGAACTCGCGGGGGAATGAAGGTGCAGGATTCAGTCGTGGGCGGCGAGGAAGCCGTTGAGCACCTCGGCGAAACGCTCGGGTTCCTCGACGTGCGGCATGTGGCTGCTTTCCTCAAAGATGACCCACTCGTTATTCGGAATTCGCTCGGCGATTTCGCCGACGATCGTGGGAGTCGCTTCGTCGTACCGGCCGCTGACGAGAAGTGTCGGAACTGCGATGCCATGCAAGTCGTCAGTGATATTCCACGTGCGCAGTGACCCGATGCAGTGGAATTCGCTGGCCCATTCATCGTGTAATACACGGTCGGGTCCTCGGCCAACTTCGCGAACGAACGCGTCACGAAGTCGGGGTTAGGAACCACGCGGCATACGTGCTTGTCGTAGAACACCTGCATCGCATCTTGGTACTCCGGCGACTCGGTGGTGCCAGCGTCTTCGTGCCTCTGCAAAGTCTCGTCGACTCCGGGTGGAAGCTCAGCACGCAGACGATTCGCCTCGGAAACCCACAAATCCATGCGTGCCGGTGAATCGCACACTCCGAGCGTGTTGAGACCCGCGGGTTGATCGATCGCGTAATCCATGCCAAGCATGCCGCCCCATGACTGCCCTACAAGGTTGTAGCGCCCCGCAATGCCAAGGTGCTTCAGCAACTCAGTGAGTTCGGTCTTGAACAGATCGACCGTCCAGAAGTCGGCCGGCTGGTCGGGCATGTGCGACGACAACCCGCAGCCGATTTGGTCGTACAGCACAGCCGCGCGACCTGTGCGGTTGGCAAGTTCAGCGATCGGAATCGTGTAGTCATGGCACGCACCCGGGCCACCGTGTAGCACCACCAACGGAACCTGAGCAGCCGACGGATCAAGATCGCCGACGATTCGGTACCAGGTGTCGCCCTGCTCCCACGTCATCACTGATTCGGTCATCGCGACGCCAACTCCTTGAAGGGTGTGGGGCACGCAGAAATCTTCGGAACCCGACAGCGGGCGATCACACTGCCAGGGCACGGATGACACGACTGCGCGATGCCAACGTCGCCCGCCACCGACAGGAAGATGAACGCGTCTTCCATCGTGAAACCCCACTGGTCGACCAGAAGTCGTGCGGCTTCCTCGCACGCCAAGCGAATGGCTTCCTGAAGATCGCCGGTAGTGACACCGTGGGTGAACCACGAGTCGGCCAATTGCGTGACGGGCCAACGGGTTTGCTGCTTCTTCAGCACATTCACGCGAATCAGAACATCGCCACCGATTTCAACGCCAGTGCCGGAAATCTCTCCGTCGCCCATTGCTGCGTGCATGTCGCCGATCGCGAGCATCGCACCTGACTGACGGACGGGCAGCATCACCGTTGCTCCGGGGCCGTGCAAACTGTTATCGAGGTTGCCACCGTGCATGCCAGCGTGGAAGTTGGCAAGCGTCTCACTTTCAGTGGCGACGCCAATGACGCCGACCATGGGACGCGTTGGAAACGACACCCGATCGTTCATGTGCACGACGCCATCTTCAACGCGGAAGATGCGCGTGACCGGTGCCTTCACCTGATCGATGAGTTGACCCCAGCCCTCAATGATCATGGCGGCTCCCTGAGTACCGGGATTGATCTCAATCAACTCCACGAGTAGCGAGTCGCCAGGCTCGGCTCCCTCAACGGCAATCGGACCGGTCGCAGCGTTCACCATCGACAAATCGATGATGTCGGCCGTGATGGCCTCGCTCGTGACCTGACCGTGAAAGCAGTCGTTTGTCTCGACTCGAATGACCGCCCCGGGTTGCACCGTGGCGACCGGTGCCATGTTCGGGGAAAACTCCCACACAAACTGGTCGCGGCCGATCTCAAGCTCAGGTACGGGGGAGGGCATACAGACTCCTTCATCGGGTGGGCTCAGTCTGCTGGTGCCTCGCGCGCAGCGCAACCACGGCCGTACTGTAGCGATGTGATGTCGAGCCCGGTGGCCATGCTGGCGGTGTTCGCCGTGTGCGCGGCGATTTCGCTGGCGGCCAGTGCCGTGCTCATCGTGCGCATCGAACGACTCGGTCACCGTTTCGGGGTGACCGAAGCGGTGCTGGGACTCGCGGCCGCAGTCGCTGCCGACGCCCCGGAAATCACGTCTGCCGTCACGGCGCTGGTACGCGGTCAGCGCGATGTCGGGGTGGGCGTCATCCTGGGCGCCAACGTCTTCCAACTTGCCGCGCTCTTGGGTCTGGGCGCCGTCGTCGCCGGAGGCATCGTTCTCGATCGACGCGTCGTGGCATTCGAAGGAGCGGCCGCACTGTGGATCGCACTCGTCGCACTGGCCGTGGTCGGTGGGGGAGTGGCGCCATCACTGGGACTCATCGCAGCGTTGCTCATTTTCGTTCCCTACGTTGTCGTCTCGTCGATGAGTGCGGAAAGGCGTGCGCGATTGCCGATTCCTGCGCGATGGAGGGGTGGCGTTGAAGAGGCGATCCAAGAAGAAGTCGAATCGATGGATGCGGTCGAGGAGGCGATCGAGGAAGCCACCGGCGACCTGCGGGTGAAGGTCGGCAGTCGTCGCGACGGGCTTGTCGCCGCGATCGCGCTCCTCGCCGTGATTGCAGCAAGTGCGGTACTGGAATGGTCGGCGTCGTCGCTGGGTAAGGAGTGGGGAATTCCTGACATCGTGCTCGGCGCCATCGTGATCGCAGGAGTCACCAGCGTTCCCAACGTCGTCGCGGCGATCTACCTCGCTCGCAAGGGGCGCGGCGCGGCGACGCTGAGTGAAGCGATGAACAGCAACCGCATCAACACACTTGTCGGCTTCTTACTGCCTGCCACGTTGATGGGACTCGTGATTTCAGCCGCAGGCGGCGCTGGCCTGCTGGCGATTTGGTACGTCGTCATGACGGCGGGAGTGCTTGGCTTTGCCTACCTGCGCAAGGGAATCAGTCGTATCGCGGGCTTTGGAATCATTGCGGTGTACGTGGTGGTCGTCATCACGCTGATTCGCTAAAGCAGTTCGGCCTCAACATCGCTGAGTGCCGCATCGAGAATTTCCAGCAATGTTGCCACTTCCTCGTGAGTAATCGTGAGTGGTGGCGCAATCAACACAGCGTCGTTGAATCCGCCGGTCGCGGGATACACCAGCAGGCCGCGCGCCGTCGTCGCCGTTGCCAACCGCGCTGCAAGCATTCCCTGAGCAAGTGGCGGCGAAGGAAGTGACGCGTCGAGTTCGATCGCTTGCAGCATGCCTAGCCCGCGCGCATCGGCCACGAGGGGATGCACCGCCTGCAGGGCGCGCAATCCTTCTGCCAGTGGCACGGCCGCGTCACGTCCGCGCGCGATGACATCCTCATCCACGATCACGTTGAGCACAGCGAGCGCAGCAGCGGCCACGAGTGGATTTCCGGAGTACGTGTGGCCGCCCTTGATGCGCCCTGAACCCTGAATCAGCGCGTTGAGCACGCGCTCGTCAAGCGCCACAGCGGCGATGGCTGCGTAACCCGAACCCAATCCCTTTCCAAACGCGACGATGTCTGCGTGCACTCCCCAGTGTTCAGTCGCGAGCAGAGTTCCGGTGCGCCCCATGCCAGTCATTACTTCATCGGCAATGAGTAGCACTCCGAATTCATCGCACAGCGCACGTATCCCTTGCCAATAGCCGTCGGGAGGAACTGTTGCGGCAACGGTCGCGCCTCCCACCGGCTCAAGAATGACTGCAGCAGTTTCATGCGCGCGCTCTACGAAGATGACGCGTGCTTCTGTCAACAACAGTGCGCAGTATTCGTCGTCGGTCATCTCGGGTGCATCTCGGAAGGCGTAGGGCGCACGCAGTGCGGGGAAATCGTGGCTGAGCTTGCCAACCACATCACGTCGCGCGTGGCCCGACAAACTCAGTGCGCCGAGTGTGTTGCCGTGGTAGCCGGCCGCGTGTGACAGGAACCAGGTTCGCTGTGGCTCGCCGATCTCGCGGAAGTACTGCAGGGCGAACTGCATGGCGGCTTCCACTGCTTCAGAACCTGAATTCACAAACCACAATCCGGCGTGTCCGGTCATCGTGGTGAGGCGTTCAGCGATCTCTTCAAGAGGTTCGTTCGTGAAGGACCCGCGGTGAGCGAAAGTCGCGCGCTGCGACTGCTGCGTGATGGCCTCGATGACGCGCGGGTGAGAGTGTCCGATGAGCGATACAACGGCACCTGAGCACCCGTCGAGATAGCGCTTGCCAGTGGTGTCGACTAGCCACACTCCCTCGGCGTAGTCGATCGTCGGAAGGTACCCGCCAAGGACGTTGGAGATGAGGGCTGAGGTCACGCCTCCACCGTAGATGAGAGCGGGGCAGGGGTGACGGGGGTTTGCCCAGTCGTTGACGATGTGGCGTCTGGGTGCACCCGGTGTGCGCCAGAGGGTTGTTGTCGCGTATTCTTCTGGAAGCCGCAAGGCTGGCGCGGGGTGGAGCAGCTCGGTAGCTCGCTGGGCTCATAACCCAGAGGTCGTAGGTTCAAATCCTACCCCCGCTACCAACTTGAACGTTCAACTGAATGAGCGTTCGCACGACAAAGGGTCCCAGGGAAATCAGGGGCCCTTCGTCGTTCCGGAGGGCCGCGCAGCGATGCTGCCATGGAGGAGGTCCGAAGGGTCACACCTGATCAACGGTGTGTGGCTGCTCGGTTCTCCGCAAGTCGGCGAAAGTTCGCCACCAGAGCGACACAAGGATGATGGCCCGCTGGGGACCCCGCTTATCGCACTTGTGCGATGATCGCGATAATGCGATGATTGACCGGTGGCTGACATAGAGTTGCTCGACGAGATCGTCGAGTGGCTGGACACGCTCAGCGACGCCGAGCATGACCGAGTGGTGGTTCTGATCGACCGGCTGGCCGACCTTGGCTCCCGAGCGCGGATGCCGTTCTCGCGAAGTCTGGGGCAGGGGCTGTTCGAACTGCGCTTCACCTTGGGCCCGACGGCACGGCGCATCACCTACAGGTTCACCACGGACGGACGGATCGTGCTGCTGACGACTTTCCGCAAGCAGCGCAACAACGAACGAGCCGAGATCGAACGAGCACGCAAGCACGCCGTGGCCGACGCCGCGAGCAACCCGTGAGGAGACGAACAGCAATGGCGAATCATTCGCGTTGGGAAGACATCAAGGCCAAGCGCCCGCCAGTCCCGGCAGACACGCGCTCGGTTCTGGAGCAGGACTTCGCCCTCGCGCAGATGATCTACGACCTGCGTACCGAGGTCGGCCTGAGCCAGCGCGAGCTTGCTCAGCGCATGGGGACCACGCAGTCGGTCATCTCGCGCCTGGAGGAAGGCGGGGGCAGCGGCAATCGCGTCGACACCCTTGCCCGCGTTGCCACAGCGCTAGGTCGACATCTGGTCATCTCCTTCCCGGAGACCGTGCCGGTCAAGCTCAAGGACGCCGTCCAAGTCGCATGACAGGATCGAATGTGTGCGAGCGGGGTGCAGGCTTGCACCCCCAGGGGGGTGCAGAGGGGGGGGTGCAAAAGTGGCCGTTCGTGAGGGTAACTCGCAGGGCTCACAACCCAAAGAACGTGCATCCGCAGTTTCTCCCCGCTACGAACAAAGTTGACACGTCAACTAACTCAGGGTCCCTCTTCGGAGGGGCCCTGAGTTGTTTCTTCTCCCTTCACTCTGATCAACGGTGTTGAGGGCGTTGGTACCTCGCAAGTTGCGGGCGCCGTGTGATCGACGCGCGCGCGGTCTCACGGCACACCGCGACAACATCGCGACGGAGCTCCGGGGGAAAGCCTTCGGCATGAAAGGCATCGCCTCCAGCGAGGACGAATCCTCACAGGTCAAGGAGTCAACCGAACCAAGTCAGTCCCGGCTTGTTGCCCAGCCGACAGTGATCCCTCATCCCCGCGCGGCCGGGTCATCGGGACATGCGCAGGCTTCCTCAAGTGCCTGTGTTGATGCGGTCGCCGTGGATGGTGAGGTCGTCGCTCGGTACGACGGGGAACGCCTCGAGTAGTGCGTGGTTCGTGATGGCGTTGATCAGTTCCGCCGTGCCGCCGACAAGCGTGGAGTCGAAGTCGATCTCGCTTGCTACACACCAGGAATGCCCGCCGGGCCACCATTGGCTGGGAGATTGGATCCATCCGACTGATTTCGTGGCCGGGACTGCGGCATCTCGGTTCGAGCCGGACTCGAGCGCGTAGGCGGCGAGGGATTGCGACATTGACGGGTTGCTCAGGCCGGTGCGTCGAAGCTGCAGGGAGAAATCGACGATGGCGGCGAGGGGGCGCTCGAACAGATAGTAGGAGCGACCGGCCTGGTGGACTTTGGGCAAGTGCGCCCAGGCGACCGGCAGGTTTCCCCATCCTTCCCAGACGCTCAGCCAGACACTCGGCGTTGCCGTGAAGTCGGCGAGGAGGTCATACACGGCAGTGAGCGTGGCGGCGTCAAGCGTGCCGAGCTCCGGCTTCCGCCCAGCCCACGACGGCGCATCTGCGTTGGCGTCTGGACGCCACCCGACTCTGTCACCGGGAAGCCAACGCGCGATCGCGTGAAACTGGGCGAGCGGATGCAGTTCGGTTCCCGTGAATGCAGCAACCTCAGCCCACGAGACCGGGTGATCGGCACTAGTGGATTTCGCGGGGTGCAGGATTCTTGCATAGGCCGCGAACCCACGCGGGATCACGTTCTCGACCCGACCACCGAAACCCGCAAGCCCGTTGGTGAACCATGCCGCTTCGTCCACTCGCGGTGACGGCGTCAGCTGATCAGTGTTCGGTGCATTCATTGATCCACCGTGTCATACGACGCCGCCCTCAATGGTGAATGGCGATTCGATACCGCGGATCGTCACCGGACGACCTTCAGCCGCTAAGCGTGAAAAGTCTTTCCACAGGGTGATGTGTGGGTATAGAATTCACGAAAAGTCGGAGCCTGGGGGTGTCATGGCGAGGCCGCGCAGGCAGACGGACGCGCTGCTGCGTGCGCTGCCGGCTGCGTTCACTCGCCAGGAGGCACTCGCCTCCGGGATGTCTGCCGCACTCCTGGATCGGCTGACTTCCGAGGGGAGCGTGGAACGCTTCGCGCATGGACTCTACGTTAATGAGCGGGACGGTCCGGTCGATCTCGATCTAGCGGAGGTGCGACTGCGCTCGCCTCTGGCGACGATCTGCCTGACCTCGGCCTTGGCCCGGCACGGCCTGATCGACGAAATCCCCGCCCGCATTGATCTCGCTGTCCCGCGCGGCTCCCACCTTCCTGTCTTGCGACCTCCCGCAGCGTGGCATAAGTACGACCCGGACACCTTCGACATCGGCCGTCACACCGAGACGTTTGCCCGCGGGCTGCTGATCGGCGTCTATGACGCCGAACGCTCAATCGTGGACGCGTTCAACCCCCGGCTCGGGCTACCCCGCGGGCAGGCCATCGAGGCGCTGCGCGTGTGGCTGCGCCGCACGGGCACGCAGCCCGCTTCGCTGCTGCGCATCGCGCAACATTGGCCGCACGCGCGCGCTGGTCTGATCGAAGTGCTGCAGGTGCTGCTGTGAAAGTCAGCCGCAGCCAGACCGGCGGCGAGCGGTACCTCGCTTTGCAGTCGATTGCCCGCGCGACTGGCCAGGGTTTCGAGCAGCTCGCCGTCCTCTACGCGCTGGAAGGTTTCCTGCGCAGGCTCGGCGCCTCCGATGATCGCGATGCGTTCGCGCTCAAAGGCGGCGTCCTGCTGGCCGCGTTCGACGCCCGCCGACCCACTCGTGACGCGGACCTTCTCGCCCTCGAACTCCTCAACGACCAGACGATCGTTCAGGACAAGGTGGCCAGCATCGCAGGCATCAATGTCCCGGATGGTCTCGTGCTGAACGTCGCGTCGGTGACGTCCGATGTCATCCGAGACGAGGACGAATACTCAGGTATCCGAGTCAAGCTCACGTATTCACTGGCGACCATGCAGGTGCGCATCGGTGTAGATGTCAACGTCGGCGATCCCGTGTTTCCCACGCCGCAGCGCGTCACTCTGCCCGGCTTGCTCGCAGAAGACGTCACCCTGCGCGGCTACCCAATGGCGGCCGTCATTGCCGAGAAGGCCGTAACCGCGATGCAACGCGGCGCAGCGAACACCCGTTGGCGCGACTGGGCCGACATGCTCACCCTGTCCGCTCGCCATGCATTCGACTCCATCGAACTGGCCCAGGGAGTGAATACAGTCGCAGCGCACCGCAGCGCCGAAGTGGTCAGGATCTCAAGCCTCCTGCCGGACTATCCTGCAGTAGCACAGGCGAGATGGGCTGCCTGGCGTCGGCGTCCTGGAGTCGTCGGCGGACTACCCAAGTCGTTTGCAGATGTGCTTCAAGCGGTGTCCGACTTCATCGATCCAGTGATCGGCGAGGCGCCGCTCGGATCGACGTGGGATCCACTGACGCGGACGTGGAAGTCATGACCAGGTGCGCGAAAGTGCGCGAGGGGGGTGCAGGCTTGCACCCCCCGGGGAGTGCAGTGGGGGGTGCAGTCCCCGCTACTGGATGAACGCCCGGCCGCGCAGTTATGAACGTGATGACTGCAGGGCCGGGCGTTCGACTGTTCCGGGTCCGCCAGGCGTGCGTCGCGGCGCCGAGCACGTGTCGGGTCAGGCCGCGGCGGGCGTCCGGCGGATGCCGATGATGAGCAGGAAGCCAACCATCCAGAGCTCGCCGATCGTGGCCGGTATGGTCAGGGCGTTCGCGGAGCCGTTCGTAGACGGGACCGCGTATGTCAGGAACGTGCTGACGACGTAGCCCACGCCGCCGATCATCAGCACCCATCCGAGGGCGGCCGGCATCCACCCCGAGCGTCGGGCGAGCCAGCCCATCGGGATGAGCCAGAGGCCGAAGAAGAGGCCGGCGACGCTCCACAGTTGACCGCTGACGACGTAGAGCAGTTGCGCGGTCGATGCCGCCGAGGCCGGGCTCTGGAGGGCGCCCCCGGCCACGTCGAGAGCGGTTGCGAGTGTGGCCGAGCTGACGAGGATGGCAACGGCGTTGACGGTCCCGAAGACGGCGATGGCGCCGGCGGCGAACGGGTCGACCGAGCGGAACAGTCGGAAGAACCAGAGGGCGCACAGCACCTGGGTGAGCACGAGACCGAGCTCCAGGATCACGCCGAGCCGGGCCAGACCCTCGTTGGCCACGAGGTTGGCCAGCGTCGCCGTCGGGTCCCCTTCGACGAACAGCCGACCGCGCACGACGAGGAAGCCGAGCCCGCCGGTCAGCGCCACGCCGAGGTAGAGCAGGCCCGTGGTGCGCGCCGTGCGGACCAGTGTCTGGCGATCCGTGTCGAGCGGCCGGACGGTGGGTGCCGTGGTCGTGGTCATGAGTGCCTCCGAATTGAGTGATCTTACGTTGTAAGGCACAATTCTTACATGGTAAGGTTTGGGCTGTCAAGGAGGAGGGCCAATGACGGCAAACCAGGTGCGCGACCCGCTCAGTCGCAGCCGGGTGCTGTCGGCGGCCATCGCGGTCGCCGACGTCGACGGCCTGAGCGCCGTGACAATGCGACGGATCGCCTCCGACCTGGGGGTGGAGGCGATGTCGCTGTACCACCACGTCCCCAGCAAGGAGCGCCTGCTCGATGGTCTGGCCGAGGCGCTCGTGGTCGAGATCGCCGAGGCCGTCGCTGCCCGCGGGCCCGGGGGCGACTGGGGGTCGTCACTAAGGGCCCGGTGCCTTACCGCGCGCGAGGTGATGGTCCGCCACCGGTGGGGGCCGGAGCTGATCGGCTCGCGCCGAGAGGTGCCGCCCAGCCTGCTGGCCTACTTCGAGGCGGTCCTCGCCACCCTGGTCGAGGGGGGTCTGAGCTATCACCTGGCCCACCGAGCACTGCACGCGCTCGGCAGCATGGTGCTCGGCTTCTCGCAGGAGCTGTTCGCCGTCCCTCAGGGCGACGACGACCCGGGCGCGGACGTCGAGGCGGAGCTCGCCGCGATGGCGGAAGCGTTCCCGCACCTCACGGCGATGGTCGCCTCCGAGCTCCACGACCACGCCGAGGACCCGCTGGGCTGGTGCGACAGCCAGGCGGAGTTCGAGTTCACCCTGGGTCTCATCCTCGACGGACTGGCGCGTCATCAGCACGCGCCCGATCTCGAAGCTCATCGGGGTACTTCCTCGGTGCTGCCATGACTCGCGTCGTACCGGGAAATGCGAGCCGTTCAACTGAATGATCGTTCGTACGACGGAGGCTCACATCCGTTCAACGGTGTGAGCCGGCTCGGTGCATCGCATGTAGATGTGGGTGGCCAGAGATGCTTGGGCGAGGGATTCACGATCTGCTCCAATATGGTCATACTTATGACCATGTCGACGATGCCGCTTGCGGAGGTCAAAGCTCACCTTTCCGAGGTGGTCAGCCGTGTCAACGGTCAGCATGAACGCGTCACGGTGACCGTTCACGGTCAAGCCTCGGCGGTGATCATGGCCCCCGACGACCTGGAGCGCCTCGAGGAAACCATTGCCGTTCTCGCTGACGGGGCACTCATTCGTCAGCTCACCGATGCCGAGACGGATCTCGCCGTCGGCCGCGTCGAAGATCTTGACGCACTCGCTGCGGCAATGCGCGCCCGCTCGGCTGGCACGTGACGCATAGATGTACGAACTCGTCATCACCGCCACGGCACGTCGGCAACTCGTGGAAGGGCTTCCCGCGTCGATAGCATTCGCCGCGTACGAATTCATCATCGGACCGCTGCTGGACAATCCGCGCCGAGTGGGCAAGCGGCTCATGCCTCCGATGGCCGATCGACACAGCGCGCGGCGAGGCACCTACCGCGTCATCTACCGCATCTACGACGTGAAGCTGACGGTGACAGTCCTCGCCGTCAGTCCCAGAGCCGACGCATACCGCACCCCTTGATCTCCACAGAGCAAGACCGCGAAAGTGCGCGAGTGGGGTGCAGACTTGCACCCCCAGGGGGGGTGCAGAAGTGGCGTTTTGTGAGCTCAACTTGCAGGGCTCGCAAGCCAATGATCGTGCATCCTCAGTTTCTCCCCGCGACCAACCAAGCGGCACAAGGCCTCCCCACCGGGGCCTTGTCACATTTCGCCCCGGTTCCGTGGCCCCTCGCGGAGGGGTTTATTGACGGGCTATGTCGTTGTACGGACTGCGTTAGGCGTGTCCACTGTTGCCCGTTGGCGGTGGGCGGCAACTCCTCGTGGTCGTGATCGAATGTCGTCACCCTGTTCAACGGCGTCAGGGGCGTCGGTAACTCGCATGTGCGCATGTGGGTTCTGGCGTCGCTGCCGACAGAGTCGGCATGTCATAGTTGGGTTCGGGGACGACGAAGGAGGGGCTATGGGCAAGCGGGACATCACTGCAGCCGTGCGCCGCAGTTTCGTCGTGCGCTCGACCAAGGCCTCGGCCCGCCTCGAGCGGCGCGAAGTGCCGGCAGGCCACGTTCGCTCGGCCAAGGTCGACGAGTTCGTCGCTTCCCTTCGCTCCAAGGCCTAATGACCTTCGATCCGAAGTACGGCGAGACGCTCCTCACTGATGAGGAGAAGGCCGCACTGACCGATGAAGCCAGGGCGTTGCTTGGCGAACCAATCCGCAAGGCTGATCTCTACGACCTCGAGCAGCAAGTCCAGAACCTGGTCGCTGACGATTTCATCGAGCAGGTTCTTGCAAGCGCCTTGACGATCGATGAGCTGCTGACGGACCACTTCGTCCGCGAGCTGCATCGACGTCTGTATGCGCCGATCTGGACATGGGGTGGCCGGCAACGCTGGCGTGAGACGAACATCGGTGTCGCTCCCGAGCAGATCACCGCTGCCTTTCGCAACTCACTGGACGACCTCAGATTCCGCTGGGAACAGGGCGACACCTTCACTGCCCGCGAGCTGGGGATCTCGACGCACGCGTCGCTGGTTCACATTCACCCATTCGTCGATGGCAACGGTCGCACGACCAGGCTCCTGGCTGACCTGGTCTTCCTGGCAGCACAGGGCGAAGGTGACGTACAGGCCTATGACTGGGACTTCGACCGCGACGCCTATTTCGGCCTGCTGCAGGACTACGACGGAACACTCGACCCGAGTGCGCTCATCGCATTCGTTCGGGTCGTCGAACTTGGCGAGCAAGAATGACGGCGAAAGTGTGCGAGGGCGGGGCAGACTTGCACCCCCAGGGGGGTGCAGAGGGGGGTGCAGAAGTGGCGTTTTGTGAGGGCAACTCGCGGGGGTCGCAACCCAAAGATCGTGCATCCTCGGTTTCTCCCCGCTACCGGTGACGAAGGCCCAGAGGATTACCTCTGGGCCTTCGTCATTTGTTCCGAGAGGGCGTCAGGAACCGTCGGATCGCCGAGGGGCGATCCGACGCTTCCTGTCCCCGGTGAATACCCACTCGCGACCACGACCTGTCGTCCTGATGGTCCACATTCGGCAGCGATCGCACGCCCTTGCCGTCGTCCACCCGTTGACGTGGGCCACCAGGATGCCTGGCGTGCTCGCGCCACCTCCCGAAGCGGGGGCGGCCCGCCCCGAGTTGGAGAAGGAGTTCGTCATTCGGTGCCCGGTAGGCTCGCACCCACGAGACCTTGCTGCATGGCCACGAGGGCAGCCGCTGCACGATTGCCGACGCCGAGCTTCGCGTAGATGTGCTCGACGTGGTTGCTGACCGTCTTTGCGCTGATTCCGAGTCGGTGCGCGATGGCCTTGTTGTCGACCCGGCGGCCAGTAAGGCA
>Ga0194056_10000688_pt1 | contig 18542 bp, 13 predicted proteins | sample SepL4413m_MetaG_FD_155458 | JGI IMG/M metagenome (GOLD analysis project Ga0194056, IMG submission 155458) | Anoxic zone freshwater microbial communities from boreal shield lake in IISD Experimental Lakes Area, Ontario, Canada - Sep2016-L442-13m | ecosystem: Environmental > Aquatic > Freshwater... | reverse complement strand
TTCAGCCCCCCCCCCCCTCTTTAACAAAGAAGGGTTAGGGGAGATTTTATTAGATAAATCCCCCTCAATCCCCCTTTTTCAAAGGGGGAGGTGAATACTTACTATATTTTTTATCACAAAAAATGCTAATAATCTCTGTAGGTCGGGTTAGGCGCTAGCCGTAACCCGACACAGATACGTCGATTTGTCGGGTTACGCTATCGCTAACCCGACCTACGCGACTATATTAAGTCGAGAAACTTTAATTCAATTTTAAAATTCAAGCAAGCAACCAAAAACATATCAATGACCACTTATCCTAACATTAGCTAAAAACGCCCAAGCCGTCATCCCGGAACGCCCTACAGAAAATAATGTCGCTTAATCAACGAAGGTCTCTATACTTACGACCTGTCCAAAAACAAGATGTACAACTGCCCACAGTTAAGTGCAATAACACCGTAGGAGCGGGCCATGCCCGCGATATTTTGGCTGCAATGCTTAGCTTTAGCTTCTTCATCGCGGGCGTGGCCCGCTCCTACAATGCTTAAGTTAATGGCAGCAATAAATAACCCCACCCTATCGTTCCCACACTCCGGCGTAGGAATGCCGCCAGTGACGCTCCCGCGTCACGCAACGCTGGAGCGTTGCCGTATGAATTCCCACGCCGGAGCGTGGGAACTAGGGATCGTGCATGAAATAACTTGACCATTTATATTCCCTCACCCCAGCCCTCTCCCAGAGGGAGAGGGAGCAAGATGCCGAAGTTATTTCATGCACATTCCTAGGCTAATACAGCTAGCTTAATGATAAAGCATTAAAAGCCTTGCGGCTTGCCCCGGCTTACGTGGATGGCCATTTTACGTAACGATATCCGTGTCCTGTAGGGGCAATCCCTTGCGGTTGCCCTGCTAACATCGTGGCATTAAAGGGCAGGCGTAAAGCCTGCCCCCTACAAAAAAATGTCCCGCCTTAAGTGGGTAGCCAAACTTATGAAAGCAATTTAAGCTCAACGGTCTTTATACGCAAGGCAAGATTACGCATATCTTGGGAGCCACGACTTGCCGGTGAAACAACATTGGGAAATGTAAACTCCAATAACGACCCGGCACTCGCTTGGTCAAGATCGGCACGGGCAACCAACGTAATTGGGTATTTCTTTTTCTTGCCTATGAGTCGCTGAAACAGTGACAGGGGCTTAATATCAACAAAATCTAAAGGTTGGTTATTCAAGCTAAATAGCGTCTTTTTTAGGATCTCGGGTGTTATGGCATCGACAATTTCCAGTTTTATCTGATAATTACCTGGCTTAACGTTTGGCAATCTAAGGTTGCTGGTTAAGCCTGGTCCGGCCCAGCGGCCATCGTGCTCGGCATCATACCAATTATCCCCATCGACAAATTGACGAAAGTCAATTTCTGCCTGGTCAACTAATGGCCGTGTGGCTTGTCCCTGAAGGGCTTTTTGATATTCAAGAAAGTAATGCTCCAATTCTTCTTGTACCTGATGCAATTGCAAAAGTAGCAATTCATTTTCTTTTTCTTGCGCAGCCAACTGGTTACTTAAGTTGGGTTTTTTCTTTTCAGTGGCCAGTTCTTGCTGGGTCTCTGCCAGTTGACTCTGAAGTTTTTGGAGCTGGCTGCTTAGATCAGGTTTTTTCTTTTCAGTGGCCAGTTCTTGCTGGGTCTTTACTAATTGACTGTCAAGTTTTAGAAGCTGGTCTTTTGAATCCAGCTTTTGTTTCTCGCCAGCAAGAAAAACGTGCTCCAATTCTTCTTGTACCTGGTGCAATTGCAGAAGCAGTAGTTCGTTTTCTTTTTCTAGCGCAGCCAACTGGTTATTTAATTCGGGCTTTTTCTTTTCGATGGCCAATTCTTGTTGAAGCTGTGTCAGTTGAGCCTGGAGTTTGGTAACTTGCTCACTTAATTGAGTTGATTCAACAACAACATCGTCGTGCAGAAGGGTAAAATCGCGATACTGATGATAGGCTTGTGCCAGTAAATCTTTTGGCGGTTCTGAGCTGTCACAAATAATGTCGGCAACGCTTTCCAGTTCCTGATACAGCTCTTGTACAGCGGGATACGCTTGTAACAAAGAAGTTGCCAACAGCTTAAACACGGCATCATTTATAGGGGAGGCACCACACTCCTCAGCAGGGGCAAAAAGGTTAAGCCCCAACCGGTTCCGTGAATCGGTAATAAGATTATCCGCCCGTGGTAATGACAGCGCTTCAACATTAACCAACAGACAACGCTCTTGATTTCGGTTATAAAAACCAAGCAACTCTTCATTAACTCTCGCCCACGAGGAACACAAATTTTCTACAAGAACAGGCGTGGCCTCTTCGTCCCTCAATAATTGGGCAAGCGCATAGGTTGGCGAAGCGTAAACCAATACAAAGCGGGTTTGCGAGTCAAAATCACGCCAGTAGTTGAGTAAATAAAGGCTCTGTGGGTCGGCCCAGCCCCACGCTTCTTGCTCAAGGTTGGCAATGAAGAGATCCGTGGATAGGCCTTGCCATATCTTTCCGGGCACCAACTGAGCAGGTTTAAGAGTGAGTGACAAATCAACTTCACTAGCTTCACCTATTTTTTTCTGGATGTCTTCAGGTGAAAACATCGCCTCCTTAAATACCTTGGCTGACTTTAACCCGGCGTTAAGCAGGGCTTGATGTACCAGATTAAACCCGGAGTAGGGGTGTCCGCAGGTCAGAACGACTTTCATAGTTAAAATTCCTTACTGTTGAGTTTGTTCATCTTTACGGGTTCGTGCAATGATTAAAAAAGGCTTCCCACAAAGGAAGAATATTTTGAGAAGTATATTTTTTAGCAACGGTCGTTGCCGCCTGCTTCAGCATTAATACGTCTTGTTGCCCTTCGGCGCTCAGGAGACGGCTTATTTTTGTTGCTGCTTGTTCTGCGTCATAAGGGTCAAAATAAACCGAGGCATCGCCATAGACTTCACGGTGTACCGGTATATCGGAAGCCAGTACCAAGCCACCACAACACATGGCTTCTATACCGGAGTAATCAAAACCTTCTGCAATACTGGGGCAAATAGTGGCGGCCGCATGCCGGTACAAAACACGTAATTCATTTGCCGGGACATTACTCAAATGAAACAATTCACCTTGTTCTAGCCAAGGCCGAAATTGCTGGAGTATGGGTTGATAGTTCCAGCCCAACCCACCAACAATGACCAACTTGAGGTCGGGCAGGCTGGTGTATTTGAGACTTTCCCAGGCAGCCAGCAGCAGTTGATGGTTTTTTCTTGGCTCCAGGGTTGAGACCATCAATAGATAATCAAAACTCGTGTTAATAACCGGTGGCACCATAGGATTACTTGGGATAACAGTTGTTGCCACGTCCATATCCCGATGACAACGGTTATAAATAATTTTTAAGGCATGCGCTTTTTTTGAATCATCTTGATAATAGTCCTCGGAAACAATGTTGGGTATAACCACGGTTCGTGGCTCTGCTTCCGGAAAAAGCGTTAAAAGATCACGCCGACTGGCTTCAGAAATGCAGGAAAACCAAGCCCCTGAAGCAACATTGTCTTGTAGGGCATAAAAATGCGATGCCTGATGAAAGCCTTTATCACCAATGGTATGCGGCATTAATACCGGCACTGCATCATGATAACGAATGACCAGCCGGGTTCCGGGGGAAACCCTGCCCGGAAAGGGGGTTTGCGCTATAAAAAAATCGTAACCACGGGTATTGACCGATAAGTAATGTGGCCGGTGAAAGCGACTCAGACTTTTTAAACCCACTTCGTGCATGATACGGCGTGACAGCCTGAGTACGCGGTGATTGGCTGCGGTAACTACTGGTTTTTGTGCGGCCTTAAGCGTTTTGCTAAATAATCTGGACCAAATAAAGTCATTAAAAAGATTACCTTCAAACACACCTAATTCAAGCGTTTTATTTTTGTGCGCTTGCCAACGTAACTGTTTGAGCTGTATATATTTATTAATTTCTTTAATTACGACCGCCGGAAAACCTTTCTTGCTGCTCCCGTAAAACGAGATAACACTGCGTGAATGACGCAGCCAGCGCTCAGCCGGCGTTAGCGTAACATCACCCGCCGATACGTCAGAAATTAGCGCACTACCTCCATGCTGTAACAGTCCCTCGCTGATGTAATGATTATCAAGACTTAACATGCCGGCAAACAACAAGCGGGTTTCCTGTGGAATACCCGCGTAACCATCCAAGGCCGGCTTAAGGTCAAGAAGAATTTTAGCGCGGATCATCCTTGCTCCGAATAATAGTTATAGGCTTCGTCTACATCATCAAAGCGTTCGATGCGTCCGGCGTGTAACACATAAAAGACGTTGCAATGGGCACGAATCTGGGTTGGCATGTGCGAGACTAAAATAATAGAGCGGTCTTTACGTTTTTCATAAAGTTCGTGAGTACATTTGTCATGAAACCGGGTATCACCCACGGCCATCACTTCGTCTATCAGGTAACAATCAAATTCAATTGCCATGGATAGCGCAAAAGCCAACCGGGCACGCATACCCGCTGAATAAGCTTTAACGGGTTCACGGAAATAAACACCCAATTCGGTAAACTCTTCAACAAAGGGGATGGCACGATTAATATCGGCACCATAGACACGACAAATAAAGCGTAAGTTATCCAGGCCGGTTAAGCTGCCTTGAAAGCCACCCGCAAAGGCCAGCGGCCAGGATACGCTCATGTTACGGGAGACATTTCCTGTCGTGGGGAATTCAACCCCTCCAATAATGCGGATCAGCGTTGATTTTCCTGAGCCGTTTCTGCCCAGTATGCCTACTTTCTGTCCCGGTTCGATAGACAAGTTGATGTCCTGCAGCACTTCTCTGGCACCTTGGCGGGTATGATAGGCTTTACCTATATTAACAAGTTGGATCATTCAGAACCCACCAGGTTTTTCGATTTATGCACCAGCATTAGCCCGATCAATAGCATCGCAAAATTGACCAGTACCAAATAAGGAATGCTGTAGTGCGCTTTGACAGCATCGCCATAGTAACCCTCGCGCATCATTTCAACGCCATTAATCATGGGTACCCATAATGCCATTTCTTGAGCATCTTGAGGTAACCATTCGACCATGAAAAAGGCACCCGAAACAGGGAAGGCCAGATAGGTCAGTATGTGCCAGATTCTCTCGAAGGCATCTGACAGCTCTGTCAACGCACCCACAATCAAGCCCAGTCCGGCGGCAAACCATGCCAGCAGCAACCAGCCACCCGCCATAGTCAGCATATCGACCGGGGGTTCCATCCAGTCCGTTGCCACAAGTATTAACGAAAGTGTAACCAGTGCGGTTGTGGCCCCTGCAATCTCAAGAATCAGGCGTGCTAAAAAAAGGTCAAGTACCGTCACGTTACGGTGATAAAGCAGGGAAAGATTGGGTACAATCGCTTTAGAGCAGCGGCCTGCCGCATTTCGCCACATTAACACAGAGGAATAGCCGGTGACTGCAAAGGGAATAATAGGCAGGCTGCTCATGTGCATCCCCCGGGTCGCAATCCACAGCGTGGTCACGCCCATCGTAAAGAGCATGGGTTCGACAAACAACCAAAGGAAGCCTATGTTGTCGCGACCATAACGTGTCAGCACTTCACGCATCAGTAAAGCGCCAATGACGCGTAACTGAATTGTTAGCGATTGCTGTAAGGTAGTGGTACTTGTTGCCATATCAATCCTGATGCTCTTTGACACCGGCAATAAGCAATGTGAGGACGCCCCAAACAATCAGCCCGAGTACCAGCGTAGAGAGTACGCCGCGAATTCGCCGTGGCTCCATTGCCCTGTCCGGTTTACTGGGATGGACAATGCGTTCCAGGTAAAGCTGCTTGCGCTGGGCTTCGGCTCGCGCCAGCTCCAGTGAGGCCAGTGCGCTACCGAGTTGTGTATGGGCAAACTCGCGATCCAGAGCCAGGCGTTGGTATTCGGCGGCCTTGTTGGCCAGAGAGCGAGCTCCGCCAGCCACCTGCGTGGTTTCTACGTCAATTTGTTGGCGCAGGTTTTTTACGCGAAGTTGCAATGAGGGTATCTGGGGGTTGTTCTTGGCGAAGTTTTGCAGTTGCACAAGCAGTGCCTGTGTGGCGATCAATTCACCTTGCAGCCTGGCGACTTGTTCCAGCTCCATTGTGGTTTGCTGTTCGGGGTCGATCACGCCTTTCTTGTCACGGTAGGAGGATAAGGCCACGGCGGCAGCTTTGGCCTTGTCTTCCGCTTTACTCACTTCACCGTTGGCAAAGCGTATCATGTCTTGTCGCCCGAGATCGTTAAGCTGGTTGACCAGTGCTTCGCCCATTTCCATTAATTGTTCGTTAATCCGAAAAGCATCTTCGGCAGTAAAGCTTTTTACCGTCAGGGTAGTGATGGAAGACGCTGAGTCAATCCGGATGTCCACTTTTTTAAGGTAATAGAGATATAGGGCTTCAAAACTGTCATCCCAGTCCAGACCGGCAAAGCGGCTAAAGATGTCCACGTCTTTGCTGGCAAAAGCCTTGCCTATGTTTAGTTTGTCATTAAGCGATTTAAGGGCGTCGCGTGACAACATGAAATCCTGCACGGTGAAGGTGTCGCCCTGCGAACTGGAAAAACCGGTGCCTTTAAGAAGTGCGCTAAAAGGGGATGCGGATTGTCGCTCCGGACTGCGGATGATAAAGCGCGATTCTGACGTGTAAACATCAGAGGCGGTCATGCCAAAATAAAATGCAGATATTAATGTGGGTACAACGACCGTGAGAAGAAATAGCCAGTTTAAGCCCTTGATGCGGGCAACAAGTCCTTGTTTAGGTAGATAGGTATTATTTTCTGAGGTAGAGTCAATTAGTACGGTATTCACAGCTTCTTCAATTCAGTTATTTCGGGGTTTGTATAGTTATCCAGATAAGTTCTGTTCGTCTGGTGTTGGTATTCCAGTAGTTTTAGTATTACCCCATAAATTAACGGTTACCCGAGAGCAGCAAATGTTTATCCTGTCGTTAAAAATTGCCAGGCCCGTCAAATCATCGGGTCGAAGTCTAACACATCTTAAAATAAATTTACAATAGGCAATGATAATCTATCAGGGTTAATCGGTTTTTGATGTTTTCATTGAAAAATACAATATGTAATGGTTTAGGGTAGAAGATTTTCTACCCCTACGGTGCATCGTAATGGTTGTAGTCGTGTCGGGTTAGCGACAGCGTAACCCGACAAATCGAAGTGCTCTATAATGTCTTGATAATGTTTTCAGTCAAGCCGGTGACTTCGGCTATAGTGGTGATATCAATGCCTTTATCCAGCATGTTTAAGGCAATAGCTTTAGATGCCTTATGCATGCCTTGTTCAAGTCCTTATTCTCGTCCTCTTTCAAGACCTATTTCTTCGTAAACATTCACCTCCCCCTTTGAAAAAGGTGGAGAGTAAAGCGAGGGGGTCGAGGGGGATTTATCTAATAAAATCTCCCCTAACCCCTCTTTTTCAAAGAGGGACTGAATAATTACATTTCTTCTGCTGAAGCTATTTTGCTTTCTATATCGGCTAGTGATTGGGTAACTCGCAATAAATAACACCCACAATCATTGCCTGACTCTGCTGGCACGATTCCTACGACGCTGTGTACAAAGCGTGTGGAAGGCTATATATCGACGGCGGTGATGGCTTTTACAATAGCCGGATCAACGGCCAGTTCTTCCGGGACATGATTTTTATCCAAATTATGGACTTTGGTTAAAAAAGTGCTCCAGCGATCCAGGGCGGTGGTTACCTGATTTTGTTGTTTGGTAAATTTTCTAAGTTCTACGTAGTGCAGCTCAAATATGTCGTGGAGTTTATCGGCTTTACCGGTGGCGGTGTTAATGATTTTGTAGCAGTTATGGACTTCGTTACGGTCGCGTATAAAGTTAAAGTCCAGGATGTTGATGCTGATGGTTTTTTTCAGCTCTTTGTACATCTGGCCTTCGCTGAGTTGATCGGTAACCAGTTTTGCCCAGTAGTAGATGGCGCGTTTATCAAAGTTATGATCTTCGCCGATTTGCATTTCTACGTTAAACCACTGGCCATTTTCACAGGTGGCTTTGATATCAAGGATGGATATTTTACCGGCCCGGTAATCGGCGAGGTTGTAGGGGTTTTTTAATTCCACTTCGACCACTTGTTGGTCTTCTGAAACGATAGCGTTAATTAGCGAAAGAGCAGCAAATCCGTGTTTTCTTCGCTGCCAAACAGTTTTTTAAACGCGAAATCAACGCGGGGGTTTATTTTGCACATAAGCTATTGGGGGAATGGTTGGGAAACAAATAGTTGCGTTGGGTTAACAGTTTTATCGTTATCCCGGCATTTCCGTATGAATGTGTTGGGTCGCGAAAAGATGCAACACAACCTACGCAGCTTTAGGCGTTTTTTGTATAAATAGTTAAAGACTTATCGTCTGATTTTGAATCACGCACCAACTCTCTCCTTAATTTCACTCAACATTCGCTCTGCTACATCTGCTAACTGCGAGACAAACTCATGCCCCGCATTCAGTGCGTTAAGCAATATATTGGGGTTTTCAATGTATTCATGAATCATTTGATTTCTTAATTGGCGTGTTTCTAGCCATGTATCGGTAGATTTAATCCAACCCAATCGCTCGGCTTTATCTAAATTATCGACAACAACTGTGGGGCGTTCGCCCAAGTAGATCAACAATTGCGGCAATAATTTATCGCCTAACGTGTCTTGTAGCCTGCAAAATCGACCGACAAATGCCTCAACGGTTTCAGATAAGGCTTCGTCGTTTTCTAATTGTTCGATAGTCGCCAATGTCAACGGATTGGAAAATAATCGCTTGTCTGTGGCTTGCAAATGCTTCAATTCACGTTTGACGACATTTGCCAGAAACAACAAACGATCAGCGGTCACTTCTGATTTTGTTTTCAAAGTACAACTCCTTCATCTAACGCAATTTGATGAATCGCACAGCTCATCAAGTTTGGCGTACGCAATAAAATATCAACTTTACGATTAGATATTGCACGCGAAGCACGTACTGCTAAACGTGCTGACAGTACCGCCGGATTATCAACAGGGTTTTCAAAATCCACCATCAAATCCACATCACCACCGCGAGCATTATCATCTAACCGTGAACCGAATAATCGAATCGCCTTGGCATCGGGAGCAACTTCATAAATTGCAGCGCGTAAAGCGATCACATCTTGAGGGCGTAGGCGCATTGATATTCTTCTCCGAGTTAAAGTGGTAGCTTTCGTTGGCATAATTCTGACCCAACAATTCCAGTGCCAGCTTTGGCCAACGCAGGAAGAATCGATAAAACATAGGGTCGGTTTTCATGGTTTGTATAGATAGCCAGATAAGTTCTGTTCGCCTGGTGTTTGTATTTCAGTAGTTTTAAATTACCCCATAAATTAACTGTTATCCGAGAGCATCAACTGTTTATCCTGCCGTTAAAAATGGCTAGCCCCCGTCAAATCATTGGATCGAAGTCTAACACATCTTAAAATAAATTTACAATAGACCCTGATCATCTATCAGGGCAAATCGGTTCTTGATATTTTCATTGAAAAATACAATATGTAATGGTTTAGGGTAGAAGATTTTCTACCCTTGCGGTGTATCGTAATGGTTGTGGTCGTGGTCGGGTTAGCGACAGCGTAACTCGACATTTTGATTATTCATAGCCAATATCATCAGCAAAATCTATTTCACCGCCCCCCCAATTTTTATCTAAAATATTTAATTTTATGTATTAATGAATGCTTGAGTATCAAGTGATGGGTAGTGCAGCACCTAAGGATCGTGCATGAAATAACTTAACCATTTATACCCCCTCACCCCAGCCCTCTCCCGGAGGGAGAGGGAGCAAGATGCCTAAGTTGTTTCATACGCATTCCTAATCTACCGCTCAACAGTCATTTTGTAATCGTTTTTACACGAAATACCTTTTAAAATAATCAAATCTAAACAAAAATAAGCGTTTTGACACATGCTGAGCTACACTATAATTAATTTTAAATATAAAGGTGATCGTGATGCCTGTCTATTCAAACCCATTAGGTTACGCTTGGCTCATTGAGCATTTTTCACTTCCACATCAATACCTCGCTGTTGTTTGCTGTAGCGCCAAAATTTCATCCATCAATAAAGAAGCCTTTAGCCAGTTCTACCCTGCCTCCTATCGTCCTCATAACGATACTGTCGTTGATCACCTAACCTTTGCACTTAAATACGAACCGCTCAATCTGCCTTGTCTAACGGCAGTGTTTCGGCAAAAAACCGTAAAATCCGAAATAGAGCAGGCGTTACATGCCAATCCAACCAGCAAGTACAATCGCCTAATGGGATTTTATTTCGAATTGTTGACCCATCAGACACTGGCGGTGCCTGATCTGTCCAGCGGGAACTATGTCGATGCCGTTGATGCCAAGCGCTATTATGTCGCGCCTACGCAGCGCGAAAGAAAATTTCGCGTGAACAACAATCTGGTTGGCAATGGATGGCTCTCGGCGCTTATGAAACGTAATGCAAGACTGATCGGAAATGATGAGCTTTGTGAATTGGCGCGAAAACCTTTGGCGCATCATTCAATGGAACTCTTGGCAAGGGCAACGCGCTATCTGATTGCACTGGAAACAAAGTCAACCAATGAGATTGAGGCCGAAACGCTTACGCCCGGCAAACAAATGAAGTTCATGTTTGCGTTGGAGTCCATTAATCACGATGATCTTACCAAAGAAAAACTCATTGCCACGCTCAACATCATTAAAGACAAGCATTACCAAGAATTTGATTACCGCTACCAGCAAAATTATTTAGGAAAAAGCGGTCGCGGATATGCCTCCGTCGATTATGTGCCGCCAAAGCCTGGCGATGCGCATGACTTAATGGATCACTGGTTTACGTTAAGGGAGCGCGTGTTAAGCTCGGACATGCCAGCCATTGCCAAAGCAGCGGCATTGTCATCAAGTTTTGTGTATATTCATCCCTTCATGGACGGCAATGGGCGGTTAAGTCGCTATATCATGCAGGACACGCTCTACCGCGACAAAGTCATTGATCAGCAATACGCATTGCCCTTGTCTTCAGGCATTCTAAAAGACATCGGTGGCTATTATCGGCTATTAAGCGAAACATCGCGCCACATCATGAAATCGATCCAATTTGAATTGCTGGATAATTATTCGGTAACGGTGCTAAATGACACAGCCGAACTCTATCGGCATTTGTGTTTCGATGCGCATGCGTCCTATTTGTCTGATGTTTCCAGAAAAGTGGCTATCGAATTAATTCCGGATGAACTTGAGATGCTTCAACAGTTTGATCGACTCATGGATCATTTAAATGAATCGCTTGACCTGCCAGAAAAGGATCTGGGATTAATCGCCAACTTACTTATTGGCAGTCAAGGCAAAATCAGTGTAAAAAAAAGAAAAGGCACTCTCCAGCCTATTCACGCCGATGATTTAAATCGCGCTGAAGCCATTTATGCCGATCTGTTTAGTGAATTAAACAGTGACACAGCGCCGCGTTAGTCCAGTAGGTCAGGTTAGTGATAGGTATAATAAACCGATAAAAACATGTATTGTGTTGAGCCAAAATTGTCGGGTTACGCTATCGCTAACGCGACTACATGAATGTCCGGGAATCAATAGGTCAGTGGTAGTGTGCGCATCGCGCACCTAAAAGCCCGGTCGGGTTAGGCGCTAGCCGTAACCCGACACAGATACTTAGGTATAAAGTGGGTAGCTTCAAGTATCAACCAATCGTGTAATCATCCTCCAGCAATTTGGCATGGGCGGCAGCCAGTCTGGCGATGGGGATGCGGGGTGCCGAACAGGATACATAATCCAGTTTGATATGATGACAAAAGCGTATTGATTGCGGGTGTCCGCCTTGTTCACCACAGATGCCTATGCTGATATCGGGGCGGGTTTTACGTCCTGAATCAGCAGTCATTTTCATTAACTGACCGACACCTTTGGCATCAAGGACTTCAAACGGATTGTCTTCAAGCAAGCCGATTTGGTTATAGAGCGGTAAAAATTTGTTTTCTGCATCTTCGCGTGAAAACGAGAAGGTTGCCTGGGTCAAGTCATTGGTACCAAAAGAGAAAAATTCGGCCACTTTCGCCAATTCCCCTGCACGGGTGCAGGCTCTGACGGTTTCTACCATGGTTCCGAATTTAAATTTAAGGGCAATACCGTACTGACTTTCGACTTCCTGTTGAATTTGGTCAACGTAGACTTTTACTTTAATTAATTCCTGAACCGTTATCACTTGGGGCACCATGATTTCGGGCAAAATGGGGGTTCCCTGTTGGGTACAGAGCGCCGCAGCCTCAAGAATTGATCGAATTTGCATCTGGTAAATTTCCGGATACGACATGCCAAGACGCACGCCCCGGTGACCCAGCATGGGATTAACTTCGTACAGTTCCTTAACTTTCTTCAGCATCAATTCCTTTTTGGCAATTGCCTTATTGATAACTTCCTCATTTAAATGATTAAATGGCGCTGGTAATAATGAATGGTCACCCAACGTATCCAAGGCGACTTGCTGACCTTGAATCATCACTTTATAGAGATTTAAGGCTTTAATTTCATCTTCCAGTTGATGCTCACTGGGCAAGAACTCATGCATGGGCGGATCCAGCAAGCGAACCGTGACCGGATAAGGGGACATGGCTTCAAATATTTGTTTAAAGTCATCGCGCTGAATGGGAAATAATTTTTCCAGCGCTTCCTGTCTGGCTTCTTTGCTGTTCGCCAGAATCATATCAATTACTAACGGCAGACGATCTGAGGCATTAAACATACGTTCAGTACGGCACAGACCAATACCGGTTGCGCCATAACTGACCGCCATACGGGCGCGTTCCGGGGTGTCAACATTGGCATGGACTTCCAATTCTGCAATGTGATCGGCCCAAGACAATAAGGTTTTTAATTCATCCGAAAATGAGGGCTCAATGGTGGCAATTTTACCCAGATAAATAAGTCCGGTGCTGCCATCAATGGTGATGATATCGCCTTCGCGAATGTGCAGGTCGCCAATAACGGCCTGGCGGGTTCGCACATCTATTTTTATGTCTTCAGCACCGGCAATACAGGCTTTGCCCATGCCTCGTGCAACCACGGCGGCATGTGAGGTTTTGCCGCCGCGACTGGTCAAAATACCTTGGGCTGCAAAAAAACCATGGATATCTTCAGGTTTGGTTTCTTCTCGCAGTAAAATAACCAGCTCTCCGGCACGGCCCATTAATTCAGCGGTATCAGCATCAAATACACATTTTCCAAAAGCGGCACCCGGCGAAGCGGGTAATCCTTGAGCCACCGGCTGTGCTTTATTTTCCGGATCCAGTTGTGGATGTAACAACTGCTCCAATAATTCCGGGTTGATGCGTAATAAAGCCTGTTCCTTGCTAATCAGGTCTTCGGCGACCATTTCCACCGAAGTGCGCACCATCGCCGTGGCGTTCATTTTGCCGTTACGGGTTTGCAGGCAGTACAATATACCGCCTTGAATGGTGTATTCGTAATCCTGGACTTCTTGGTAATGAGTTTCGAGTTTATTGCGTAACTCAACCAATTGCCGATAAAGATCCGGCATTTCATGAGCCAGTTCATGTACCGGTTTGGGCGTGCGAATACCGGCAACCACGTCTTCACCTTGGGCATTAACCAGATATTCGCCATACATTTCATTGGCACCGGTACCCGGATTGCGGGTAAAGCCGACACCGGTTGCACAATCGTTGCCCATATTGCCAAACACCATGGCGACTACATTAACCGCAGTTCCATTAGCCATTTTGGGGGTGATATGAAATTCGCGCCGGTAATCGACTGCGCGTTTTCCTGTCCAGGAATTGAATACCGCTTTAATGGACAATTCCAATTGTTCATAAACATCTTCAGGGAAGGGCTTGCCGGTTACTTCCAGAACCACTTTTAAAAACAGTTCACTGATTTGACGTAAATGCTCTGCATCCAGACCTATATCCGCTTTAACACCGGCTTGTTTTTTGATGGCGGCAAAATGCAGGTCAAATTTTTCATCATCAATACCCAAGGCAACTTTGCCAAATAACTGGATAAAACGGCGGTAAGCATCATAAGCAAAACGGGGATCACCCGTTTGTGCAATCAGCCCCTTTAAGGTCTGGGTATTTAAGCCTAGATTTAGGATGGTATCCATCATGCCCGGCATTGAAATAGCGGAACCTGAGCGTACCGACACCAGCAATGGATTGTGGCTGTCACCAAACTGTTTGCCTGAAAGTGCTTCGACCTCGGAAATATGAACTTTAACATCGTCCAGTAAGGTTTCGGGTAATTGCTGGTTTTCAAGATAATCCAGGCAAGCTTGGGTAGTAATAACAAATCCGGGCGGTACGTTGAGTCCTATCTGGGTCATTTCGCAAAGATTGGCACCTTTACCGCCCAACAGTACTTTATTTTTCCCATCGCCTTTTTGGAATGAATAAATATATTTTTCAGTCATGTTTTTTCCCAAAGTTGAATAAATGAAGAAGATAACCGGATAATTATAGGGTGATTTTTTTGGCTGTATGTGAATCGTAGTGGGTCAATAATAAAAATACCGATAGTTACAGGCCTTATAAATAGCTGAAAACGTTTAAGCCGTCATCCCGGCATGGACCGCCGGAATCCAGTGTACAGGGATGTACTCATATATATTGCATAGCATTTATTAAAGCTGAAGCTGTAAATCAATTAATTGTATGCTTTGTAATTGCCATCCATGGCAACTGGATTCCGGCAATCCATGCCGGAATGACGGCTCATGGAGATACTTCGATTTGTCGGGTTACGCTGTCGCTAACCCGACGCGACTGTAAACTACCTGGAGCCTTTTTTGGCAACCAACTTAGGCAATTCGCAAAAAACAACCAAGCTGAAACTGGAGTGCAATCGCTTCAGCTATTGCCCTATAAAAACAGTTGTACGAGTGTCCCGGAAACGCCACCACGCGCCAAGCGGGTCTTGGGGTGTATTTTTTTTTGCGTAATCTACAAAAAACGTTATTGATCCATAAAAATCAATAACGCTGCCATTCAGTCTATAGTATAGCTATTAATCTTTAATCGGTGGCGGTGCAAGGACAATTCTTGAGCCATTAGATTCTGCGGCACTAACAATGCCGGCCGCTTCCATGTCTTCAATCATGGTGGCGGCACGGTTGTAGCCCACTTTAAAACGCCGTTGGACACTGGATATTGATGCCTTACGGGAGTCGGTAACAAACGCTACTGCTTCATCGTATAAGGCGTCCGTCTCCGAGTTGCTGCTACTGTCACCGTTCATGCTGTAACCGTCATTAGCATCAGTGGCTTCGCGGGTAATATCTTCCAGATAGTCAGGCGGCGCCGTTTGTTTTAAAAACTCAACCACGCGATGCACTTCATGATCATCAACAAATGCACCATGCGCACGAATGGGAATACTGGTGCCTGAAGGCAAAAACAGCATGTCACCGTTACCCAGCAAGGTTTCAGCGCCGCCTTGATCAAGAATGGTACGCGAATCAATGCGCGATGAGACCTGAAAGGAAATGCGGGTGGGCACGTTGGCTTTAATCAGTCCGGTTAAAACGTCAACCGATGGGCGCTGCGTTGCCAAAATTAAATGAATACCGGCTGCTCTGGCTTTTTGCGCCAAGCGGGCAATTAATTCTTCAACCTTTTTGCCGACAATCATCATCATGTCAGCTAATTCATCGATCACGATGACAATGCTGGGTAGTTTATTCAGAACGGGATAATATTCGCCCTCTTCCAGCGGGTTTAACATTTGAAACATGGGATCTCTGATAGACTCGCCTCTTGCCGTTGCTTCATCAATTAAATGATTAAACCCTGCCAGATTTCTGACCCCCATTTTAGACATTAACTTGTAACGTCTTTCCATTTCAGCAACCGCCCAGCGCAAGGCGTTACTGGCCTCTTTCATATCGGTAACAACGGGAGTCAATAAATGCGGAATACCTTCATAAACCGAAAGCTCCAGCATTTTAGGGTCGATCATAATCATCCGCACTTCATCGGGCGTGGCTTTGTAAAGCAAACTGAGGATCATGGTATTAATGGCGACTGATTTTCCTGATCCGGTAGTGCCGGCAACCAGGGCATGAGGCATCTTGCCCAGATCAGCCATTAAAGGCGCACCGGCAATATCTTTGCCCATAGCCAAGGTCAGCATGGACTTTGCTTTCTCAAAGCCATGGGATGCCAATAATTCGCGCAGCGTCACCATTTCCCGTTCCCGGTTGGGAATTTCAAGACCAACCACTGATTTACCGGGGATAATTTCAACAATACGTACACTGGTGACTGACAAAGCCCGTGCCAAATCTTTAGACAAGCTGCTAATCCGACTGACTTTTACACCGGCAGCCGGCTGTAATTCAAAACGGGTAATAACCGGGCCGGGATGAAAACCTACCACGTCCACTGCGACGTTAAAATCACCAAGTATATCTTCTACCAATCGGGACATTTCTTCCAGATCGGTTTGCGAATAACCGACTACCCGGGTGTCTCTTTCATCCAATAAGTCTAAAGAAGGTAATATATCTTCACCGGCTTTATATTTGGGTGCGGGTTGTTTTTGCAATGGCTGGTAATTGTTTTCAACTGACACCTTGTTTTTTTCGACACTGGCTACCGCTTTACCATTAACCGGCGCTTTAACAACCGGCTTTCTGCGACTCTCGGGCTTGTCAATAATGCTATCAAACGACTGAACAGGGCTGTCCATAGGTTCGTGACGTAAGTTGGCGGCCGTATGGCAAACGATACGACAAACAAATACGGTATATTTGCCAATAAGGTCAATCAAAGTGACCCATGACAACTCGGTCGCAAGAGTAATGCCTGACAAAAATAAAACGATTAAAAATAAGGTGGCTCCTGAATTACCAAATAAATGCAATACCGAATCACCTGTTTCCTGGCCTAAAATTCCGCCCGTGCCACCCGGCAATTCGACGCCGACTCTTAATACATATAAATAAAATAATGCGGCACCGGCAACAACGGTTCCCAAAGAGCCTAAGCACTGTAAAGCAATCGTCATTTTTTGTTGTTTTTGTCTTGCCTGACCATACAACATATAGCCATGCCAAGAGAGAATAACCGGAAACAGATACGCGATTAAACCAAAAAAGCTAAGCGTAAAATCAGCAATCCACGCCCCCAAAACACCGCAGGCATTGGTCACCGTCCGTACCGTGCCGCTGTGTGTCCAGCCCGCATCCTCGTTGCTGAAAGTAACCAAGGCAATTAAAAAAAACAAGGCAATGGCGAATAGGCTCAAGACTGCAATTTCACGTAAACCTCGAAACGTTTTTTCTTCCATTACAGCAGACATAAATGATGACTCAACATAAGATTAGTACTAATAAAACAGGATTATAGATCAATGATTGCACATTCTACATTAATATTTGTTACAAAAAAAACAGCTTGTTTTTAGAGCGGTTCCAGTAGCTTATACACAATAACATTTACGAAACACCGTTTCACCTGCATAATTCTTATATTTATGCTGATTTAGCTACCCATAGAGGTTTTTTTAATGAATGATTCCAGGCACTCTCGTCTTTTAATTCTTGGTTCTGGCCCCGCCGGCTATACGGCAGCTATTTATGCCGCACGCGCTAATTTAAAGCCGGTGATCATCACGGGCATGCAACAAGGTGGACAATTAACTACCACCACAGAAGTTGATAACTGGCCCGGTGACGTTGAAGGCTTGCAAGGCCCTGATCTTATGGACAGAATGCGCCGGCACGCAGAACGGTTTGAAACAGAGATTATTTTTGACCATATCCATACCGCTGATTTATCGGCCAGACCCTTCACCTTGACCGGCGACTCTGGCACTTACACCTGTGATGCGCTGATTATTGCAACCGGTGCGTCTGCTCGGTATTTAGGTCTGGAGTCTGAAGAAGCATTTAAAGGTCGTGGTGTTTCGGCTTGTGCGACCTGTGACGGTTTTTTCTATCGCAACAAACCGATCGCTGTTATCGGTGGTGGCAATACGGCTGTCGAAGAAGCGCTTTATTTGGCTAATATCGCCTCTAAAGTGACTGTCGTTCATCGCCGTGACAAATTTCGCTCTGAAAAAATTCTCTCTGATAAACTGATTGAAAAATCAGTAAACGCTAATGTTGAGATTGAATGGAATTACGCGCTGGATGAGGTATTGGGTGACGATATGGGTGTTACCGGTATCAGAATTAAAAATACTCTCGATAACTCAACCAAAGAGTTGGATGTGCATGGTGTTTTTATTGCCATTGGTCACACCCCCAACACCGGTATTTTTGAAGGCCAGTTAGCTATGGATCATGGCTATATTAAAGTAAACAGTGGTATTGCCGGAAACGCCACGGCAACCAGTGTTGAAGGTGTTTTTGCAGCCGGTGATGTGATGGATTCGGTTTATAAACAAGCCATAACTTCATCAGGTTCTGGCTGTATGGCAGCACTGGATGCTGAAAAATTTCTTGATGAAGTAGGGTAGGGTAGGGCAGGGG
>Ga0194056_10000687_pt1 | contig 18551 bp, 14 predicted proteins | sample SepL4413m_MetaG_FD_155458 | JGI IMG/M metagenome (GOLD analysis project Ga0194056, IMG submission 155458) | Anoxic zone freshwater microbial communities from boreal shield lake in IISD Experimental Lakes Area, Ontario, Canada - Sep2016-L442-13m | ecosystem: Environmental > Aquatic > Freshwater... | reverse complement strand
ATATTATCCTTTAATAACAGTTAGTTATAGCTAATAGCGAAAAGTGGGGTGATTGCTATGATTTTGCATGATCTTCCCAAAATTTATCTTCGGTAGCTCTGTTGTGGAGCATTAATGCTATCAGGGTCTTTAAATAGCTTGCCATAACCATATTTACTGCCGATAAACCAACAATTAAGACGTCAGCAGCGGTATCACTTGATCCAGATTCTATCCTATTTCCGTCAAAATGGTGTTTGACAGAAATAAGCAGCTTCTTTTCTTTTTCTGGACATAATAGACTTTCAGAAATTAAATTTCCAACTTCGACAATTAAAAACCATTAAAATCAATGTGTTGATTGGAAATTATTTATCTAAAAGTCTATATAAGACTTGCCTCTGGTGTAGGGCATGTGCTTCAAATTTCCTGCTACAAAACCCTTCATTATACCACGGAAAAAACCCGATATTATCTATTCATCTGCTTGGGACTATAGTTTAATTGGTTAGTTTTTAGTTAAACAATTTTTACGCTTAAATTGCTACAACTGTAAAAAATCCTGACAGTTTGAAAGTGGCAAACTGGGTAAATAAAATTTATTGGAGGATTTGTCGCGGATTGGCATCGTGTCATTAATTCTACTTTGTCAGATTACATAATCTTTATTTTCCAAGATCGTCATTCCGGCATGGATTGCCGGAATCCAGGTTCCATGGATGGCCAACCGGCACTATAGATACCGAAGCTAAATAAACTACATAGGTGAGCTTGCTAACCAAGGTCAACATTGGCTAATGTTTTTATCATGGCCTTCGCTGCGAGACAGGAGTCGAGTAGTCCGCAGAAGCGATAAGGCATGTGTTTTCACGAAGCGTAGCGTAGTAAAAATTCAGGCTTTATGAAATCGCGTCGAGTCATTGAGCGTAGTAGAGTGATATAACCTATCACGCTACGGAGAATAGGACGGCTGGGGCTTGCGCAGCAATTTAAACTTGTCGCGGTATTTTTGAGGATTTCTACGCTGGGAGCAAGGGAAATCTTTACTCAAAAATTCGCAACTAAAGTGTAAAAAATTCCGACACTTTTGGGTATTATAAATAGTCCATTCAAAACGTCGCATCTCTTTTATGTTTGATATAGATCGACCATATCCAGCCATCAACGACTTGTTCCAATGGAGATTTTACAAGAATAACTGAATTTCAAATTGTTTTTGGACGAACTTTCTGATCTGGAAAAAGTTGTAAAAAATCCTGACACCCTATCAAGATATTGTCGTCTATCAATTTCATTGAAAACCGAAACACAGCATTATCTGTTCGAGATAACATTATGTTAGAATCTAATGATTTCAATAATTAAGAAAATTGAATGCAGAGTGATTAACATTAAATCTGCATCTGACAAGCGCAATATGTTTCAAGTCATCTGGTTGTTTCAATCAGAAAGCTGTACCATTCCATAAACGACGGGCTGTGTCAGTCCAGGTTATCCAATTAAACGCAATTATAGTAGAGGATCAGATTATGCATGTAACATTCGAACAAGCAGAAAAAGCAATAGCAGCGGCCATTCTTGAATCAAAAAAAATCGGTACCCAAATGTGTATTGCGGTGGTTGATTCCGGCGCTGATTTAAAGGCCTTCGTGCGGATGGACGGTGCCTGGGTTGGAAGTGTGGATATTGCCATCAAAAAAGCCAAGACCGCCTGTTTTTTCGCCATGAATACCGGACAAATCGGTGAGTTATCGCAACCGGGCGGCCCGCTTTACGGGATTGAACACTCTAACGATGGCTTGATAACTTTTCCGGGTGGCATCCCTATCGTTAACGAAGACGGTGTTCTGATTGGCGCAATCGGGGTCAGCGGTAGTTCGGTAGAGAACGATCATCAAGTTGCCAAGGCAGGCGTTGAAGTCATCGGTGTTACTGATTTGCCGGCACACCCTTGGCGCACTTAAAAGGTCGGGTTACGCTATCGCCAACCCCATACACATCAACTTAAAGGTAATTATTCAGTTCCCCTCTTTAACAAAGAGGGGTTAGGGGAGATTTTATTAGATAAATCCCCCTCTGCCCCCTCGCTTTACTCTCCCCCTTTTTCAAAGGGGGAGGTGAATAATTACACTTAAATATATTACAGACCACGAAGGCACGAAGTTCACGAAGAAAAATCTTCGTGTTCTTCGTGGTGATAATCTTTTACTGTTTTTTGTGGATTTGCCTGTTATTAATCAGACGTTACGGATGAACCGCTTAAATTTGAATTGCCCTCTCTTTGCAACAAACCATCAATGAAAAATAAATTACTCGCTCTTTTTAATGCTCTATCCAGTGATGAGCAAAGTATCATGCTCGCTTTATCTGTTATTTATGCACCGATAACGCAAACCAGTCTACAAGTCTTATTAAGGACAACCGCTTGTTTTGATAAGCCGCTAATCGCTTTGATTGACAGACCCTTGCGGGAAAAATTACAAAAATCCAATTTGATGGTTATCACTCAAGATGGTTGGCTCTGTAATGATGATATTGTCGAACTGTTGATGCGGCGTGCCGTTAAAGAACCTTGGTTTAATAAGTTGGCACAGTTGCTTATTGCGGAACCTACTTACTATTTGGCCAGAGTCAGTGCGTTCCATGCCATAAAACAATTGCGCATTTTTTTGTACCAAGGCAATGAATCCGGGTTTGCAGCCAATATTCAGCGTTTTCATAGTGAATATCCGAAACAGTTTGCGGCTAATATCAACAAAATTTTCTTCAATGATTATGATGCTGATTGGTTTTCATCCTTGTCGGATAACATTAAATTTCAGCTCTTAAAGTATTTTTTACTGGATAATCGTACCTACCTAACTGATGTGTCAGCGTACTATCAATTATTGGAACAGTTTTTTGGTGCGGCTAAATCCAATAATCCGGATATCGTGCACACGGTTATTGAGCAGCGCTTGCTACGCGGTAACGTGAATGATGCTGAAAACTGGTTAGCCGATGATTTATCAGCGGAGGGGCTTAAATTACTGGCTACCCTACGATTCCTGCAAAACCGTAATGAGGAAGCGATTGACTTGTTTAATGCGGCGCTCAAGGCACTCAAAAAAGAAACCGGAAAACGTAATATCAGCATTGACGGCCTGCACGGTTATTTTTTCAATTTGGCGTTGTTGAAGAGTCGTAACCTGAAAAATCTGTCGTTACTTAAACAACAGGCACTGCTTACCCTTAAGCTGGGTTGGCAAAATCACGGGTTTTATTTACTAAATTTAATCCTGCTGGATGCAGTTGATATTTATCAGGGTAAAGGCACGGCGGAACAGAGCCCACATTTGCTCAAGGCCAACAAACTGGCTTATGAACGCTTGTTTCATGCACTGCTTTTATATTGGATCGGTGAAATTGAAGCCGTAGCGGGTAATGCCCAAAACAACAGTTTTTTGGCGGACTTGGCCGAGTATTGTCAACAGGCACAAGGCTTGGGTTATGGCTGGTATGCGGGGGTCAGTTCATCGTTACTGCAACGCCTGGATTATAAAAATGAGCCTTGCCGGAAAATAGCACAACTGTATTTACAATCGCCGTTTAATGACATTATCGATTTATTGCCACAAGTATCAAAATGGCAAAGAGCTTTGGATGCCTTAACGCAATTGACAGCGGAGCCGTTGGAAGTCGTCCAAAAAGATTTGCGCCTGATTTGGTCACTCAGTCTGGATAATAATTTAGTGACAATGATCCCTAAAGAACAGAGCTTGGGTAAAACCGGGCGTTGGAGTAAAGGCAAGCCTATCGCGTTAAAAAGACTGTACCAGGATATGGCTGACTTTGATTATTTGTCCGAGCAGGATCGGCGTATTTGTGCGCACATCAAGATGGAAAAAGAAGAGTCGGGGTATTATGGTTATTCCAGCCGGGAAGTTTATACGCTCAAGGGTAGTAGTGCTATAGTTGAGACGGTAGGACATCCGCATATCTATTGGCTCAATCAGGAAGCGTCAAATATTCCTGTTGACATCAGTCTGGCAGAACCGCAATTGCTGGTTAAAGAACAAAAAGAAAATTTACATATTTCATTAATACCGCAAATCACCTCACAACAGATTATTGCTCAAAAAACGGCGAGTAATGGCTTGATCGTGTATGTCATTAACGCGTCGCATCGTCAGGTGGCCGAGATTTTGGGCGTCAATGGGTTAACAGTACCTGCTACGGCACGACAACAAGTGATAGATTCCATTGCCTCTATTTCCTCAATGTTGACGGTGCAATCCGATATTGGCGGCACTTCCAGTCATGCTGACGTTGTGAATGCGGACAGTCGTTTACATATTCATTTGCAACCGGTCGGGCAGGGCATACAAATAGAAATGTTTGCGCAACCGTTTAGCGATGGTGGGCCGCTTTATAGACCGGGTGTCGGTGGAACAACGGTATTGGCGGAAATTGATGGTAAACAATTACAGACTACCCGCGATTTTAAGTTGGAAAATCGTAACTTAAAGAAGACCTTGAGTGCGTGTCCAGAGTTGTATGACGTTAAAGAGCCCAAATGGCTTTTGGACGATGCCGAGTCGGCACTGGAAGCGTTATTGCACTTGCAGGAATTGGGTGATTTTGCGGTGCTTGAATGGCCTAAAGGCAAAAAAATCCATCTGAGTCGTGAGGCCGGATTAGCACAAGTGCAGTTTTCGGTACGTAAGGAAAAAGACTGGTTTAGTGTTGAAGGCAGTGTACAGATTGATGCCGAGCAGGTTTTGGATATGCAGCGTTTAATGAACCTGTTAAGCAGTTCATCCGGCCGCTTTCTTAAGCTGGAAGACGGGCAGATTATTGCCTTAACCCAAGAGTTACGCCAACGTCTGGATGATTTATCCGGTTTGGGGGATGTGCAAAAAGACAAAGTGCGCTTTCATCCGTTAGCCGCATTGGCGCTGGATGAAATTACCAGCGGCATGACCATCACCGCCAGTAAGCCTTGGAAAGATCAATTACTGCGACTCAATGAAATGGGCGATTTAAACCCTAAATTGCCGTCAACCTTGCAAGGTGAATTACGCGATTATCAGTACGAAGGTTTTCAGTGGATGATGCGTTTGGCGCATTGGGGAGCGGGTGCGTGTCTGGCTGATGATATGGGTCTGGGTAAAACCGTGCAGGCTTTAGCTCTTATTTTAGCGCGTGCCTCTGAAGGGCCGACCTTGATTTTGGCACCGACCTCGGTCTGTATTAACTGGCTGGAAGAAGCGCAACGTTTTGCGCCGACCCTGAATATCCATCAATTTGGAAACGGTGACCGGCAGGAGATGCTGGATGCCGCCGGCCCCTTTGATTTAATTGTTTGCAGTTACGGATTATTACAAACAGAGGCGGATCGTTTGACGCAAAAAAACTGGCATACGCTGGTTGCTGATGAAGCGCAGGCGATTAAAAATGCACTGACCAAACGCTCAAAAGCGGCGATGGCTTTGCAGGCGGATTTTAAAGTGATCACCACCGGCACGCCGATAGAAAATCATCTGGGCGAATTATGGAATTTATTTAATTTTATTAATCCGGGCTTGTTGGGTTCATTGCAAAAATTTAATGAACGCTATGCCCAGGCTATCGAAAATCAACAGGATCATGACGTTCAACAACGATTGAGAAAGTTGTTGCGGCCGTTTATCTTGCGGCGTCTTAAAAATGATGTGTTAACCGAATTACCGTCACGGACTGAAGTGACTTTGCATGTTGAATTAAGTCCCGGAGAGCGAACATTCTACGAGGCGTTGCGTCGTAATGCCATGCAAACCATGATGGAAGACACCGCACAACCCGGACACAAACAGCTGAAGATATTGGCGGAGATTATGAAATTGCGCCGCGCCTGTTGTCATCCACGGTTGGTGATGGAAGAAAGTACGCTGGGTAGTTCCAAGCTGCAAGCCTTTGAAGAATTGGTCGATGAATTACTGGAAAATCGCCATAAAGCCCTGGTGTTTAGTCAATTTGTCGGACACTTAAAGCTTATCCGAGAATTATTGGATAAAAAAGGTATTCCTTATCATTATCTGGATGGCTCTACTCCGGTTCCTCAACGTAAAAAAGCGGTTAATTCATTTCAGGCGGGGGAGGGTGATTTGTTTTTAATCAGTCTGAAAGCCGGTGGTACCGGTTTAAATTTAACCGCCGCAGATTATGTGATTCACATGGATCCTTGGTGGAATCCGGCCGTCGAAGACCAAGCCTCAGATCGTGCACACCGCATGGGTCAAAAACGCCCGGTTACGATTTATCGTCTGGTTGCAAAAGACACCATAGAAGACAAAATTGTTGATCTGCATAAACATAAACGTGATTTGGCCAATAGCTTGCTGGAAGGCGGCGAAGTGAGCGGTAAGATGTCCGTTGAAGATATGATGGCCTTGATTAAGGATATTGATTAGAGGCGAAAGGGGAAAGGTTAAAGGTTAAAAAATATTTATTCGTTGGTGTGACGTAAAGTCGGCTCTGAATCAGTTTATAATTCAGTACGAGGATCGCTCCCAGAGATTTTTTAACGGCGGTTACACGGGAATTTTACACCCTCATTTTTTCACACTATCACTCTCTACGACCAATCTCTGAACTAAAGATGACTAAAACAAAAACACCGACGATCCATAGACTAACAAATGACTTGGCAATGGCGACAACTGAAGATCTTTTCAAAAGAGTGAAAGCCCTCCTCAGTGAACAGCAAAAACATAACCTTCGCTCCACAGATGAATTCGTTATAATCATTCACGCATTAGGCATGTGCCTTACGGAAATTAGGTATCGTTCGAAAAAACACACATTTCGTAATCTCGAACTATTAATCGGTGAAGCCAGGAATAACCTTAGCCGCGCCGTAAACATCGCAAAAGTCGATATTTCTGTGGCAATTATGTTTCGGAAGAACCTCGGCAATATCGACCACATTTCTAATGCGTGCCAATTATATTCAGATACTGGGCTGGGTTATCGTCATTACGATCTAAGTCGCATCTTATTGGTAATTCGAAATATTAAAGAAAGATATCACGCTTAACATCTCCGAAGGAACAGAGTTAAATTTTATCATCTTATATATGGATGTTACGGTTCACTTGTGTCCATACGATTTTGGTCTGTGGTTTGGTGCGTTCTTTGCACTGGTTCCCAAGCTCCAGCTTGGGAACCTAGAGGGCGAAGCTCTGGCTTCGCGAGACAGGAAGCTAGAGCTTCCAGTATCGAATTCCCAAGCTGGAGCTTGGGAACTAGCAAAAATATTTCGTATAACAATGCGTTTGAGCATGATGGCGCAAAAAGACGCGCCACATCTCAACTTAGGCATTAGCTACCAAGGAGAGATATGTACAATTTGATAATAGGATATGTAGGGCCAACAGATACTGAAAATGAAGTTGTCGTATCTGCCTCACGATTTTTAGAGTATACAGATTCTGAGACTCAAATGAGGTATCGGAGTTTAACCTCTGACGCAGTTCGTGAAATTAAGAGTTTTCCAGCTCTATTAATGCAAGAGAATTATGCCAAGGGTGCTTTTATAGCCAATATTATTAATATAACGAGTTCTGGTAGAGATTATCGAATAACTTTTGAAAGAGATGAGGCAACCGGTGTAATACCTCCGAATGAAATTGAAAGGCTAGCACTTGAGTTGGGTATTAATGATTTTGAATTTTATCGCACTCATTGGGCTATCAAGAATACTGATTTATATAGAGTGTTTTCTGAGAATATAATTGATAACACACCGGATACTGAAGTTCTTGATTTTATAGCTCCAAATAAACCTGCCGTTGATGGATCGAAATTTAATAAAGACCAGGTTTTCATTGTTCATGGACATGATGAGCATGCAAAAAATGACGTAAAAGCATATGTTGAGTCTAAAGGGTTGGAGCCAATCATTCTTCATCTCCAAGCAAGTGGAGGCAGAACTATAATTGAAAAAATCGATCACTACAGTAATGTCGGTTTCGGGATAGTTTTATACACCGAGTGTGATATTGGTGCTAAAAGAGAATCACTAGGCTTTAAGTGGCGAGCAAGACAAAACGTTGTATTTGAGCATGGATATTTAATTGCCAAATTGACGAGATCAAGAGTCGCAGCACTCGTCAAAGGAACGGTTGAAACACCAAATGATATTAGCGGAGTAGTTTACGTTTCTATGGATGCTGCTGGACATTGGAAAGATGAATTAGATGCTGAATTTCGGAACGCAGGGTTTGATTTAAATGCTAGCTAGCTAATAACCCTTGGAGTTTGCTGGACTTATAATCGATTGAATTACAATGAATTCAATTTTATTGGTTACCGGATTTTACGTTAATTACACAACCTTGACGTTAGTATTGACGGATTTTGTCTTCTGCCATTTTGTAACTCATTGTTTTTAATTAATTCATAAGTCGTACAGACTCCTCGGTTCGCTCATTTTGCACTGGTTTCCAAGCTTCAGCTTGGGAACTAGCAAACACATTCTCGGCGGTGCTTGGGTTTCGGCAATTCCGGAGTGACGGGCTTGAATATATTTGTTATCACGGTGAGTAATTCAGTGTGGAAACATTAAAAATCTAACTACTATCCAAAAGGTTCAATCATGCGTAAAACTTTGATCAACCAACCCACAACAAACAATCAGCGATCGGATCTGATTTATTTGGATCTTGAGGATTTGGCTCAGGTAGAAATAAGCTCTGAATGTCCGGAACATCCTATAGAATCAGCGTTGGTAGAAGGTTCGGAATCAGGTTGGCAGGCCGCTTATTCGGGTGAGCAAACCATTCGTCTTATTTTTGATCAACCCCAAACCCTTAAAAATATCTTGCTGGTGTTTGATGAAGACGAACAGTCCCGTACCCAAGAATTTGTTTTGCTGTGGCGCTGCGATAATGAAGATTTTTTTCGGGAAATTCTGCGCCAGCAATATAATTTTAGTCCGCCGCTGACTACGCGGGAAGTTGAGGCCATCACCGTTGATCTTAAGCAGGTAACAGCGCTTGAGCTACGGATTATTCCGGATATGAGTGGCGGCGAGGTCTCTGCAAAACTGACCCGGTTAGCGCTTTCGGCAATCTAAGGAACCTACATGAAATAACTTGACCTTTTATATCCCCTCACCCCGGCCCTCTCCCGGTGGGCATAAGTATCTACACAACTCGTCATCTCGGCAGGGATTGCCGTGATCCAGAAGCCATGGATGGCAATATTGGATATGCACACCAATCTTTAGCGATATAAATCTAACTTTGATTTGATTTTTCACATCCCTGTGCTCTGGATTCCGGCAATCCCTGCCGGATGACGCAGCTTTTATTTGTGTAGATACCTATGCCCTGCGGGAGAGGAGTAAGATGCCTAAGTTATTTTATGCGCATTCGCCAGACCATTATTGAAAATTAATTTTTCCTCTCAAGGCTTTAAGTTGGCCTTGTCTGCTTTTGCCATCCAGGCGTTTTAGCTTTGATCCTTTAGTGGGTTTTGTTGCTTTGCGCTTTTTATGCACCAAGCCTACACTTTTTATTAAATCCTGTAGTCGGCTACAGGCATCCTCTTTATTTTTTTCTTGGGTGCGGTATTGCTGCGCTTTGATGACAATCACACCTTCTTTTGAAATACGCTGGTCATTTAAGGCCAGCAGTTTTTCTTTATAAAACTCAGGCAATGATGAGGCGTGAATATCAAAACGCAAATGAATCGCTGAGGATACTTTATTGACATTCTGGCCACCGGCACCTTGGGCACGAATGGCATAAATTTCAATCTCGCCGTCCGGAATAAAAACCTGACTGGATATTTGCAACATAGGTTGGTTCATTTAATTATGTAATGCCAAGCTATTGGCAGTCGCTGATACAGCTTATTGATGAGCTGTGAAGCAGTGGCAGTTGTTGACAGTCAGAGCATTTTTTTACGGTTAATCTTGGCTGTAAAGCGGCTGTACAGCCCGTCAAAACTGGTAGTGTCGTTGTTTATAGTTGCGTTGATGCCTTACTATAAAACGAATTTCCCTCTTGCTATTTTCAACGCATCAATTAAAATTTTAAATATTGTTCATGTTTTGTAAAACTATAGTTTGACAACAAACATTCTAATTGTTACATTATCGTGAAATGATTAATAAACAAATCGTTAATAAATAATTTCTTTAGAAAGAACAAACGAAGTTTTTATTTGTCTTACCGGTTTAAAAAAAAATTGCTGCTTAATGATCGCGTTAAAGCTTCGCGAATCAACGGCTTTTAGTTTTAAGACACTCTGTTTGCGAGGATTTGGTGTTATGGCTTATTTAAATACACAGTTGTCAAAACAAGAACCAGGAGCCTTTGTTGGTAAAATTCCTGTTGAAGCTGAAAAACCTGTAGCGAGCGTTAATAACGCTACAGAGTATACAGAGAATAGTAATTTTCATATAGCTCGTAAGTTAAAAGACGAGAAAGCCAGACTGATAAACGCACTATCCCAGTTCCCGGTGACGGCTTTATGGTTGATTAACCAGTATGAACAAAAATCTTGCGCAACGCCTGATCTTGATGATGAGGCAACGCTGGAATCAGAACTGACAACAGCCTTGGCGGATATAAAAAAACAATTTTATTCCTTATCTGACAAAGCGTTAACGGATGTGGCTTATGTTGTTGACAAGCAAAATCTGGTAACCGCGTTGCAACTGTTTCCCTTTTCTTTTCATGATTTGACGAAACTGGTTGATGTCATTGTCTATGCTTACAAGTTCAGAGGGCTTTGTTATCAACCCACACAAAGTACCGAAAAAAATTCTGATTTAATCATTAAACGCTTGGAAGGTTTAAGCAGACGTAGCCGTATAAATTCACCAAAATGGTCGAATTTATTAGCGTCTTATGATGAGCAATTTCTGTTTTTGTCCAGTAGTGACATGCATAAACACTTTTCCGAAGTGGTTTTTTCAGAACATGGCTGGTTAAGTTTACGTCAACAGCTTGCTTCAGCTAACTCACGGCTGGTTTTATTTATTGCCAATCAATACAAAGGCAGTTTTCTGGATTTTGACGATCTTGTACAAGAAGGCCAGAGCGGCTTGTTAAAAGCGGTCGACCGGTTTGATTACCGTTTGGGATTTCAATTTTCAACTTACGCAGGTTATTGGATCAGGCAAGCAATATCAAGGTCTTTGTCGCGCTGCGAGAGAGTGGTGCGTGTGCCTTGTGGACAAGTTGCCACTATTAATAAAGTATTTCGTACCAAAGACCAGTTTATGGTGAAGACCGGCAGAGAGCCCACTATTAAAGAGCTGGCTGAATGTGCAAAGCTTTCGATTGATGAAGTACAGTCTATTTTGTCGATATCACAAACAGCCATGTCGCTTGAAGGTTATGAAGATGATGATGAAAACTCTTTTGCACCCATCGATTTTTTGGAGCAGCAGGTGTTTACGCATTCGTTTATGAAAATAGCGCAAACCGATCTTGAGAGTTTGATAAATAAGGCCATTGAAATACTTAATCCTAGAGAAGCTAAAGTGATATGTTGCCATTTTGGTGTTGATACTGACAACGAAATGACTTTGCAGGAAATTGGTGCAGAACTTAATTTAACCCGGGAACGCGTCAGACAAATTCAGGTGATTGCGCTTGATAAAATAAAACGCAGCTTTGGTGACCAGTTATTAAGCTTTTTATAATGTACAAAAGTGTTAAAGGTAGTTAATATTAAATCCTACTGATAAAGTAGGATTAGTAAAAAACAATTCAGATTGATGACGCGGTAACGTGGCAACATCAAGTTTTGAATGCAGCTGTAGGTAAACGCAACGCTACATATTGACCTTACTTTAAGGGTCAGGAGATTAAAAGATGAAAAAATATATACTAAACACACTCCTTTGGAGCGTTGTCTTGGCCGGTGCATTTTTGATATATAACCGCGTAAACACGACGCCGCCGATTGATGAATCCTTGGCCTACTCGGAATTTATCGCCAAGGTTAAGAATAAACTGGTTGATCGTGTAGAAATGACAGGTCAATCAATTAAACTGCGTACTTCAGATGGTCAAAACCTTGAAACCTTTAATCCTAATGACCCGCATTTGATTGATGATCTTTTAAGTGCCGGTGTTCAGGTAAGAACCAAACCACCTGCACAACAGACGCTTTTTATGCAGATGTTTATCTCCTGGTTCCCTATGCTGCTTTTGATTGCCGTGTGGATAATCTACATGCGTAAAAGCCAAGGCGGTGGCATGGGCGGTAATTCTTTTGGTAAAAGTAAAGCCAAATTGCTTGAAGAAGACAAACTAACCGCAACCTTTGCTGATGTTGCCGGTTGTGAAGAAGCTAAAGAAGAAGTCGCAGAGCTCGTTGATTTTCTGGCAGATCCGCAAAAATTTCAAAAGTTGGGTGGACAAATACCACGCGGCATTTTAATGGTAGGGCCTCCAGGAACCGGTAAAACCTTGATTGCCAGAGCCATTGCAGGTGAGGCGGGTGTTAAATTCTTTACGGTTTCCGGTTCTGATTTTGTAGAAATGTTTGTCGGTGTAGGCGCGTCCAGAGTCAGGGACATGTTTGCGCAAGCTAAGGAACATGCGCCTTGTATCATATTTATAGATGAAATTGATGCAGTGGGTCGCCAAAGAGGCGGTGCCGGCATGGGCGGTGGCAATGATGAGCGTGAACAAACACTGAATCAATTGCTGGTGGAAATGGACGGCTTTACCGGTAATGAAGGCGTTATTGTTATCGCGGCAACCAACCGGGCTGATGTTCTCGATAAAGCTTTGTTAAGACCCGGCCGTTTTGACCGTCAGGTTAATGTTGGACTACCGGATGTACGCGGTCGTGAACAAATTTTGAATGTACACATTAAAAAAGTACCGGCTGCTGACGACGTTAAATTAAAAGATATTGCCAGAGGCACGCCCGGATTTTCAGGCGCAGAGTTAGCCAATGTCGTTAATGAAGCGGCTTTGTTTGCGGCACGGTTAAATAAAGTGCAAGTCAACATGAGTGATCTTGAAAAAGCCAAAGACAAGATTCTGATGGGTGCTGAAAGGCATACCATGGTGATGACTGAAGATGACAAGTTATTAACCGCTTATCACGAAGCCGGTCACTGTATTGTTGGACAATCATCACCTGATCACGATCCTGTTTATAAAGTGAGCATTATGCCGCGCGGTCGGGCTTTGGGTATCACCATGTTTTTACCCGAAAGAGACCAATACAGCGCCAGCAAACGCAAACTGGAAAGCCAAATAGCGAGCTTGTTTGGTGGCAGAATTGCGGAACTTATGATTTATGGTGGCGACCGCGTGACCACAGGCGCTTCCAACGACATTGAGCGAGCTACAGAATTGGCACGCAACATGGTGACCCGTTGGGGTTTTTCCGAAAAACTCGGCCCCTTGGTTTATGGGGAAGAAAATGGTCAACCATTCATGGGTTATCCCGGTTCACAAGGCAGCAAAGTATCCGGTACGGTTGCTCAGCACATTGATGAAGAAATACGTGCAGTCATAGACTGTAACTATCAACGTGCAGAAACCATTTTGCAGGAAAATATCAGTATTCTTCACAAAATGGCCGATGCCTTAATGAAATGGGAAACCATAGATAAAGATCAAATTGATGACTTGATGGCGGGTAAAGAGCCAAAAGCACCAAAAGATGATAACGATTACAGTAAAACGATTTATACAAAGCAGGAAAAAGTTGATAGTAAACCGGTAAAAACCAATATCAACAAAAACAAACCTGCCGGACAAGTTTGAGGTGCGCTCATTGGGGGGGCTTTTAGCCCCCCTCTTTTTTTGTCCATTAGTTTTATATTCCCACTGTTTGTTAATTTTTGAGCGACTGTTGAGGCGCTTAAAAAACTATCCGGCATTCTTGATTAGTCTGCCAGTGTGCTGTGGAAATGCCGTACTGAACAATAAGTTGACGTTACCCAACCCAGTGGGTTGAAAGGTAAGTTTTTTGGTGCTTAAATGCGTTTTTCAGAAAGCCGTAATCAAAACACGGATTGGGCGGGTTATTAATCGGCGAAAACCAGATAGTCCACAAAAAGAACGTAAATACTCAAAGAGTCACCACGCTGTAGATGACAAACCAAAGGCTAAATGCCCTGTTCCGGTTTTGTCCCGTTCCTTTCGCCTGGAAGCGCCTGCTTTTGGCCTTCTTCGATCAATCGCTGTTTTGATAAACAGAGCGCGGCTCAATTTTTCATCAATCAAAAAATCTAATCAATAAACTAATTCACCAACGTATTGGCATGGGTAGTTTCCGGATCAAAACAATCCTGGGGGCGATAACGAAGCTTAACAGGCTGTTGCCCTTAAACCCAAATTATTGCTACAAATAACGGATGCCGGCTAAATTAGCGAAGTGCTGAAACCCTGTCAGCACACTCTGATTATTATCAAATTATGGATGTCTTTTTCATAAAATTCTTTAAAAGCTCCATAAAACCGCCTATGGGCTTTCTTTTGTAATGATTCATAATGTCGTCAATTTTGTTAAGGACTTGATCGTGCATGTGGATTTTTTGTTGCATGGTGGCTCTCCTCGTTTTAAATAACGGTGCTTATTGGGATAGCTCACCAGCAACTCACACCTTTATGAAATCAGATTTAAGTCTAGTCTATGAACGAAAGTTTACAAGTTAACCAGGGTAAACAAGCAAAAAAGCTTTTTACAATGACTTTTTTAACGTCTATGTAAGCGTTTAAACCGGTCTTAAAGAGACATCGTGCCGATAAGTTGACCGAACGCTTCAACCTGCTGCCAATCAGTATATTCAATGACGGTCTTGGGGTTAGTCGGCCCTTTGGTGATAAACATGATAAGCCGTATCATTGAGCGATCGAAAAAGCTGTATTTTGGATATTCCAGTTTACCGGCAAATACAGCTAATTCTCTGGGGTGCCAGGTTATCTGTTTGAGAAATTTACGCAGGTAAGGATTGGTAGCCGGTTGGTTTTTTTCGGGTTTTCTGGCAACAATACTCACTGAAAAAAAGGCATTGGGCTTGCTATCCAGAAGCGACTGATTACGCTTGATAAAGTCAGTAATTTTGGGGCTGTGTTTGCCATAATGAATGCTGGCACCAATAACAATTTTGTCAAATGCGTGCAAATCCAACTGCGCTTCATCATCAATAGACCGCAGTGCTACCTGATGCCCCGACTGTTCAACGACCTGTTGTAAGCGGGCACCTATCTTTTGGGTGTGTCCCAAGGTGGATGAGTAAAGAATAAGAATGTTTGCCACTTGTTCACCGCCAGGTTATTGCTAAGGGTAATGGTTGAAATCAGACAAGCCAAGGTCAGTTATTTATTTTTCGTTCCACGGCATAATGGGAACGGTAGAAATACTGTTGGCAGGCGCACCTTCAATCAATTTTCGACTAATGGCGACATAGACCAGCGTGTTGCGTTTAGCGTCAAACATGCGGCTGACTTTGGTTTCTTTAAAAAATAGCGAGGTATCTTCGGTAAAGGCCGTTTCTTCTTGCGGCAATTTTCCGCTGATAATAATGGGGCCGACCTGACGGCAGGCAATCGAAAATTGCGAAGGGTCTTCAGCGACGCCAAAGGTGCCGGCAATGCCACCGGTTTTGGCTTGGCTGATGTGACAGGCGACGCCTTGCACTTTGGGGTCATCAAAGGCTTGTACGCAGACTTTATGGTTTGAACCGATCAGTTTCCAGGTTGTGGTAATGCAGCCAATTTCTTCAGAATGGGCAGAAGGTGTAAGCAAAGCAAGCAATAATGAGCAATAGATCAGGTTTTTTTTCATAGGAATAGAATTAATCAGGATGTTGGTCGTAAGTGTATAACGTAGGTGAATTTTAAGGAAGTCCTATTAACGGGTTAGCGGCAGCTGTGCGTCAATCCAATAGATCATGCCGCCAACCGTTCTAAATTCACTCGACGAGCTGGATATAACAGGCAAGCCTGAATGTCCTCTGGCACCAAATCAGGAAAATCTTGCAATATCTCTTCGCTGCTGATGCCTTCGCCCAACATTTGCAAAATATCGCTGACGCGAATTCTCATGCCTCGAACACAAGGTTTTCCGCCGCACTGAAGCGGGTTATAAGTGATTATGGTTTCTAAATTCATACTGGTAATTCCTACATTAATCAAAAGCTGTACTTTATTTTTTTGTCAATTCGATGAACACCGAAGCGTGACGGGGTTTGCAACCCCGTCACTGTTGTTTTGTAAACTGTTTAAGATTTCAAACGTTTCGGTCGGGGTTGTAAGCCCCCGACCGGCTTCGGAATCGTGGTGTTAATTCCCCCCGCATTCCGCGTTGTTTTATATGGGCTTACTGTTCTGTTTAAGATTCAATTTTGTCAGCACTTTTTGTAGTGCGTCTTTTAAGCGCCTTGCATTAACGATAATAAAAAACGGTATAGCACAGCCAATTAATGCGCTAAGCAGCAATATAGATACGCTTAAGCGCGTCCAATCGACGGGGTAAATATCCGCTTTAACGGGTTTGCTGATGCCGGGAATGCTGGGTAAATCACCATCGCCGCCGTCAACTTTTAATTGCGCTTTCATGCCTTTTTCCATGTGCTGCGGCAATTCACAATGGACAAGATAGGTTTTTTTCTGGCTGGGCATAATCAGGGAGGCTTGTAATTGGCCTTCTCCATAGAGTTCCAAATGAAACATGCCTTCGGGGTATAAGTAACCTGGCAAGCCATGAATCATCAGTTGGTGGCGTATCTGGTCGTCGTTAATAAAAGTGATGTTGATTTTGGCACAGGGTTTAACGTTCCATTCTTGCTGGTCAAAAGCAAACATTTTTCCGGTAAATTTCAACGCGTTTTTTTGACCGGCATGGATGGTTATATCGACATTTTCTGAAATTGCCGGACAGTCGCGAGGAAGGTTGTCACTGTTGGCATTCATAATCATGCCTTTTTCATCCATCAACATGCCGCCGTGATTCATCGCAGAGACCGATTCAATAACAGCCAGCATCATTAAGCCAAGTATTAATGCTTTCATAGTTGTTGTTTCCGTTTATAAATCAGCACGCTAAAAACCAGCAAGCCGATGATTAAACCAATGACCACGCCAAATAGGATGATCTGCCAATAATTGGGGGCGAGTAAGCCAGCGTCACCCAGTAACGGAGCAAAAGCGCCGACACCCCAAATCGCTGTTTTTTTGGCGTAATAGTCTTTATTAAATACCTGATCGAATAATTCATCATGCATTTTTGGCATCCCTTGTTCGTCGAGGTAAGACTGATAGGCGAGTATTGCCATATTACCACCGGGCTCCATGCCATCCGTGGTGGTGCCGGTCGGCACATGGTCATGAAACATCCACAGGCCGGGGCCATAACTATTCAAGCCGTTGTTGGTGGTTTGCAGGCGCAGATCAGTCCGTTGCGCAGGGGCGATGTCAAAAACATCGCGGGTTATTTGTGTTGCAGAGGCCAGGTCAACACCATCCAACGCGGTGATGGTGGCTTTATGCCCGTGGATATGCAACGCGACTGAAGAGCGTTGCAAGTTGGCAACATGCAATTTAATGTTTTCATTTTCATTGGCAATAATCATTCCGTCACGCAGGGTGTAAGGGAATGAGTGACCATTCAGCATGAAGTAGTTTTCATGAGATTCCGTCATGTTATAGTCACGCCCCATGCGTTGCGCTATCAGTCTGGGGTCATTGGCCGTCTGGATAATGCTTGCCAGTTTTTTATCGACTGACTGATAATGTAAATCATATTCCTGGCTATAGGATTTTTTTACAGCAACTGATGGATGACGCACTTGTCCTGCGCCGATATTAAAGGTTTGCAACCAGTTATTGGGCTGATTTTCTTCAACGATAAACATGCCTGCCAAACCCATCATAAAATGTTGTGCCGTTTGGACATGGCAATGATAAAGCATGGTGCCGGCATGTCTCGGCTGTATTTCGTAGGTATGGCTTTTTCCGGGGAAAGCCGCATGTTCTTCCATACCGTCATTGTCTTCACCTTTGGCCGTCAGCCAGGGATGATCAACACCATGAAGGTGAATGGTATGGGGTAAATAATGGGTGTTTTCCAGCGTGATATAAACTTTGTCGCCTTGTTCCACGCGAATCACTGGCGAGGGCGCACGCAACAAGGGATTGGCAACCAACGAGTTAAAGTTTTTAAGCGCCATGCCACGGGATTTGGGCGCGTAAACCCAAAGCCCCGGTTGAATTCCCGGCGCAATGGCAAAGGTATTGATTAAAAATTCGCCATCAGGACTTGCACCGTTAAGCTCAACAACCTCAAGCTTGATGTGAATAATATCCGGATCGCCGTCATTATCCAGATCATCGCTTAGGGTTATCGCATCTTGGGCCAGATTGGTCTGCATCAGTGTCGACATGGAGACATTGTTGGTGCCTTTAACCGAGGTTGCAACGTCGAATGGATTGTCCGGTTCGCAGGATGGCGCAGCGTCAATAGTCACATCTTCAATCACTTGCGCAGGCCGCCACTCAGGATGCTCATTGGAGCAAGGCTTTTCAATGCTGTTATTGTCCGAGCGGCTATAAACAGTCTCGGGG
>Ga0194056_10000684_pt1 | contig 18577 bp, 18 predicted proteins | sample SepL4413m_MetaG_FD_155458 | JGI IMG/M metagenome (GOLD analysis project Ga0194056, IMG submission 155458) | Anoxic zone freshwater microbial communities from boreal shield lake in IISD Experimental Lakes Area, Ontario, Canada - Sep2016-L442-13m | ecosystem: Environmental > Aquatic > Freshwater... | reverse complement strand
CCTCACGTGCTTGCCTCGTATTCAGCCGAGCTGGATAACCGCTGGAGCTATTAAGACTTCGGGCCGAAGTCTAAACTATTGCGGTCCGCCGAGCGAGCATCACACGTGCAGGGCCGAGCATCCGGCGGCCGGGCCTGCTCGTGATGGCCGGCGAGCCGCAGGAGCCGGGCTTCCCGGTCGAAGACTGGACGTGGGAGGCGCGGCGGGTGAAGAGTACCCTGCGCCGGGAGCAGACGTGCGAGCGCCGGCAGCGGACTGGACCGAGAGAAGCGCCCGGCCGTCAGCGTCACGAAACGGGCGCCCGGCTCAGGCCCTCTTCTGGTACAGCCGGGTCACGTCGCGGATCGGGATCGCCAGGTAGATCGCGATGAGCAGATAGATGATGACGCCGAGCTTCGGCGACAGCAGCCCCAGCGCACCGCCGGCGATGTAGGCGATGAGGCCGGGCAGCAGCTGGTACTTGACCCGGGCCTTCTCCTTGCGCTCGTCATCGAGGTCGTCGCCGAACAGACCTCCGTTCTCGGCGTGCCGCCCCATGATCAGAAGCATGAGCGTCATCATCAGCAGCACGAGGCCGTAGAACACCACCGCCACACGCTCACCCGGTACGTCGCCGGCAAACTCGCTCATGATGCGGGTGGGGAACGGCAGGAAGGCGCAGAACAGCAGCAGCACGAGGTTGAGCCGCATGAAGACGCCGTCGATGTAGTCGAGCGCGTCCACCAGCGCGGAGTGCTCCATCCACACCGCGCCGATAGTCATGAACGAGATGAAATAGGCGAGGTAGACCGGCCACTCGTGCAGGAGCTCACTGAGCAGATGCTCGCCCTTGACCGCAGGCACGGCGATCTCGAGCACGAGCAGGGTGATGGCGATGGCGAAGACGCCGTCGCTGAACGCCTCGAGGCGGTTCTTCTTGTGCTTGATCTTCGCCGGGCCCTGCTGCGCCGCCATCTCCGCTCCCCTTCTGCCTGGGCCGGACCCCCGCGGGCCGGCGCTGATTGTCTTGTCAACTGACGGCGGGCGGGCGCCCCATCTTCCGCGCCCGCCCGCCGTCCGCTCTTGAGGCGAAGCCTCTACTTCTCGTGCTTGCTGGCGCCGAAGGCGTGCTTGAGGTCTTTCTCCTGCTCCTCGGTGAGGTTGGAGCGTACCAGGGTGGCGCCGGTGCCGGTCACGGCGGCGAGGAACTTGTCCTCCGTCATCTGACCGATGAGCAGGAACCAGCCGGCCTTGCCCGGCGGCACGGCGTCGCCCATCTGCTCGAGGACTTCCTTGTTCATGCCGGTCTTGCCGAGCTTGCCGAAGAGACCGCCCATCGCGGCTCCAATAGCGAGCCCGAGGAAGGGCACGAAGAAGAGCAGGCCGAAGAGCATGCCCCAGAAGGCGCCGCCCAGGGCGCCGGCGCCGACCAGGCTGTGACCGTGCTTGACGTGCGGCTTGCCGTCCATGTCGCGCACCACTTCGGCGGCGTCCTGCAGCTGCACGATCATGTCCTTCTGCATCTGCGCCAGGGCGATGCCGAAGCGGTCGGCCTCCATCTCGTTCTCGAAGCCGAGTACCATCAGTTCACTCACAGTTTCTCCTTGTGGTGTGTGATCGAAGGCAGATCCAAATGAGAATCATACCCCCGAGGGTCGAACGGGGGGCGAGAGATCGCCCTCGCCCCCCTCCCAGCATCCGGGGCCTGCGACCTGGCGGCCGCGTCCGGGCTGTAGACGCCACGCGTCAGCGACCGCGACCGGCCCGCCGGTCGTCACGGCGACCGCTTCGCCGACCCACGCCATGAGCCACCACGGCCGCGGTGCCGACCACGGCGGCGGTGCGCACGACCGGTCTGCCGATCACGCCCCGTCCTCTGCGTCCTGGGCCAAGAGGCATCTCAGGCTCCTTCCGTTGCTGCGACGTCCCCGGACGCCTCGAGGGCGGCGAGGATCGACTGGATCGGGATGCGCCCGCTGGCCACGAGCTGGCCACCCGAGCGGCGGATCGACGAGGCGAACGGCGCCGCCCAAGTGTTCTCCCAGACCAGCGCCGCGGCCACGGTGCCAAGCTCGAGCGCCGCGGCAATGTGATCGACGTCCTCCTCGGACAGCAACTCGGCAAGCTCGAAGCCGAAGTCGCGCAGCGCGCCGGCCGCGCCGTCCTCGAAATCCTCCACTTCGAACGCATCGACGGCCCCGTCCTCGTCCTTGGTGATAATGAGCAGGTCGAGGACGCGCACGATGCCTCCCTCGACCAGCGACCTCAGCTTATCCCCCATCTCGCCCGTGAAGGCGGCCTTGCCTGCGGGGAACTCCACGACCAGGTAATCGATCGGGCCCAGCTCATCCATGACAATGTCGTTCATCGGCACTCCAGTCCTTGTCGTGTCTTCACGTCTCTTATCACGCCGTCTGCGATGAACCCTTCATGCGGTCGCGGTTGCCATACGCTCCGCCGGAGTAGAAGCTGATATCCACTATCACGGCGAGCCCGATCCACAGCCAGTCGATCCCATGCACTCCGCCGGGCGACACGAGCACCCACATCATGGTCGTCCACGGCGCGAAGATGATGCCGATGACGGGCCACAGCCAGCTGCTGAAGGCGGCGTCCCAGCGTCCCGGCTGGGCGATCCACCAGACGACGTCGATGGCCCGTGCACCGAGCAGGAACAGCAGCGTCAAGACACAGCACATAGCCTCTCCGATCTTGTCAGCGCAACGGGATCGCATTCGAGCGGCCCCGTTGCTTCCCCATGGCGTGAAGCGATTGCAGCGCAAGTTACCAGATGGTCACCTGCCCACACAAGGAGGCCGGAGGCTATCTCCCGGCGACTGCCCTGGGCATGCACCCCCCTTGTCCCGACTCCACGACATGCGTATGAGTGGAGCCTAGCCGGGATGCGAGGTACTGTGACCTCGGGAAACTACGGGGCCCGCCGCTGAGAAACCACGAGGTCGGCGGCGGGATCGCAGTAGACCGATCCGGCCGCCATTGTCCGCATCCTCGCGACTACCCGAGCCGATGCGTCGACACTTCCAGCTCGGTCGCCTCGGGAAGCTTGGCCGTGCTCCGCTTCTTCCACTCTTCCGCGAGCAGCTCCTCCGCCGCCTTCTCGAAGAACTCCGGCGCCGCCCACTCGTGCACGTCGAAGTCGTTCTTGATGTAGCCGTGGCTCAGGCAGAAGTCCTTACCGATCTCGATGGAGGCCAGGTTCTGCGGCGACAGGTTGGGCACCATGTCGATGTGCTTGATGCCCTGGTACGTATCCTCGACGTCGAGGTAGAACGTCTGCTTGTCGAGGATCGCCGCGGCGGCGCGCTTGTGCTCGTTGGCCCAGCGCCCCACTTTGATCATGCCCTTCATGAACGTGACCACGAGCTCGGGGTGCTCCTCGGCCATCACGTCCGTACAGGTGATGACCGCGGGGATGTTCGCCACCTGCAAGGTCCAGTCCGGATACCGGGACAGGTCCTCGATCGCCTTGAACTTGCCCGTGGCTTCCTGGAGGTGCGAGAAGGGACCCGTCTGCGTGTAGATGGCGTCGATGACGCCCTTTTCCAGCGCAGTCTCGAGCGGACGGAACGCCAGGTCATGCTTATGGTCACGCTTGAGCCACAGTTCGGACGGGTTCTCCATGGGTTCCAGCATGGCAGGGTTGTCGTACCAGTCGTCCGGATACGGGAACTCCACGATCTCGACGTCGTCACGGGTCATGCCGTTCACGCGGAGCATCAGCTCGATGCCCTGCTCCTCCTGGATGCGCCACCAGTCGTTCTTGATCGTGTTCAGGCTCTTCGTGAGGCCGATCTTCCTGCCCTTGAGCTCGGACATCCGGTAGATGTCGTCCCTGGCGCGCACCAACATGCAGCCGCCCTCGTGCGGCGCATGCGTCGCCCCAAGGAGTTTGGTCCTGCGACGGTCGGCGTGCACCGCGACGGGCGGGAAAAGACCGCCGAAGCGAAACAGGTTGTCGAGGTTGTGGATGTAGTGCGGGTACCAGTTGTTCTCACGGACGGAGCGCAGGAAGGCGTACTTGACGCCGATCTTCTTGTACTCCTCGCGGGTCCAGCCCAGTTCCTGGTCGACGTTGCTGGCGGAGACGAGCGGGCAGTTCGTGTAGTAGACCTCGTCCCACTTGAGCGGCGCCGTGCTGAGGTCGACCTTCTTCTCTTCTGCTGCCATGGCCAAGTCCTTTCAGATGGCGGATGAGCTCAGATCCCGTCGTGATGTTCGGCGCTCGGCAGGCCGGCTGCCTGCCAGGCGCCGAAGCCGCCCTCGAGGTTGGCGACGTTCTCGAAGCCCATGTCCTTGAGCGTCGCGCAGGCGAGCGCCGCGCGAGCGCCGGAGCGGCAGTACACGATCACGCGGCCGGCCGGGTCCAGCTCCGGCCTGTGCTTGGGGCTCGCGGGGTCGGCGACGAACTCGAGCAGCCCCCTGGGTACCTGCACCGCGCCGGCGATGTGGTGCTCCCACTCCACCGGCTCGCGGACGTCGACAAGCACCGCCGCACCCGCAGCCGCCTCGGCGGCGGCGTCGTTGGGCGATACCTTTCCGATCTGGGCATTGGCCTCCGCGATCAGCTCGGCGACTGTCTTCGACACGGCATCCTCCTTGAAGCGGCTTCACTAGCGTTGGGATTTCAATAGAGTAATACAATACTTGCCATGCTACTTCAAGGTCTGGGATGATGCTCCCGGAAGGGAGGTCAGAGCAGTGCCGAGACGACTGGAGGACGAGCGTCGCAACGAGCTCCTGGACGGCGTGATGCGTATCATCGCGGCGCGCGGGTTCTCGCAGGTCCCGATCTCCGAGATGTCGCGAGAGCTGAAGTGCTCCGCCGCGACGCTCTACAAGATTGCCGCGAGCAAGGACAGCCTCGTACTGCTCGCCATCGCCCGCTGGGGTGAGCGCACCTTCGCGAATCTCGAGGTCCGCGCCGCCAAGGGCCAAACCGCCTCGGAGCGCGCTCGCGCGTACTTCCGCGCCGGAGCCGAAAGCCTCCACCCCATGTCCCTGGCGTTCTACGTCGACATCGCACGCTTCGAGTCGACGCGGCTCGTCTGGCGGACGACCGTCGTCGACCGCTACATCGACCGGTTTGTCGAACTGGTCCAGGGCGCGGAGGACGCCGGCGAGATCCGGCCCGTGAACACCCGGTTCCTCGGCGAGGTGCTCAGGCAGATCGGCTTCGTGACGCGTGACGAGCGCGTGCTGAGCGCCAGCGGACTCACCAGCGAGCAGGCGGTGCTGGAGGTCGACGCGTTGCTCTGGGACGGGATGCGTCTGGCGTGAACGACCGGACGCGGACGACGTGGGGGATGCTCTCTGGTCGAGGGGAGAGGAGGGTGGTGTGAGTGTAGATCGTACCCCTGCGGCGTACGCGAAGACCCGGCCGGTCCGCAAGCTCGGGAGGGCGCTGCGCCGGCGCCGGCGCCTGCGAGTGGGCATCACGCAGCTCTTCTACGTCCTCGCCGGTGTCGCCCTGGGACTGCTGCTGCCGCAGATCACCGTGGGATTCACGGTGCCCCAGGCGGAGGCCGCGCAGATGCTGTTCGCCGTAGGCGCGGGCCTTCTTACCTTCATCGGCGTGGTCTTCTCGCTGCTGTTTCTGGTCGTGCAGTTCGGTTCGACCACCTTCACGCCGCGCCTCAACCTCTTCCACAGCGCGCCGATCGTCTGGCATGCGTTTGCGTTCTACACGGGCGTGCTCGTCTACGCCTTCGTCGCCGCCCTCAGCACGAGCGGCGACGATCGTATGACCGGTCTGGTCCCCGTCGTCACCATCGTTCTGCTGCTCGTCGCGATCGCCCTCTTCCGCACCCTGCAGATGCGTGCCTTCAGCTCGATACAGCTCGCCGCCACGCTCGCCCAGGTCACGCAGCGCGGGCGCCAGGTCCTTGACGGGGTGTATCCCGACAAGCCGCTACCCGAGGCCGGCGATCCCGAAGGGCCCCGCGCTCTGCCCCACGGCACGCGCGAGGTGATCTGGATGGGTGGGCCCGGCATCCTTCAGGCCATCGACGTCCCGCTCATCATCAGTACCGCCCGCGATGCCGACGCCGCGGTCGAGATTCTGGTGCCATTCGGCGAGACGGTGCAGCAGCGGGCCCCGGTCGCCCTCGTCCACGGGCCTTCGGACCCGTCGCTGGACGCCGTGGTGGTGAAGGCGATTCGGACTGGCCCGGACCGCACCTTCGAGCAGGACCCCGCACTCGCGTTCCGTGTGCTTGCCGACATCGCGCTGCGAGCCGTGTCATCGGCGATCAACGACCCGACCACGGCGGCGCAGGTCCTCGACAGCGAGGAGAGCCTGCTGCGGATGCTCGTCGGGCGCGACCTCGACGTTGGCGAAGTGACTGGGCCGAGCGGCAACGCGCGCGTGCTGCTGCCCCTGCCGCGCTGGGACGACTACGTGGCTCTGGCTTTCGACGAGCTCATCGAGATGGGCGCCGATCACGTGCAGGTCCGGCGGCGCCTCGAGCGCCTGCTGCGCGACCTGATCGCATTGGCTCCCGCCAGTCGCCGCGCACCGCTGCAGAGGCGTCTTGACGGCCTTGCGTCCGGGCGTTCGACGGCGGAGTAGGATACGCCGGTGGCCGCGCCGCGAGCGACCGGGGCAGGAGCCGGGACCTGTCAAACAGTGGCGATCCGAAGCGCTTTCTGGACCGACGCGAGGGGGTAGATGCGATGATCGGCCTCGCGACCATCATGGTCATCATCATCGTCTGGGGCGCGGTCTCCCGGCCGCTCGACCGGCGCGGGGTCACCTCGGCGATCGTCTTCGTGGGCGCCGGCTTCATGGCCGGAGCGACGGTGTTCGGCCTGCTCGACGTGTCCGTCGAGAGTGAAGTGGCGCAGCGCGTCACCGAGGTCGCCCTGGTACTCCTGCTCTTCAGCGACGCCGCGCGCCTCGACCTGCGCGCCCTGCGCCACGAGCTCGGCTGGCCGAGCCGCCTCCTGCTCATCGGGCTGCCCCTGACGATGCTCGCCGGGGCCGGGGTCGGCCTGCTCGTCTTCCCCGGCATGGCGCTCGCCTCCGTCTTCCTGCTCTCGATCATGCTGTCCTCGACCGACGCCGCCCTCGGCCAGAAGGTCGTCACCGACCCCTCCGTGCCGGCCCGCGTGCGCCAGGCGCTCGACGTGGAGAGCGGCCTCAATGACGGCCTCGCCGTGCCCTTCTTCCTCGTGGCCCTCGACCTCGCCAACGCCGAGCTCACGACGGGCGTCACCTGGGCGGTCGTCAGCAACGCCGCCGAGCAGATCGGCTGGGGGCTCGCGGCGGGCCTGGCCGCGGGGCTTTTCGGGGCGCTGCTCTTCCGCCTCGCCGCGCGCCGCGGCTGGATCGGCGGCGAGTGGCGGCAGATCGTCGTGCTGGCCGCCGCCCTCCTCGCCTACGCCCTGGCCCTGACGCTCGGCGGCAGCGGCTTCATCGCCGCCTTCGTCGGGGGCCTCGCCTTCGGGCGCTTCTCGGCCCAGCAGGGCTCGGCGGTCACCCTGTTCACGGAGGAGGCCGGCGGCCTGCTCGCCGCTGTCACCTGGATCGGCTTCGGCGCCCTTGCCCTCGGCCTCGCCATCCCGCACGTCACCTGGCAGATCGCGCTGTACGCGGCGCTCAGCCTCACGCTGGTGCGCATGCTCCCGGTGGCGATCGCCATGGCCGGCCAAGGCATGCGGCGCCCGACCGTGGCCTTCATCGGCTGGTTCGGCCCGCGCGGCCTCGCCTCGGTGGTGTTCGCGCTCCTCGTCGTGGAGAGAGGCGTGCCCGAGGAGGAGACGCTGCTCACCACGGTGGTCCTCACCGTGGCGCTCAGCGTCCTGCTGCACGGTCTCACCTCGGCGCCCCTCGTGAGCGCCTATCACCGCTGGTACGAGAGTCACGCCAAGGTCCACCCGGCGGCAGCGGAGGCGGCGCCGGCGACGCTGCCGCGACGTCGGCGGCACCTGGGCGCCGCCGACGTCGAGCTCCTTCGCAACGGCGAGCGGCCGGGCTGAGCGGCAAGCCATCGCAGGGACTGCGCAACCCCACCCTCGGGAGGACGAGATGAACGTACCTGCATCGGGTGACACCAGCATCGTGAAGCGCGAGCGCAGGGCGGCGACGCCGATCGCCGGCGCCATCGCCGGCATCCTCTTCGCCGTGCTGTTCGGCGTCAGCACCATGCTGATGAACACGACGATGTCCAATCTCTCCGACGACACGGGCGCATGGCTCGAGACCGGCGTGGGCCGATTGAAGCTCGCCCTCGAGCTCCTGCCGTTCGCCGGGCTCTTCTTCCTCTGGTTCATAGCCGTGGCTCGGGAGCGCCTGGGCCGTTTCGAGGACCAGTTCTTCTCGACCATCTTCCTCGGCAGCGGCCTGCTCTTTCTGGCCATGATGTTCGCGGCCGCCGCCTCGGCGGGCGCTCTTGTGGCGGCCTACGCCCACGACCCGACGGGGTTCGCCGCCAGCAGCGGGTACTTCTACGCCCGCCAGATCGTCGCGCAGATCTTCGGCATCTACGCGCTCAAGATGGCCGCCATCTTCCTGATCTCACAGGCCACGCTCTGGGTGCGCACCGGGGTGATGCCCCGGTGGATGGCTCTGCTCACCTACGCGTTGGCGCTCGTTCTGCTCTTCATCTTCACGCAGTCGCCGTGGATCATCCTGGTCTTCCCGGCGTGGGTGCTCATGGTCAGCGTGTACATCCTCGTCACGCGTCTCGCCGGAGACCGGCCGGCCGCGCGTGACGACACACCGCGGCCGCAGAGCCGATGAGGTCGCGCGTCCTGACGAGCTTCGCCGCAGGGGCGCGGCTCGTCATGGCCCACGACCTCCCGCGACACGCCGCGGCCCTCACGTACTACCTCGTCCTCGCCGTCTTCCCGATCCTCATCGTGGTCACGGCGCTGTTGGGTATGGTCGGGCTCACGCCCGCCGCGCTGCAGACGCTGCTCGAGGCGGTCGCGCAACTCGGCTCGGAATGGGCTGTCGCATTCGTGCGCGGCGTGCTGGACGGCGTCCTTTCGAGCAGCGGCACGCCCGTCTTGCTCGGCGCCGGCGTCCTCATGGCGCTGTGGACCGCTTCCGGCTATGTGGCGGCCTTCATGTGGGCCTCCGGCGAGATCGGCGGCGAGCGCGACACGCGGCCCTGGCTGGGCGGCCTCGCGCTGCGCCTCGGGCTGGCGCTGCTCCTCGCCGTGCTGGTCACCATGGCCGCGCTGGTCGTGGTCCTCGCCACCCCGTTCGCCCAGTGGCTCGGCGAGCTCCTGGGCGTCGGCGAGGCGGCGCTCGGCTTCTGGACGACCGTAGACTGGCCGTTCTTCTTCGCCCTCGCTGTGGCCGTCTTTCTACTGCTGTACCGTGCCGCGCCGCACGCGCGCATGCGGCGCGTCCGCGACGACCTCGTGGGCGCCTTCTGCGGCGTCGCCGTGTGGCTTCTCGCCTCCGCCCTCTTCAGCCTCTACCTGGCGAACTTCGGCTCGTATGAGCGCGTCTACGGCGTGCTCGGCACGGCCATAGCCTTTCTCGTGTGGGCGTGGATCCTCGACCTCACGCTGCTCGGCGGCCTGGAGGTGAGCCTGGCCCTCGGGAGGCGGCGCGCGAGTGCGCCGAAGGCGGACGGCCACGACGCGTGAGAACGGCGGGCAGTGGATCGACGCCCGGAGCACCCTCACAGGAAGCGGCACGCGAGCGTTGAACACAGTCCGATGCGCCCGTCGGGCGCGACCCCGAGGCAGCGAGGAGATTGTGGAAGTCCCCGACCTGACGCGCTGGCAGATCCCCGAACCCCTGCGCAAGATCGGTACTGCGAGCTGGCTGACACTCGGCGCCGCCGCCCTCGGAGTAGGAGTCCTTCTCCTGCTCGCGGTGGCGCGCACCATCACCGTACCGCTGATCCTCGGCATCATGTTCGGCATCGCCGCGTTTCCGCTCACCGACTGGGTTGAGCGCCGCCTCCATCGTCGAGCTCTGGCGGCGCTCGTAGTCACCGCGCTGGCCGTCGCGGTCACCGCTCTGGTCGGCTACATCGTCGTCGACCAGCTGATCGGCCAGGCAGCGACGATCGGTAAGAATCTCGAAGCCGGCGCGCAGGATCTGAAGACGGCGGTCGGCAGCGACAGCGGCGCTGCGGACGCCGTCGATCGGCTCGAGACCAGCGTCAAGGACAACTGGAAGACGCTGCTGCGAGGGGCGATCGCTCTGGCCGGCGGGGCCGTCAGCAGTCTGGCAACGCTGTTCCTCGCCATCTTCCTCTCGTTCAACATCTTCTTCCTCCTGCAGAAGGACGGCCGCAAGCTCAAGCGCTGGGCCGCCCGGCACCTCCTGTTGCCGCCGCCGCTCGCCGCCTCGATCCTCGGCGACGCTGTACACGCCGTGCGCGGCTACTTCGTCGGCACCTCGATCGTCGCTCTCCAGAACGCCGGCGTGATCTTCATCGCCGCCCTCGCCCTCGGTACGCCGATCCCGTTCGTGATCGCCGTCGTCGTCTTTCTCTTCGCCTTCGTCCCCTTCATCGGCGCCATCGTCGGCGGCGCCTTCGCCGTGATCATGGCCTACGCCGGGGGCGGGACGACCGACGCCCTCATCATGCTGGTCGTTGTCTTCATCGCCAACGGCGTGCTGCAGACGGTCGTCCAGCAGATCGCCCTGGGGTCGGCCCTCAACCTGAACCCGCTCGCCGTGCTCGTGGCGACGATCACGGGCAGCATCATCGCGGGGCCGATAGGCGGCGTCATCTCGGCCCCGCTCACCGCCACCGCGGTGATGGCCGTCGGTCGCATCCGCGCCTCGGGCATATTCGCAGCCTCCAGCGAGCAACCTGCGCCAGACGTTCTCCCCGACACGGGCTAGACAGACAGCGCGTGGAGTACTCTCACCAGGAAGCGCCAGAAGCGCTCGACGGTCGGGCTGCCGGCGCGCTCGTACGGTGAATGGGGGAGCTCGATCTGCGGGCCGGGACAGGACAGGCGGGGCTGTGATACAACAGGAGGCCTTCGTAGCCGGCACGACGGTCTGAGGCCATGGACAGAAGAAAGCTCGTTCCCGCGATAACCGCGCACCTCAGCTGGTCGGAAGCGGCGAGGGCGCTGCTGTGCATGCTGCCGATGCTCGTGGCCGTCGCCATCGGCCAGATGACGTATGTGGTCGCCCTGGGGCAGGGCGGCTTCTTCTTCAGCTCGCTGCTGCTGCCGCGGCGCATCAGCGGCCGGCTCATCATGGGCTCGATCCTGATCGCGCTGGGCATGGGGTTCTACCTGATGGGCGGCACGGTGGCGCCGCTGCCTGTGGTCGCCGTGATCTTCACCTTCTTCGTGGCGCTCAACCTGAGCTTCCTGACCAGCTGGAGCATCGGTGGCCCCATCGCGCTGTCGATCGTCATGATCTACACGGCGGGGCTCAACACCGGGAGCCCGGAGAAGGCCGCCGCGAATTTCCTCGCCTTCGCCCTGGTCATGGGGTGGGCGACCCTCGTCTCCGTGCTCCCCGTCTGGCAGCCAATGATGCCCCCGGCGCCCGCGCGCCCGCCCACCAACGCCGAGCTCGCCGAACAGGGGTTCCGCATGGGCATCGGGACGTCGCTGGCCCTCGCGATCTCCTATATCTTCGAGTTCGCGAAGATCGGCTGGTCGGTGAGCGCCGTCGGCAGCGTGGTGCGGTTCGATCAGGACATGTCCAGGAAACGGGCCATGGCCAGGCTGCTCGGCACGCTCGGCGGAGCGCTCATCGCCGGCTTTCTGCTGGTCAGACTGGACTCGGTCACCACGCTCGTCCTCATCGGCGCGTTCTTCGCGGTGCTCAACGGACTGTACAAGAAGGCGAAGGTCGGGCAGATGCCGCTGTTCTACACGGCGACCATCCTGATCCTGTACAGCCTCAACGACATCGAAAGCGGCAAGGACCTGGCCATGCTCCGTCTCGCCTACAACCTCGTCGGCATCGCCGTCGCCGCGTTCGTGGTCTTCTATCCCTTCCCGATGCTGACGAAGCGGCTCAGGAAGGGAGAGCAAGCTCCGCAGGAGTAGGCCGGCGCAGGATGGAGGAGGCCGAAGTCCCGGCGGACGCCCAGGACGACGTCCTCGCGCAAAACGAGGCGTCGCAGATCGAAGGACTCCGCGCCGCGCTTTCGATCCTGGCGGTGATGGGCGTGATCGCCCTGTTCTTCACGGGGCGGATACCGAAGAAGCGGCCGGGCTCTGAGCCCAAACCGGCGTAGGAGCGACCTGCGCATGCTCTCGATTCCCTTGACATTCTTACATACGAATATAAGATTAGCCCATGTTCCGGTACTCCGTCACACCCGGCATCGAGGCCGACCTGGCGAGGTTCGACGTTCTCGCCAAGCGATTCGATGTGCTCGCCACCTTGCCGCGGACCTGGTCAGGCCATGTGCGACGGGACCTCGAAGCCGAGGCGATCGGGGCTTCAGTGGCGCTCGAGGGCGTGCCCGTCACCGTCGACGACGTGCGTCGCATCCTGGCGGGTGATCGGCCGGCGCGCGTAAGCGAAGGGGACGCGAGCCTCGTCGAAGGCTATCGCGACGCGATGCGTCTGGTCCTACGGCGGGCCGACGACCCCCACTACACATGGACCGCCGAGATCTTCCGCAGCATCCACGAGCGGGTGATGGCGCAGTCCTGGGCTGCGCGAGCCGGGCTGCTGCGCGAGCGGCAGAACTGGCTGCAGGATAGCCGGACCGGCGAGCAGGTCTACTTACCGCCGCCGACCGAGGATGTGCCACATCTGCTCGAGGATCTGGCGGCTTGGCTCGCTCAAGCATCCTCGGACCCGCCCGCGCTGGTTCGGGCGGCGCTCGCGCATGTGATGATGGCGGCCATCCACCCCTTTGCGGACGGCAACGGGAGGACGGCTCGGATCGTCGCCTCTCTGGTCATGTACCGCGGCGGCCTCAGGCATCCGCAGTTCACCAGCCTCGAGGAGTGGTGGGGTCGGCACTCTGACGAGTACTACGAGGCGTTCGCCTGCCTCGGTCCTCAGTGGGACGAGACCGCGGACGTGACGCCGTTCGTGGCCGCGCACGTGTCGGCCCAGAAGCGGCAGGCGGAAGCGCTGTCCCTCAGGCACGGAGCAGAGCAGATCCTCTGGACGGTGCTCGAAGACGTCGCGATCCACGACCTCGGTGCCAAACCCCGGGTGGCGAATGCCCTGTGGGAAGCGTTCTTCGGGCGCGAAGTGACGAATCGCTACTATCGCGGCCTCGCCGACGTGCCCCAGGTCACGGCCTCACAGGACCTGAAGCAGCTCCAGGCGTCCGGCCTTCTCACCCCCGAGGGCGGCGGCCGCAGCCGGTCCTACCGCGGGACGGTCGCCCTCATGCGCCGGGTCGTGGAGGCCGCGGGCCTGGAAGTGGATGTTCGCGGAGCGGCGGCGCCGGATGAGGCTCTGCGGGCCGACGTCTTCGCGGCTCTTGCGGCTCGCACCCGCATTGCGGACTACTAAGAGCCCGCCTCACCACCGCTCCGCGCCGATGGGCGCACAGATCGCCCCAGTATCTGGGGGCTCCGCGCCTCACTCCGTGTCTTGACGCTGCAGGAGCCGCTCGACGTCCGGAGCCGTGAGCTGATGGCGGTGCCGCGGCATCATCGCCGGCGCCGTCTCAGCCACCGCAGGGTGGGTCTCCGCGTGGCTCGCATACCAGCGGAAAGAGGCGCGTACGAAGGGCACCGAGGTCAAGCCGTGGAGGAGGACGCTGTCCGCCTCGGTGGTGACGACCGTAGCCAGCAACGCCTCCCCCTGTGGTATCCCCCGCTCGATGAGGAGGAGGCCGAACACGACCGAGGCGAGGCCTCGAGGGCCGAAAGCAGACCGAAGTCGTCGACGGGGCGCGGCGCATCGTCGCTCAACCACTACGCCGTCGCCGACAGAGCCCGCAGGGTCGGCAGCGTCGGCACGCGCTGCTTCATCCTTCTGCTGCTGGGTCGCGACTTCGACGACCCGCTCTTCCTGCAAGTCAAGGAGGCCGGCCCGCCCGCGCTGGAAGCTCTGGGCGAGACTCGGCGAGCGACGGCCTCAATCGCGGAGATCGAGGGCCTCCTCTGGCGCTCGTTCCACAAATCCCGGAATGGGTCAGGCGCATCGCAGGACGCCGCGACTATGCGTGAATATCGTTACTTGACATTGCGATTTTCAAGGATAGTGTCAGGCCCATGATACCGCGCCCGACCGGGATCGCCGAGATCGACCGTACGCTCGCCATTCATCCGATCGCGGCCTTGGTAGGTCCTCGTCAATGCGGCAAGACGACGTTGGCGAGGATGATCGCAGAGCGTCAGCCATCCACCTACTTCGACCTCGAGAATCCCGTTGATCTGCGCCGCTTGACCGCGCCCCTGAGCGTACTGCAGGAGCTCTCCGGGCTCGTGATCATCGATGAGGTACAACGACGACCAGACCTCTTCGAGCTCCTGCGAGTGCTGGTGGATCGACCTCAGAACGCGGCTCGGTTCCTGCTCCTCGGCTCGGCGTCACCGCACCTGGTCAAGGGTGTCTCGGAATCGCTCGCCGGACGCATCGGATTCATCGACCTGGCCGGGTTCGACCTCTCGGAAGTGGGCGCAGCCGCACGCGACCGGCTCTGGCTGCGCGGCGGCTTTCCGCGGTCCTTTCTCGCGGCGGATGATTCCGCCAGCCAGGCATGGCGCCAGGACTTTGTGCGCACCTTTCTCGAACGCGACATTCCGCAACTCGGCATCACGATCCCGGCGGAGACCCTGAGGCGCTTCTGGACAATGGTCGCCCATTGTCACGGGCAGGTCTGGAACGCGGCGCAGCTCGCCCGTTCGATGGGCACGTCGGAGTTGACGGCGCGTCGCTATCTCGACATTCTCTCCGGCGCCTACGTGGTGCGGATCCTCCCCCCGTGGTTCGAGAACATCCGCAAACGTCAGGTCAAGGCGCCCAAGACCTACATTCGCGACAGCGGGATCCTCCATGCGCTCCTTCAGTTGACGACGCTGTCGGACGTTCAGTCCCACCCCAAACTCGGAGCATCATGGGAGGGCTTTGCTCTGGAACACGTCGTTGGCGCGCTCAAGACCCGTGACGCCTACTTCTGGGCGACGCATGGCGGCGCCGAACTGGATCTGCTCATACGCGCCGCCGGCAAGAACTACGGCTTTGAGCTCAAGTACGCCGATGCGCCCGGGGCGAGCCGTTCGATGCACGTCGCCATTGAAGATCTCTCGCTCGAACACCTCTGGGTCGTCTACCCGGGGACTCAGGAATACGCGCTTGCCGACAGGATCTCGGTCGTTCCTCTCGATTCCATCCCGCGACTGGGACACACGCTTCAACAAAGCAAGGAGTGATGCGACATGACCGAACCCTTCAAAGGCGTCATCAACGTCGACATCCGGGATTCGACGCCCGACTGGGCGCCCTTCGAGTCGCCGAAGGCGCCGGACGGAGCGCCCAACGTCGTCTACGTCGTGCTCGACGACGTAGGCTTCTCGGCGATGAGGTGCTACGGGGGGCCGATCCCGACGCCCAACATCGACAGGATCGCCGCCGACGGCGTGCGCTACACGCAGTGGCACACCACGGCGCTCTGTTCGCCGACCCGTGCGTGCCTGCTCACCGGCCGTAACCACACGCGCAACTCGATGGCCTGCATCACCGAGGCGGCGATCGGCTTCCCCAACGCCAGCGGCACTATCCCGCCCGAGAACGGCATGCTCTCCGAGATCCTCGGCGACCTGGGCTGGAACACGTACATGGTCGGCAAGTGGCACCTCTGCCCGACCGACGAGATGAACCTGGCCGCGCCGCGCCGCAACTGGCCGTCCGGGCGCGGCTTCGAGCGCTGGTACGGATTCCTCGGCGCCGAGACCAACCAGTGGTATCCCGAGCTGGTCTACGACAACCACCCGGTCGACCCTCCAAAGTCGCCGGAGGAGGGCTACCACTTCACCGACGACATCACCGACAAGGCGATGGAGTTCATCAAGGACGCCAAGGCGATCGCGCCCGACAAACCGTTCTTCCTCTACTACGCGCCCGGCGCATGCCACGCGCCGCACCACGCGCCCAAGGAGTGGATCGACAAGTTCAAAGGCCAGTTCGACATGGGCTATGAGGCGATGCGCGAGCAGACCCTTGCCCGCCAGAAATCGATGGGCCTCGTCCCGCCCGACACCGAGCTCCCACCGATCAACCCGATCGGCACGCCCGAGACGCGCACAGGCCCCGACGGCAAGCCGTTCCCACTGATGGACACCACCAAGCCCTGGGACTCGCTCTCAGACGGTGAGAAGAAACTCTTCGCCCGCATGGCAGAGGTGTACGCGGGCTTCCTCGCCCACACCGACCACCACATCGGCCGCTTGCTCGAGTACCTCGAGTTCACCGGCCAGCGCGAGAATACGCTGGTCATGCTCGTGTCGGACAACGGCGCCAGCGGCGAGGGCGGGCCCAACGGGTCGGTCAACGAGAACAGGCTCTTCAACGGCATGCCCGACGACCTCGACTCCGCCCTCGCAATGCTCGACGAGCTCGGCGGCCCGAAGACCTACAACCACTATGCGAACGGCTGGGCGATGGCCTTCAACACGCCCTTCAAGATGTGGAAGCGCTACGAGTTCAACGGCGGCACGTCCGACCCATGCATCGTCTCCTGGCCGGCTGGCATGAAGGCCAGGGGCGAGCTCAGGATCCAGTACCATCACGCGATCGACCTCGTCCCCACGGTGCTCGACTGCCTCGGTGTCGAAGCCCCGCAGGCAATCAAGGGGCACGTGCAGAGCGGCTTTGACGGCGTGAGCATGCGCTACGGCTTCGACGATGCCACGGCCGACGGGGCGCGCAAGACCCAGTTCTACTCGATGCTCGGCTCGCGAGGGATCTGGCACGAGGGCTGGAAGGCCGTGACCACCCATCCCACGATCGCCGGGTGGAGCAACTTCAACGACGACACGTGGGAGCTGTACCACGTCGACGCGGACCGCTCCGAGCTCCACGATCTCTCCAAGGAGAACGGGGGCAAGCTCAGAGAGCTCCAGAGCCTGTGGTTCGCCGAGGCCGGCAGAAACGGCGCGTTCCCGCTTGACGACCGCTCTGCGCTCGAGATCGTCCTGACGCCGCGGCCGCTGCTCGCGGCGCCGCGCGACCGCTACGTCTACTTCCCCGACACCGCCGACGTCCCGGAGCAGCAGGCCGTCAACGTGCGCAACCGCTCCTTCGCGATCGGGACTCTGGTCGACATCCCGGCGCCGGGCGCCGAGGGCGTCCTGTTCGCTCATGGAGCGCGCTTTGGCGGGCACGCCCTCTACATCAAGGACAACAGGCTGCACTACGTCAACAGTTTCGTCGGCAAGTTCGAGCAGAAGGTCGACGCGACCGAGGACATCCCGACGGGCGAGAACCTCATCCTTTCCGCGTCGTTCGACAAGGACGGCGAGGATCCACCTGGCGTGGCCACCGGCCTCCTGTCGCTCTACCACGGCGAGAAGAAGGTCGGTGAGGGGCGGATCAAGACCCAGCCGGGCTTCTTCTCGCTGGCCGGAGAGGGCCTGTGCGTCGGCCGCGACAGCGGGGAGGCCGTCACCGACGACTACCCGGGCACGTCTCCGCACCGCTTCACCGGAGGCACGATCAAGCGTGTCGCCGTCGACGTCAGCGGCGAGCCCTACATCGACCTGGAGCGCGAAGCGGCGGCGATGCTCGCGCGGGAGTAACGCCAGAACCCCACTCTCCATCACAAGGAGTCCCGATATGACCGACCAGAAGTGGGCGCACCACAGCGTCGCCGAACGACAGGCCGCGGGAAGAGAGGCCCGCAAGTCGGCGCCCCGCACGTCACACGGGGCCTGGAAGCCGGCGTCCGACCGGCCCGATCCGATCGCCCTCCTCAGGGCGCAGGACGAGAACCGCATGGCCGACCTGGTCCCCATCCGCTGGGGGCGCATGTCTGCCTCGCCGTTCACCTTCTACCGCGGCTCGGCGGTGCTCATGGCCGCCGATCTGGCGCCCATGCCGAGGACCGGCCTGGACGTCCAGCTCTGCGGCGACGCCCACGTCGCGAACTTCGGGCTCTACGGCTCACCCGAGCGCGAGCTGCTCTTCGACGTGAACGATTTCGACGAGACGCTGCCGGGCCCGTTCGAGTGGGACCTCAAGCGGCTCGCCGCCAGCTTCGTCCTGGCGGGCCGCGCGAACGGCTTCGACGAGGACGTGGCCCGCGAGACGGCGCTGGCGGCCGTGCGCTCCTATCGTGAACACATGACGGCGTACGCCGAGATGCGCGAGCTCGACGTGTGGTACTCGCGCGTCGTCGCCGACGACCTGCTGGAGATGGCACGTGCGAGCCGTGCCGCCAAGGCGCCATCCGGGAGCGTCGACAAGGCCGGGATCAAGAGGACTGAGAAGGACGTCGCCAAGACGCGCAGCCGGGATAGCCTCCAGGCGGCCGGCAAGCTGACCGAGGTCGTCGACGGGGTGCGGCGCATCGTCGATCAACCGCCGCTCGTCATGCACATGGAGGGGCTCCAGGACGCCGCGCTCATTCACAGCCTCTTCGACGTGTATAAGCGCACGCTGGCGGACGACCGGCGTACGCTTCTCGACCGCTTCGACATCGTCGACGTCGCGCGCAAGGTC
>Ga0194056_10000682_pt1 | contig 18592 bp, 17 predicted proteins | sample SepL4413m_MetaG_FD_155458 | JGI IMG/M metagenome (GOLD analysis project Ga0194056, IMG submission 155458) | Anoxic zone freshwater microbial communities from boreal shield lake in IISD Experimental Lakes Area, Ontario, Canada - Sep2016-L442-13m | ecosystem: Environmental > Aquatic > Freshwater... | reverse complement strand
CGTAAAGAGTGCGCATGGCGTCGACCGGGGTCATGTTCGATATGTCGAGGGATTCGATCATAGAAATGAGTTCGTCAGTCCCCTTTTCAGCCGCCACTGACTGGAACAAATCTATTTGACCTTCTAAAGCCGCAGTCTGGCGCTTCCAACGACCATCACGACGATTGATGTCTGCGTTTTCGAGCTCAATTAGAATTTCTTTAGCGCGCTCAAGGACTGGTTTTGGAATGCCTGCCAATTTTGCGACATGAATTCCGTGGCTTCCGTCGGCGCCACCGCGAATGAGTTTTCTTAAGAAAATGACGTCTTCCCCATCTTCACGGACTGACATGCAGTAGTTTTTGACGCCAGGCAGTTTGCCTTCGAGCTCAGTAAGTTCATGATAATGCGTCGCAAACAAAGTCCTTGCGGACACCCGGTTGATAATGTATTCGAGAACAGCCCAGGCAATGCTTAAGCCGTCGTATGTGCTGGTTCCACGGCCGACTTCGTCAAGAATCAAGAGGCTTCGGGCGGTTGAATTTTCTAGAATGTTTGCTACCTCTATCATTTCAACCATAAACGTACTCTGTCCACCGGCAAGATCGTCGGAAGCACCGATTCGAGTAAAGATTTTATCAACAATGCCTATTTGTGCGGTCTGTGCAGGAACGAACGAGCCCATTTGCGCCATAAGACATATGAGAGCAATTTGACGCATGTAAGTCGATTTTCCGGCCATATTTGGGCCTGTGATGATAGCAAGTCTATCGGAATCAAGATTGTGATAAGTGGAATTCGAGATAAATGAAGTATCAGTCAAAGTTTTCTCGACGACAGGATGCCGGCCTTCAAGAATTTCAATCAAATCAGAGTCGTTGACGACTGGCTTGCAGTAGTTTTCTCGATCCGCTGTTTCAGCCAAAGCAGTGAGTACGTCCATTTGAGCTAAAGTCTGCGCCGTTCGTTTAATTCGCTCAATGTTTTCGGCGATAGAGTTTCGCACACCAATAAACAACTGATATTCGAGCTCGACAAGTTTTTCTTCAGCGCCAAGAATTGCTTCTTCAATTTTTTTGAGTTCTTCAGTAATAAAACGCTCGGCGTTTGCCAACGTCTGCTTGCGAATATAATCTTGAGGTATCAGGTCGTAGTAGGATTTGGTGATTTCAAAATAATAACCGAAGACGCGGTTGTAACTGATTTTTAAGTTTTTAATTCCTGTACGCTCACGTTCAGACGCCTCGAGTGAAGCAACCCAAGTCTTTCCCTCTCTCTTAGCAGTGCGATATTCGTCGACTTTGGAATCGAATCCGTCTTTAATCATTTCGCCATCTTTAAGCGAAATCGGCGGCTCTTCCATAATCGCTGAATCGATGAGTGCGAAAATATCTTGTAAAGGGTCAATTTGAGAGCACAAATACGAATTCAGAGGTGATATTGCCTCTTTGAAAATGGAAATAATCTCAGGAAGGTTTTGAATTGAGCGTTTCAATGAAATCAAATCGCGACAATTTGCACTTCCGAATACAACTTTGCCAAGCAAGCGTTCGATATCATAAACTCGTTTCAGATACTCGCGAAGTTCAGAACGAAGCATGAATTTGTTATAAAACTCCTCCACGCTATCCTGCCGCAATTGGATTTTATCAATATTAATCAAAGGCTGCTCAATCCAGTTTTTGAGAAGTCGCGCACCCATAGATGTCATTGTCCTGTCAAGCACCCAAAGAAGCGTGCCTTTGCGTGATTTATCACGAAGTGTCTCAGTGAGTTCAAGGTTGCGACGCGTAGCGGAATCTATCGCCACGTATTCTTCGAGTTTGTAAATTTCAATTTGATTCAAATGGTTGAGTGAAATTTTTTGTGTTTCTTCAAGGTAAGCAAGCATGCCTCCCACAGCATTGAATTCTGGAAGATCGCTTGCGAGCAGTGTGTTATGGAAATAGCGTGAGATTACTTCACTGCACTGTTCACTCATAAAGTTATTCTCTGCAAATACAGTCAAATTCGTTATGAAGCGCTTTTTAATTTTTGTGAGAAGCGAATTGTCGTCAAACGCCGACTGGTTAAAAACTATTTCGGATGGCGAGTATTTCGTTAGCTCATCGAGCAACTTGGACTCAGTATTGCCCCACGCAATTGAAGTCGCCATTATCATTCCTGTGGAGACGTCTGCAGCGCAAACTCCAAAGCAGAATCCCATTTTATATACGCAGACAATATAATTGTTTTTCTTTTCATCCAGCATTACGGAATCAGTTACAGTTCCTGGGGTAACTACGCGAATTACATCGCGGCGCACTATTCCCTTGGCTTCACTTGGGTCCTCAACCTGCTCTGCAATAGCGACTTTAAAGCCTTGAGAAATAAGCTTGGAAATGTAGCCGTCTGCAGCATGATAAGGAACTCCGCACATTGGAGCGCGTTCCTCTTGACCGCAGTCACGGCCTGTGAGGGTAATATCTAAAGCTTTAGAAGCTACGAGCGCATCGTCAAAGAACATCTCATAAAAATCACCCAGCCTAAAAAAAAGGATGCAATCTTTATAATTGTCCTTGATATTGAAATATTGTTGCATCATTGGAGTGAGTGCTGCCATGTACTACTTTTCACCGCCTGCAACCGAGCCTTCGAGAGACCAGGTCTGAACTTTTTCAATCTTTACATCGATAATTTTGCCTATCAAATCCTTGTTTCCAGGGAAATTCACAACTTTGTTCGAATCAGTTCTGCCAGAAAAAAGTGATTTGTCGCTCTTACTGTGGCTTTCAACCAGAACTTTTTGCGTGGTACCTAAAAGTGGGTCGTTCTTTTCTTTGCAAATGTAGTTTTGAACCTCTAAAAGCTTTTCAAAGCGCTTCATCGCGACATCTTCAGTTACCTGATCTTCACGGTTCGCAGCAGGAGTTCCAGTGCGACGTGAATACAAAAACATAAAAGCAGAATCAAAACGAACTGTCTCTAAAACTTCTAAAGTTTGTGCGAAATCTTCTTCAGTCTCACCTGGAAAACCAACTATAATGTCGGTCGTAAGAGCAATCCCAGGATTCAAAGTTTTCAACTTTTTTATTATCTCAACAAATTGCTCTTTTGTATACCCTCTAATCATTTCTTTCAAGACTTTTGTACTTCCAGATTGAATCGGCAGATGAAGATGGTTGCAGATTTTCGGCTGGCTAGCAATCACTTTCATTAACTGCTCTGAAATGTCCTTTGGATGAGACGTCAAGAAGCGAATTCTTTCAATTCCGTCAATTTTGCAAATTTCGTCAAGCAAATCTGAAAAAGTAATTTCTGGAGTCAAATCTTTACCGTAAGAATTGACGTTCTGTCCTAATACCATAATTTCCTTGCAGCCTTCCGAAGCCAGTTTGCCAATTTCGGCCAGAATTCCTTCTGGAGTGCGACTACGTTCGCGACCGCGAACATATGGAACGATACAGTACGAACAAAAGTTATTGCAGCCGTACATGACGGTCACAAAGGCTTTCATAGGATACTTTCTTTTGAAATCAACAGTTTCAGTTATTGTAGTTTCGCCGGCGTCGGTCTCATAAATCGTCCTTCTGTCTGTGTAAACTCTGTGAAGCATGTCAAGGAACTTGTGTTGGTTGTTGTTGCCAAAAATTATGTCGACGTGTTTGTAGGTTTTCAAAATGTGCGCAGCAGCACTTTCCTGGTTCATCATGCATCCGCAGACAGCGATTACAAGGTCGGGATTCTCAATTTTCAAATTTTTAAGAGCTCCAAGATGACCGTAGAATTTCTTTTCGGCATTCTCGCGAACACAGCAAGTGTTGAAAATAATTAGATCCGCATCTTTTCTCTTTTTGGATTCAACAAAACCGGCACTCTCTAAAATGCCGGCAAGTTTTTCGGAATCGTTTTCGTTCATTTGACAACCGAATGTGTGTAAATAATAGCTTTTCGGACTTCCAAAGTCGTTCACGCAGGCTCCTCCAAGACTATTTCATTTTTCTGAATTTCTGATAACGTTCCTCAAGCAAGGTCTTAGAATCAAGCTTTTCGAGTTCGGCAAAATTCTTAAGAAGATAGGTTTTTATTCTTTCAGCGACTAGTTCAGGACCGTTTTGTGCTCCACCGGCAGGTTCTTTTATGATGTCGTCGATAATTCCGAGATCAAGAAGGTCTTTTGCAGTGATTTTCATAACTTCTGCAGCTTCCTGAGCCCTTGAACTGTCCTTCCATAAAATCGTGGAAAAACCTTCAGGTGAAAGTATCGAATATATAGCATTTTCAAGCATTGCAACTCTGTCGGCTACCGCCAACGCCAAGGCTCCGCCACTTCCGCCCTCTCCTATTACTATGCTGATTATCGGAACAGTCAATGTCATCATGCGCTCGAGATTTGTCGCAATAGCATGACCTTGTCCGCGTTCTTCAGCTCCAATTCCACAGTAAGCACCTTGTGTATCAACCAAGCAGATGATAGGACGATTGAATTTTTCAGCTTGCTCCATGAGGCGAAGTGATTTTCTGTATCCTTCAGGATGAGGGCAACCAAAGTTTCTCGCGACCTTTTCAGGGACATCTGCACCTTTTTCTTCAGCAATTACTGTGACTGCAGTCTCTCCAAGCCATGCAATTCCGCCAATAATCGCTGCATCATCAGCAAAATTGCGGTCTCCCTTAAGTTCTATGAAGCCGTCAAAAATTTGTTCGATAAAGAACTTTGAAGTAGGTCTTAAAATGCTTCTTGCAATTAATACTCTATCCCATGCAGTTGTCATTGGTGTTTCCTCCCTTGATGAAGATGAAGTATACCGTGAAGTGTCTTTCTCATGTTTTTCCGCTCAATTATATTGTCGACAAATCCTTTTTGCATAAGAAACTCTGCAGTTTGAAAGCCTTCAGGTAAAGATTGTTTAATTGTTTGCTCGATTACACGTTTTCCAGCAAAGCCAATCAAAGCTGCTGGTTCAGATATGATGATATCGCCTTGCATTGCAAAACTAGCTGTAACACCACCAGTAGTCGGATCGGTTAAAACTGTTATATACAGAAGTCCAGCACGGCTATGCAACGCAACAGCACCAGATACCTTAGCCATTTGCATAAGAGATACAATCCCCTCTTGCATTCTAGCTCCACCTGAAACGGTAAATATAATTACAGGAAGACGATTTTCAGTTGCATATTCAAAAGCCATTGCAAGCTTTTCACCAACTGCCGCACCCATACTACCCATCATAAAATTGCTGTCCATAAATCCGAATACAGACTTGATTCCAGTGATTTCGCCGACTCCAGTAATTATTGCATCTTGAAGTCCAGTCTTTTCTCTAAGTCCTTCGCATTTCTCTTTATATCCAGGAAACTTGAGTGGATCACAACCGATTATTTCGGAATTCAATTCAACGAATGTATCGGTATCTAAAGTCATTTCCATACGCTCTTTTGCAGAGAGTCTAAAATGATATCCACACGATGTGCATACGTTCATGTTATCTTCTAAATCGACGCGATAAATGATTTTAGTACAACTTGGGCACTTTTCCCACATGTTATCTGGAATTGGTGTTTCAGTTTTGTTAATGGCTGCGGAATCTACTGTCTTAGCTCTTGAAACTCTATTGGCTCTGTCTTGAAACATATCACTCATGATTTCGCCTCGCTTTCAAGCAATTTTTCAATAAAGGAGGTGTTGAAATCTCCCTTTAAATATTTCTTGTTTTGGATAATTTGTCGTAAGAATTCAATATTAGTCGTAACGCCTTTGACCACAATTTCGTCTAATGCACTGTTCATGCGCTCAATCGCCGATTTTCTGTCTTCGGCATATACTATCAGTTTCCCAACCATTGAATCATAATACGGCGGAATTTTGTAACCCTGATAAACCATAGAATCAAAGCGCACACCCAAACCGCCTGGAACGTGAAGTTTCTCTACCGTTCCACAAGAAGGCATAAATCCGTTAGCAGGATCTTCTGCGTTAATTCTGCATTCAATTGAATGTCCTTTAAAAGTAATATCTTCTTGCTTAAATTCGAGTTTCAATCCTGCAGCGACCTTGAGTTGCTGTTTAATTAGATCGATACCCGTAATCATTTCAGTAACAGGATGCTCTACTTGAATTCTGGTGTTCATTTCCATGAAGTAAAAATTAAAATCTTTATCCATTAAAAATTCGATTGTACCTGCATTGACATAGTTAGCAGCTTTTGCTGCGCGAACAGCCGTCTCACCAATTTTCTTGCGAAGCTCAGGAGTTATGATGCTTCCAGGGGCTTCTTCGATAATTTTCTGGTTTTTTCTTTGAATAGAACAATCACGCTCTCCAAGATGCACGGTGTTGCCAAATGAATCAGCCAGAACTTGAACCTCAATGTGCTTAGCCTCTGTGACTAGTTTTTCCATATACAAACTTCCGTCACCGAAACACGCGATAGCTTCGCTAGATGCGTTATCAAATGAACTTGGAAGCTCTTTTCTATCAAAAATCCTTCTGATTCCACGACCCCCACCACCGTTTGCGGCTTTAATCATTACAGGATATCCGATTTTGTCCGCACATTCCAAAGCTTCTTCGACTGTGTTAAGTACTCCAATTGAACCTGGAACAACAGGGACATTCGCAGCAATCATTGTGGTTCGAGCATTTTGCTTGTTGCCCATGAGTTCGACACTGGTTTCACTTGGCCCTATAAATTTGATGCCAACCTCTTTGCACATGCCGATAAACTTGCTGTTTTCCGATAGGAGACCATAACCGGGATGGATAGCCTCAGAGTGTGTAACTAGCGCGGCACTAAGAATATTGAACATATTAAGATAACTTTCACTAGCTCGAGGACCACCGACGCATACACTTTCATCTGCTAAATGCACATGCATTGAATCCTTATCTGCTTCAGAATAAATTGCAACAGTCGCTATGCCCATTTCCTTGCAGGCACGAATGACTCTTACAGCAATTTCACCTCTATTTGCAATTAAAACTTTCTTAAACATAGTATCTTCTCCTAAACTGCAACGAATTTAATGGTTCCAAAGCAAGCAATTTCGCCGTTAACGGTAGCTTTGATTTCGCCAATTCCTGCAGTGCGAATGACGCGCTTGATTTCACATTCCAATATTAATGTGTCCCCGGGCTTGACCATTTTCTTGAACTTGACATTGTCAATACCCGCGAACAAAGGTGTCAAACCTTTGAACTGCTCCAAACTGAGTGCAACTACAGCACCAACCTGGGCACATGCTTCAACAATAAGAACGCCAGGCATTACAGGGTTTCCAGGAAAATGTCCTTTGAAGAAGTATTCTTCTCCAGTGACATATTTCTTGGCAACTCCCCTAATTCCAGGTTCCAATTCAAGCATTTCATCGATAAACAGAAACGGATCTCTGTGTGGGATAATTTTCTTTACGTCTTCTTGATTCATGATAAATCCTCCGAGTTAATTATATGTAAACAACACTTGTCCAAATTCAACCATATCACCTTCAGCGACCTCGATAGTTACTATTTCGCCTGCTTCGGTAATAGAAATTTCGTTCATTAATTTCATGGCTTCTACTATGCAGAGAACATCCCCCGCTTTTAACTTTGAGCCGACTGTAACTTTCTTGGTCGTCAAGTCGTGGAAGGTGCCTACCATAGGAGCCTTAACCTCTTTGGCCCCACGATTAGAAACTGGAGTTTCGGTCTCTGGTATCGCTGTAGGCGCTTGAACTGCCGCAGGCATTTCCGCCATATATTGCGGCGCGTACGACTGTGCGACAGGCGCAGCCATCTGAATCGGCGCTGCCACCATCTCAACCATTCCATTAGACTTTTCCAACTTGATTTTTATGCCGTCTTGCTCAATTTCCAGGTTAGTCAGATTTGACCCACACATTACATCAACTAACTTCTTGATTTCTCTAATATCCATTTTAGTCTCCTCCGTTTATAAATCAGTCTTTAACTTTTGAAATTAATATTGTGCCATTATGACCACCAAAGCCTAATGAATTTGACATTGCATGGTCGACATTCATTTGTCGCCCTACATTAGGCACGTAATCTAAATCACAGTCAGAATCAAAATCCTGGTAGCCAATTGTCGGCGGTACAAAGCTGTCGACAATAGACATGATACACGCAATTGCCTCAATGGCACCTGCAGCTCCAAGTAAATGTCCGGTCATTGATTTTGTGGAAGAAATTGCAACTTTGTAAGCTTGATCTTGGAAAGCCTTTTTAATAGCACAAGTTTCGGTTAAGTCATTTAAAGGTGTGCTTGTTCCATGAGCATTAATATAGTCAATATCTTTTGTGGTCAGACCAGCTTCTTCAATTGCAAGAAGCATTGAATTAGTAGCACCTACACCTTCAGGATCTGGCGCTGTCATATGATAAGCGTCTGCAGTTGCACCGTAACCAGTGACTTCAGCGTAAATTCTTGCGCCTCTAGCGACAGCAGCGTCATATTCTTCAAGTACGAGGACTCCAGCGCCTTCGCCCATTACAAATCCACTTCGGCTTTTGTCAAAAGGAATTGATGCTCTTGAGATGTCGTCGGATTGTGTCAAAGCAGTTATATTAATGAATCCGGCAAGTCCTAATGGCGTGATAGGTGCTTCAGTTCCGCCGGCAAGCATTTTATCCGCGTGCCCATACTTTATCAAGCGAAACGCATCTCCTATGCTGTGTGTTCCGCTTGCGCAAGCGGTAACTGAGCATGAGTTATATCCTCTTAAGCCGTATTTGATAGAGACATTCCCAGAAGCCATATTTCCGATAACCATAGGAATAAACAAAGGCGACACTTGTCCAGGACCTTTAGCGTCGAGAATAAGGGCTTGTTTCTCAATTGTTTCGAGTCCGCCGATACCAGAGCCGATTATTACGCCGAAGCGGCTTAAATCGGTGTTTTCGAGGTCGATGCCTGAATCTTCGATTGCCATTCCGGATGCAACCATTGCATATTGGCAGAAACGGTCGAATCTTCTGGCGCTTTTTCTGTCCATATAGGCCTCAGCGTCAAAATTCTTCAATTCCGCAGCGATTTTTACCTTGAAACGGTCGGTATCAAAATAGGTAATCGGTGCTATTCCATTTTTCCCGGTTTTCAAAGATTCCCAATATTCAGTTACGTTGTTGCCAATTGGTGTTAGAGCTCCCATTCCAGTAATTACAACTCTTCTGTTCATCTCAAATCCTCCTAAATCTAATACATTGCCATACCACCGTCGACATTGATTGTCTGACCGGTGATATACGAAGCTTGCTCTGATGCCAAGAAGACAACTAAATTAGCGACGTCTTCAGGTGTGCCAAATCTTTTTAACGGTATTTGTGAAAGCATAGCTTCAGTTACGTTTTCGGGTAAATTTTTTGTCATATCTGTATCGATAAATCCTGGCGCAATCGCGTTGCAAGTTATCCCTCTTGAACCAAGTTCTCTCGCAATCGATTTAGTCAAGCCAATGACTCCGGCTTTAGATGCTATATAATTTGACTGCCCAGGGTTACCAATGAGTGCAACCACAGATGAAAGGTTGATAATTCGGCCTTCCCGCTGCTTCATCATGTAACTTGTAGCATGCTTTATGCAGTTGAACGTCCCCTTCAGGTTAGTCTGAATGACCTTGTCAAAATCTTCTTCCTTCATTCTCGCTATCAAACCGTCCTTTGTAATTCCGGCGTTATTAACGAGCACGTGCACTCCGCCAAAATGTTCGACGGCAGTCTTGATAAGCATTTCTGCTTCTGCAAACACTCCAGTGTCGGCTTTTACGGCAATTGCCCTTGATCCTAGCGCAATGATTTGTGAAGCAACTTCCTGAGCGGCTTCCTCACTGCTGGCATAGTTAACAACTACATCATACCCAGCTCTTGCAAGAGCAATTGCGGTCTGCTTTCCAATTCCACGTGAAGCGCCAGTAACTATAGCGCATTTATTTAATCCCATCATCACACCTCGATTCCCAACAAACTAGTAATATGAACGGCCTCAACCGACCTGTCAATTTTCTTCATGAAGTTCACGAGCACTTTTCCTGGCCCAATTTCCACAAAACGCGTGACCCCTTGCTCAATCATATATCGAATACTCTTCTCCCACAATACAGGAGAAGCCATTTGTACGGATACCAATCTTTGAAAGTCTGTTTCGGGCTGGCCCGAAACATTCGAAAGAAGCGGAATTTTAGGTGCTCTAAATGTCATGGCAGCAGCGACTTTTGAAATTTCTTGAGCCGCAGAATCCATATGCCGTGAGTGAAAAGCGCCGTTAACAGAAAGAGGGATACAATGGAATCCAGACTCTGTAAGTTTTTCAATGGCTTCGTCTATGGTGTCGTGGTCACCGGCGATGACAGTCTGACCGGGGCAATTGAAGTTGACAGGCTCTACATAACCGTCTAAGTTTTTGCATGTTTCAATTAAAAGTGAAGGATCGCCGCCAAGAATTGCAGCCATTTTGCCGTTTTGGGTCTGGGCAGCTTCGTTCATTAGTTTCGCGCGTTCGTTTATTAAAGTTAGGCAATCTTCAAAACTCAAAACTTCAGCACAAATCATTGCTCCAAATTCTCCAAGTGAAAATCCAGCAGTCATATCAGCTTTGATGCCTTTTTCGCTTGCAAGCGTAAGCAACACAGCTTCGTATGTCAACATACAAGGCTGATTATTTATTGTCTGCTTCAATACATCTTCAGGTCCTTCGAAAGAAAACTTTGTAACGCGACCTTCAGTTTTCGAGTCAGCAAAATCATACATAGATTTTGCTATGTCTGAAGTTTCATATAAACCTTTGCCCATTCCTACGAATTGAGCTCCTTGACCAGAAAATAGAAATGCAGTTTTAGACAACTCTATTCCTCCCCGAATTGGTTAATAAATTTTCGCATTCAGAAATAATCTCAGTAATAATTTCTTCACAAGACTGTGATTTGTCGACAAGGCCTACAATCTGGCCTGCCATGAATGAACCAGTTTCCAAATCCCCCACCTGCACTGCAATTCTAAGAGCACCAGAACCTTTGGCTTCGATTTCATCAGGTTTATTTTCTAAGTCGAATGCTTGCATCTGCTTTGTGAATTTATTTTTTAAAGCTCTGACCGGATGACCAGTCGAGCGCCCAGTGATAATTGTATCAGTGTCTTTTGCTTCAAGAACCATTTTTTTATAGTTTTCATGAATCCCGCATTCAAAAGCAGACAAAAATCTTGTACCAACTTGAATGCCTTCGGCTCCAAGCATAAAAGCAGCCGCAGCTCCCCTGCCATCTCCGATTCCGCCTGCTGCAACTACAGGAATAGTAACTGCATCAACTACTTGAGGGATTAATGCCATCGTAGTTAGTTCGCCGACGTGTCCGCCACCCTCCATACCTTCAGCAATAACAGCATCTGCACCAGCGCGTTCCATGCGTTTTGCAATTGAAGATGAAGGAACGACAGGAACTACTTTAATTCCGTGCTCTTTCCACATAGGGATATATTTTGCTGGGCTTCCTGCACCAGTTGTAACAACTGGAACTTTCTTTTCGCAAATAAGACTTGCGACAGCCTCAGCTGTAGGGCTCATTAGCATAACGTTTACAGCAAAATTATTGTCTGTAATTGATCTTACGATATCAATCTGCTCTTCTACCCATTCCACTGGTGCGCTTCCGGCAGCAATAATTCCAAGGCCGCCAGCTTTGCTGACTGCGCCAGCAAGTTTGCCATCGGCAACCCAAGCCATCCCACCTTGTAGTAATGGGTATTTAATATTTAACAATTCGCATATTTTTGACTTAATCATTTGAATCCTCCTAGTTTACCATCTTATTAATGCAGTAGCCGCAGAAAGTCCGCCACCAAATGCCGTCAATATAACTAAATCGCCTTTTTTCAAAAGCTTTTTTTCGTTCATTTCGTGAAGCGCGAATGGAACACTTGCACTTGATGTGTTTCCGGTAGTAGCAATGTTTAAATAGAATTTCTCATAAGGAATGTCTAGCTTTGAAGAAGCATTCTTTACAATTCTTGTATTTGCCTGATGAGGTACAATCCAATCAATGTCGTCTTTATCGAGCCCAAGAGTTTCAATACAAGCATTTACACTTTCGTTGATAACTGATGTGGCAAATTTAAAAACTTCAGTGCCGTTCATGACAATGTATGAAGGCGTGAGTTGTGATTCGACATTTTTATTTGTACCTTCTACTAAAAGTACTTGGTCGTTGTCAGGATAGCTTGAAATACTTGTATATAGAATATCAGAATCAGAATCATCTTCAGAATTGCCAATAATTAATGCACCAGCACCGTCACCAAAAAGAACACAAGTGTTTCTATCAGTCCAGTCAACAAGTTTTGAAAGTTTTTCAGCACCAATAACTAAAATCGGTTTTCCTGCGAACATATTTTTAGCTACATGCAAAGCGAATATGAATCCGGAACACGCCGCGTTTAAATCAAATGCGGGACAAGTAGCTCCGATAAGCCTCTGAACTTCGTTTGATGTACCAGGTACAAGCGCTTCAGGAGTAAAGGTAGAACAAATAATTAGCCCTAAGTCTTCTGCTTTCACATTCGCACTTTCAAGAGCTAACATTGAAGCTTTATATGCCATTTCTGTAGAAGTCTCTGATTTGGCGATTCTTCGTTCGGAAATACCAGTACGCGACAAAATCCATTCATCAGTTGTGTCAACGATATTTTCTAAATCTTTGTTTGTGATAACATTTTCCGGAACATAGCCACCAGTTCCTAATATTGCAATTCCCATAAACTCTTATCCTCCGTAATAATTATTACTTGGTGATAATTATAAGCAAACAATCAAGAAAAGTCAAGATTTAGTTTTTCAATTGCTTGCTTTGCAGCATGCTGTTGAGCCTCTTTTTTAGTCTTGCCTAATCCCTGCCCAAAAGGCTCGCTATCAATTAAAAGCAAGTATTCAAAAATCCGATCATGCACAGGACCTTCCTGCTTAAAAAGTATATATTCAATTTTACTTTTAGTCTTGCCTTGAATGTGCTCTTGCAACGCAGATTTATAATCTTTAATCAAATTACCGTCAATCGCCAGTTCAATATATTTCTTCAATATTTTCTTGATAAACTTTCGAGAGGCTTCCATTCCACCATCTAAAAATATAGAACAAATAATTGCTTCAATCACATCAGCAAGAATTGAAGGTCTATCGCGTCCGCCAGACATTAAACTGCCATTACTCATAATTATGTATTTGTTGATGCTAAGAGATTTTGCACATTTGGCCAAAGTTTCTTCACATACAACGAGTGCTCTAAGCTTAGTAAGCTTACCCTCTGTCTTGATGTCATATTTGCTGAACAGCATTTCACTTACTAAAAACTGTAGTATAGAATCACCAAAGAACTCCATTCTTTCATAGTTTTCTTCTGTATTCAGTTTGTCATCGTTAGTATAGGAACTGTGTGTCAAAGCAATTTTGAGAAGTTCTCGATTCACAAACACATAATTTAATTTTTTCTCAAGCACAAGAAAATCATTAACAGTTAACATAATTCACCCTTTAATGGTAAAAGCCTCCCTCGGGAGGCTTTTGTTTTTTTAAAAGTAAGTAATTAGTTAGTGTTAGCCTTAATATACTCAACAGCATCATTAACTGTCTTAATATTCTCAGCTTCACTATCAGGTATTTCAAGGTCAAATTCTTCCTCAAAAGCCATTATTAATTCAACAATGTCTAAAGAATCGGCACCTAGATCATCGATGAATGAGGATTCTAGTGCAATTTCAGAACCATCAACTCCGAGTTGATCTGCTATAATCTTAGAAATTTTTTCAAAAACCATTCTTTTTCACCTCCATTTTAATTGATATTATTACATTAAAATAATTCCGTCAATAGATAATTTATTGATTTCTTAAATTATACATTTAGTCGCTTGCTGGAGTAAACTTTTCAAGCCTTCCAAATTCCTCTTCTAAGTCTTCAATTATGGACGATTCAGCATAATTGCAACCAAATTTAATGATAGCATTTCTAATTGCTTTGGCATTTGAACTTCCATGACACTTTATTACTTTTCCTTTAACACCAAGTAAAGGAGCTCCTCCGTATTCAGCATAATCAAGCTTAGATTTCATCACCTTCAAATCATCTTTCATGATAAGGCCAGAAAGCTTAGTAATAAAAGACGTATTGATGATTTCTTTAACCATGTTTGCCATGAATAGCGCTGTTCCTTCTAAAACTTTAATTGCAACATTCCCAGTAAAACCATCAGTTACAATTACATCGGCGATTCCGTCTGGAAGACTTCTACCTTCAATATTTCCCATAAAATTTATAGGTGCTTCTTCAAGCATAAGATATGCAGCCTTTACAATTTCATTACCTTTCTTTTCCTCGGTCCCAACATTCAACAAATACACTTTAGGATCTTCTAGTCCGCAAACTTGCTTCATGTAGTGGTATCCCATTATTCCAAAGTCAAAATAGTTTTCAGGTCTGCAATTGGTATTAGCACCTGCATCTAAAAGAAGTGAGAAGCTATTTTTAGTTGGAATAATTGTAGTTAAGGCAGGTCTGTCCACACCCTCGATTTTACCGAGCAACAACGTAGCACCAGCCACAATTGCACCTGTATTCCCAGCCGAAATAAGTACGTCGCCAGTCTTTTCTTTTATCATATTGAAACCAATCACCAATGAAGCGTCAGGCTTTGATCTCAAACTCCGAATTGGTGAATCGTCATTTTCAATAACTTGCGTTGCATTCTTTATTGTTACTTTATTTTTATCAAACGAAAGTTTCGACATTATTGTCGAGATTTGTGTTTCGTCGCCGACGAAAATCAGTTCTAGTTTTGAATTTAAACTCAACGCTTCAATAGCGCCTTTTACTATTTCACTTGGTGCGTTGTCGCCGCCCATAGCGTCTACAATTATTTTCATAGTGCCTCCCTATTCTTTAGTTTCAATTGCCACTAAAATGAACTTACCTCTAAAAACTTCGGTACTCTTTGCAAAAACCATAACCCAGACGATAAAACTATTGCCTTTAATTCGCTTCACCTGTGCCTTTGCGATTAGACGATCACCAGCTTTGACAGGATGCTTGTATTTAATGTTTGCTACCCCCACCAACGCAACCTCCGCATCAATGACGGCTATCGCCAACGCCTCAGCCATGGAATACACATATTGGCCGCGCACAACTTTCGAGTGCGTAAAAGCCATTTTCGAATTGGTTTCAAACGCTAGAGTTCCGCTTTTATTCAGCTCAATTTCGACTAGTTCTCCAGGGATGTCAACCGCAATAATCGACTTAACTTTCTTGACATTGCTTTCAGCGACATCTTTTACTCTCCTGCGCAACTCTGGAATCTGAAGTTCAGCTCGATCGAGTCGGATTGTCGGAACACTCACAGAAAAATATTCAGCGAGTTCCTCATCTGTCATAAACAGATTGTCGCCAATTAAGTTTTTCAAAGATTCATGTCTCGCAAGTTTTGCGGTTGCAGGTCTGCTCATCTTTTGTGTTACCCCTTTAATTGTTACCTAGTACTAATAAAGTATAAAATAATTAATCGGGTTTGTAAAGTGTTACTTTAATCTGTCGTTTTCAATTATCTTGCTCAAGTTATTTTTTACGTAATCATAACCAGAGTAGACGGTCATTACAACCGCAATTCCCATAGCAATCTTGTAGAAAGGAAAGGTTGATAAACCAGGTATAAATGCAACTGGATAGTTATGAAGAAGCGCAAAGATTATCGCAATCATTTGCGTAACTGTCTTGATTTTGCCTAAGTTGCTTGCTGAAATCACAATACCCTCGCCTACTGCAATGAGTCTGATTCCAGTTACAATGAATTCTCTGCCGATAATAATCATTGCAGTCCAGCTAGATATTGTACCAGTCTGCACAAGTGCTAACAGCGCTGCCGTTACTAATAACTTGTCTGCAATCGGATCCAGAAACTTCCCAAGGTTAGTCACGAGCTTATGCTTTCTAGCTATATAGCCGTCAACAGCATCTGTACTAGAAGCAATAATGAAAATTATACCTGCGACGATGTATCCATATGTGGTTACAAATGAATTATAAATCATTAACTGATCTTTCATAAATGCAAACAACTGAGAAGTCACAATCCAATCAGGAATCGGAACGACAAAAAACATAAATAAAGGAACTAAAAAAATTCTCGATAAAGTAATTTTATTTGGAAGGTTCATGTGTCACCTCTCCTATCAAGTCATATTCATCAGTATTTAAAATCTTTACATCCACCATTTGTCCAGACTTCAATGGCCACTGACTAGTAAAGTATATCATATTGTCGATTTCAGGTGCCTCAAATTGTGACCTGCCAAAATAGAAGATTCCATCTTCTGCTACGTTTTCGACGAGAACATTAAGTGTCTTTCCAATCTTCTTGCTTTCAATTTCAAGTGTGATGCCTCTTTGAATTTCCATAAGAGTGTCATGTCTTGATTTCTTCAAGGACTTTGATACTTGATTTTTGAATTTCGCCGCAGGTGTCCCCGCTTCTTTTGAATACATGAAAACCCCAACTCTGTCCAATTTCGACTTCTCGATAAATGTCTTCAATTCCTCGAAATCTTCATCAGTTTCGCCCGGAAACCCGACTATAAAGGTCGAACGGATAGTAATAGTCTCTTTATTAGTGCGACCTTTAGAACGAAGTCTCTTCACCAAATCTTTGAGATTCTTAGCATTAGTCTTTCTTCCCATCAATTTTAGAATCGAATTAGACGCATGCTGCATTGGAATATCAATGTATTTGCAAACCTTTTTATTACTAACGATTTCGTCGATTAACTCATAGCTCACCATTTCCGGATAACAGTAAAGAAGCCGAATCCACTCAATCCCTTCAATCAGAGAAAGCGCACGAATAAGTTCAATCAACTTAGGTTTTTTGTAAATATCAATTCCATATCTAGTTGTATCTTGACCAACCAGAATGATTTCTTTCACACCTTGCTGCGCAAGTTTATTTGCTTCCAACACAATTGCCGTAAGTTCTCTGCTTCTAAACGGTCCCCGCAAACTCGGAATAATGCAGTAAGTGCAACGATTATCGCAACCCTCACTGATTTTCAAATAAGCGCTTCCCTGATTCGTAGTAACTACGCGTTCATTCTCAAGCCAGTCAATGTCTGTCTGAGGCTTGATTAGTGTGAAATGTCTTTCTTTCGAGTATAAAATTTTATTAATTGTATTTACGATTTCGCCGTATGATGCCGAACCCAACACAGCATCCACTTCCTTAATCTGATCAATAATATCTTCTGAATACCTTTCGGCAAGACACCCCGTCACAATCAGCGCCTTGCATTTCGCAGTCTTTTTAAGTTCAGCAACCTCAAGGATTTTATTAATCGACTCCTCTTTGGCGTCGTGTATGAATCCGCAAGTATTGACAACCATTATATCCGTCTTATTTAGGTCGTTTTCCAGTTCAAAGCCGCCTGATTGCATCAATCCAAGCATTATTTCACTGTCAACTAAGTTTTTCGGACACCCAAGCGATACTAGTCCAACTTTCATTCTTTTGATTCAGCTCCTAAGTCAGTTTTCGCTTGTAATTTTAACATAGTTAAAGACTTAAGTCACGAAAGTTTAAGGTGGGGGTGCTTGGTGAAGCGCGTGGCGATGAATCGGGCGGAAAACGGGTGTGAAATCTTGATAAAAAGCAGATGGGGATTGTCGCCGCTTTTTTCCTACCAATTTTCGGACTGACGCGAGGTTTTTCCTACCGCTACAGTCGGATTTCATAATATTCGTAGTTTCAACACAAATCAAAAGGCAAAATGAGCATTCAAATTATACATAAACTATGATTCTAGAACGAAAGGTATAATTTGAATGCGAATTGATACAACCTATTATGAAAAGTGGTAGGAAATAACGTCCGACAATCCGATTTAACTAGAATCGTCGGATTTTGAGACGGATTTCGAAGTAATTATGAAGGCGAGGAATGCGACTCCTTTTGCTTTTTGGGTTTATGGGCTGAGATTTGGTTTAAACAACCGGCTTTGGTATCGCGTATTCGGGCAAAATAATACTTGCGGATTGACACCCCTAATTTTACCCAGAAAACAGGACTGTCGCATATCTATTTACCCAACCTCTTGGCCAAGATGCAATTTTTCGAACAAATCAAATGCAAAAAGGTAAGAGCAATAGATTAATTCAACTCTAAAACCCATTATAGTCCGGATTATAGTATTTATAATTTACCCAAATTCTCGAAATCTTAAAATCTGCGATTGTTCAGGCAAAAAACTGCGTAAATTCCGCAGGGTCAGTCCGAAAGTATTGAAAATACACCATTTTGACAATAAAAAAATTGCCGTAGCAATTTCTATTTTAAGTCTGAGCATTACATGGTAGAAGTACTCCCCCGCATACCTTATAGAAATTATTTTTCAAATTTCCTAATCTCGTTAATTTGAATAAAATAATTGCAGATAGAGTAAATGATTATCAGAATAAACCCGTAAATAGGACCCTCTAATTCAGTCCAAGTGCCACCGGATGTATTTCTATAAAGAACTGCGAAAGCAATAATTGCAGCATTCGGGAGAATAAACGAAATAGTTAGCCAAAGAAATTTTCTAGGATGAACCTTCAGAGTTTTAAAA
>Ga0194056_10000680_pt1 | contig 18644 bp, 14 predicted proteins | sample SepL4413m_MetaG_FD_155458 | JGI IMG/M metagenome (GOLD analysis project Ga0194056, IMG submission 155458) | Anoxic zone freshwater microbial communities from boreal shield lake in IISD Experimental Lakes Area, Ontario, Canada - Sep2016-L442-13m | ecosystem: Environmental > Aquatic > Freshwater... | reverse complement strand
GTGGGCAACCACAAGCGTGAGCTGTTCTCCTTGCATTGCGCGTTCCAAAATGGCATTAAGCCCTTTGCGCTTAAGGTTAAGGCCGGAGCCGATGTCTTTGATGATTTCCGCTTTGGGGTAGCGTTCTTGCATAAAAGCGACTTGTCGTCCAAGATCATCTTTTTGTTTATAGCTGGACACTCGGCAATAGCAAATGATGTTTTCACTGGCTCGCTCGCCAAGATACCCGTCAACGTTATAACGTCGTTGACCTGATATTCTGATGGTATCGATAGTGCCTGCATCTGCCATTTTCCTTAAAGTATTGGGGTGAACGCCAAGTGCTTTCGCTGCATCTCGGCTGGTATAGTATTTCATTATAGAATAATTGTTAATAAAAAGTAATTTATATTAACAAATTATGTGCTATATATCAATCGTCACTTTATCTTTGGGGGTAAATCCGTCTGTACACTGCGGATCAACATCAACAAGATTAGCCAACTCGGCTGCCAACAGGGTCATGGTATGACCTTGTATAAACAAGTGTTGCAATTCTTTTTTTACATTAAACTCCACCAACTGCCTTGCCGCGATTAAGCCCTGCGTGGTTATTGGCCGATGACTGATTAAATGAATGGTTTCCTTGCCAAACAAGTGCGCAGATTTTTCTTTTCCCAAGTAGGTATCTACCCACGGTTTTCTGACCGAAAAACGAAGCTGTCTTATTTGTTTGTTCGCCGGATACTGCCTTTCACCATGACTGGATTTAAAGGCGGCAATGGTGGTGTAACCTTCCTTAAAAAAAATGGCTTGGCCTTGATAGCCCGCAAAAGAAGATTGGCCCTTTAAAGCAATAGTGACGACCAGTCGCGGCTGTTGATCATCAATTTTACTGACTATTGCAACATTTTTGTTGGGTGTGTAATGGGTGTCAATATAGCTAAGGTCTTCATTAATAGAATAGATACGCGTATGCCCCTCACCAAGGTCGTTCGGCAAAGACTCAATCAAATTAGGGGTGTCGGTTTGTTTATGTACCGGTAAATCGGTGCTGTTTATCGTATAAAAACGGGTTGCTTGGGCTGTTGCTACTGTCACTTAATATCGCTTTTGTTTAAATGGGCTGTTATTTAATGACTAGCAAAAATCAAGCCTGTTTTATTTGCACGCCTATAACGCTGACTGAGGGTCTGAGTTATAAATTTGCCGCGCCAGACACGATTTAGGTTTATTAAACTGTGTCATATCACACACTTTTTAAAATAACTGTGTGATATGCCGCACTAATACCTACAGCATAAGAAATACTACGTTTCACATAGGAATGATCAGCATTTAATCTTAAGTTTAGCTTTATTATTGCGCTCGAATTAGTGTTAAGGGCATTTCATTTAATTCAAAACAATAACAATCGAGGAGCTTAATCATGAAAAAAATCTTATTTATCGTTACAACACTGCTGGTATCTTCACAAGCTTTTGCGGCAAGCGCACCTTGCACACAAGCCAATTTGGCGGGCAATTATGTCATGTACCAAGCGGCTATCAATCATCATAACCACATGGGTCGTTGCACCATCAATATCGCTACTGGCGGCGCTTTAACCGGCAACTGTGAGTTTGGCCATAACGCCGCTAACGAAGCCGGTTTTAGTGGTCCGGTTTATGGTACAGCGTCCATGAATACCAATTGTTCAGCAACGGCTACCATAAGTTTTGATCCGGTTCCTTTAGTGGTTCATATCGATTCTTACTTTGACCTGCAGTTCACCCCCAACAAAGAAGCCTTCGTCGGTAACTTTACCAACACTTTTGGCGTTGAAGGCATCACTAACGGTACGCGCTACTCAACTGTACTACCCGCAACTACTGCGCCATAAGGATTATTAATCATGATTATTAAATTTTTGGCTGCCGCTTTACTTGCCGGCTCTATGATGACTGCGCCCGCGCAGGCATCGCTCTACACCTTTACCCAAACGGGTTATGAAGAAGGTGCGTCTATTTCAGGTTCATTTAGTGCTAGTGACGTCAATAGTGATGGCTGGATTAAAGGCTCAATCTTCTCAAATTTCACTGAAATTTCTGACTTTACGGTTTCTTGGTCTGGTAACTCGTTAGTATCGGCATTTACGCATACCTTGGCAGACCTCTCTTTTTTAAACTACCAGCCATCCAGAGCAGTACTGGGAGATGCTGATCCTGAAATCATTGCTTCCAACTGGTTTACTACAACAGGCTTTATCTATGTGAGTGGGGTAGGTGCAGGCTCTCAAGGTGGTTCTGCTTTGGATATGACACGTGGCACTGAATCATTGACCACAAATTTAATTCAAGTCACCCCCGCCGCTGTGCCCGTTCCTGGTACCATTTGGTTGTTTGGCAGTGCCATGGCGGGCTTTATAGGTTTACGTCGTCGCAACAACAGCGCCGCTTAATTTCTTTTAAGCGCAACGGGCTGTTTTGCTCTCGCAAACAGCCTTGTCTCACGAAACACGGTGGGAGCGACGCCCACGTCGCGATTGTCTCGCGACTTATTCGCGACGTGGGCGTCGCTCCCACCAAATTATTAATTTGCTTTCAGTCGTCATAGCCAAATTCGTTGATGACCGGTTGTAACCAAGCCGAGATTGCGGCGTATTCCGTTTCATAATGACGCCAGCGCCCCACGGATGATGAATATAATGGCTGCGCGACCTGGTTAAAGCTGGGGCTGGCGATATATTTACCGGCGGCGTGTTTGTGAAAATCTACAACAGCAGGATCCCAATCCAAGCCTAAAAAATCAAAAACCTTGCGGAAGGCGGGTTCAAATTCAAACACGGCATCTTCATAACGAAATTCAATAAAATCCATGGTTAGCTTGGGTTTAACGGTCATCCACCAAGTCATCACTTGCGCGTAAAACTGTGCAGTGCCTTGCCAGCTCAGTAAATGCACGGTTGACGGTGTGGGAATCATGGTTTGCATAAAGCAACTCAAGCAAACATCGCGAGGATCGCGTAGTAAAAAAACCAGTTTGGCATCGGGAAAAATACAATTGATGAGTCCTAAATCAATGGTATTCATGGTGGTTTTATCCAGCAACAAACGACCTTCCATTTTGTCGCCATACAAGGATTGTGCCCGTTTTCGGTAAAAATCACGCAAATGCAGCACGCCAGCCAAATCAAGTTTCCGAAGTTGTTCGGGTACGCTGCCCTGATTATTGGAAAGCCGGTTTAATTCTTTAACCACAGTCACAATCAAATCGGTTTCGTCAGCGACAAAAATATCAGGGTGAGCGCCTAATACTTCCTGAGTTAACGTGGTGCCGGTGCGCATAAATCCCAGCAAGAAAACCGGGGCAGGGGGCTCAGCCGGAAACGGGGTGTTTGACCAGCGTCCCAGTAATTCGCGGTCAAATTCGATTTTATTGGTTTCCAGCATCTGCGGCACTAAACCGGCATCCTGACGCAAGACTTCCGGCAAGCGTTTGGAAACCTCGGCTGATTGGTGCAAATGCGTAAACACGAGATCATACTCGCCCAGTTTATCGAGGAAGCGAGCCAGTTCTTTGTGCGCCCTGAATTTTTCTTCGGGCGTTAGTAACGGATTTTTCAGCACTTTTTCCAAGCGACGTTTGGCCTCTGCCGTCAGGCCATCGGCTGCCTCCAGCGTTGCCAATAAAATGGCAAGCATTGCGCTGCCTGGCACCAGTTGCAAGGCTTTTCGACCGGCGGCCAAAGCGGATTTTTTTTGATTTAAACGGGAATGGCTCAACGCCAGTAATTGATAACCCCGAACCACGTCCGGATTGATCTGCACCGCCTGTTTACAGACCTCAAGTGCGCCCGGATAGTCATGCCAATATTGCAATTGATCGGCCATATCCAGTGCCAGATTAATGTCTCTATTTTTACGGGCTTTTTTTAGCAACAGTTGCCCGGACTGCCGTAAATGTATTATTCCTTGATCACGCAGGCCTTGCCAGCAAAGCGATTGCCCCAGGCAGGCCTGAATTTGTGGATCTTTTGGGCTTTCTTCCAAGGCTTTGGTAAACCAATCCACGGCTTCGGCCATATTTTTATTTTGGATGGCAGCCTGGCCGAGTTGCATAAATTGGCTCATAGTGTTTTATCGCTCCCTTGGATTACAAAAAAAATTAGCTGAGACTAGTCGGCAAAGCCACGCTAGCCAAAATCAGGAGTTTACCACAACAAAAGCCATCCCTTTTTAGTCTGGATAAAAATACCGAAGTTAGAGCGGTTCCCCGGCATTAATGTGTAGCCTTGATGCTATACAAAACCCAATATATTTATACTCAATCATCAAGTTTTCTTACCTTGACGTTCCCGAACTCAATTTAAAGATTGAGTGCCGGAAACTGCGTAGGCCGAAATAAAGCTTTTCGAGCGCAAGCGAGAATAAGCGTTTCCGGCACGCTGAACGAGAGTGCCGGAAACGCCACCACGCGCTACGCTTGGGTGGTCTGATTCCGGCCTACGCCTATTGCTTGTTATAGACCGTCTACTGGAATCAAAAACTAAAAACTTGAAGATTGAGTTATAGGTTGTTAAGTGTGGTAACTGCCTGACGGGTACTTGTTACTTTAAATACGCTATTTTTTTATTTTAAAAGTGTGTGATATGACCTAATAATGCAATTTTTTGTGTTAAATAACCTGGTTTAATAAGTCATTGCCTCGCGAAGCTGGGTAATTACTACAATATTTTTATGGTATAAATATTGCTAGTAACTAGCCTGTTAGTTTAATTAAATACTGACGAAACCCAGACTTAAAACCAGGATAAGTTGATTGCAATTATCCGTGGTAATTGAACTGCTAATTTAAGCGACTTTTATAAAGAAATATCGCCTTAACTTTATTACTATTTTAAATAACACATAAAAATGACACGAAAACGACTATTGGCATTGATCACAATTATGGTTCTTATCAGTGGCGGCGTTACTCATTACGCCTTTAAATCTGAAACCAACGGCGAGGTAGTTTTAGGTCATGGCAACCTGGATGCATTGAAAGGCATTTATGGTCAATGGCAAGAAAATTATGAAGCACGAGGCGGAAATGCTACCACGCTGCACTTAGCACTGGCGCATTCTAAAATTTTATCAAACACCACCTCAAAGGCTCGCGGTGTTATGGATCTTAACCTGATAAATGGCGTACTGTCTGTTAAAGTGAAAGGTCTTGACAAGCAAGCTTACGATGTCTGGTTGGTTGATAATCGTGAAGGCGACAATCGTACCGTTAAGCCGGAAATCGGAGACGGTTTTTTTCGACTTGGCACGTTAAGTCAACAAAATGATGTTGCCGAACTTTCTACACAAATCAATCGAATCGACTTGGCTGATTTTAAAATCGATATGGTAACGGTCACCCTGGCAGGTAAAAGTCCGGATCAAAGTCTCGTTATTGCAGGGGCTCCCGATTTTTTGCAGAATTTGTATTATTCAGATAAACCGTGGGCTCAGGCGAATGTGGGGCAGGTCAATTCCTTGCCTGAAACCGGGTCTGCGTTCGATTTTTTATTGCCCAAGTTGGCACTTGCCGCTGATGCCAATCAAACCAATTTAGCCAGTGTGATGGGGGCGCAGATTGCAGAAGGTCGCCGACTTTTTGTTAACGAAACCTTTAATGGCAATGGCCGTACCTGCTCCACTTGTCATCGATTGGATAATAATCATACGATTGATCCCAAATATATCGCTAATCTGCCACTATCTGATCCATTGTTTGTCGCTGAAACCAATCCGGCACTTGCCAATTTGGAAAATCCAAAACTAATGCGGCAACTGGGCTTGGTTTTGGCGAACATAGACGGCTTTGATAAACCGGGGGTGATGCGTAGTGTGCCACATACCTTGGGTTTGTCTAAAACAATAACCACCGAACTCTTAATGAACCCCAATGGCGGGAAGGGTGAGTTTGCGCTGGATGAAGAATTTGTCAACGCGCTCGGTTGGTCTGGCGATGGCTCGGTGGGAACCGGCTCGCTGCGCGAATTTGCCATCGGTGCAATCGTTCAGCATTGTACCAAGTCTTTGGCAAGAACCCCGGGCGCTGATTTTCGCTTGCCTACCGATGTCGAATTAAATGCATTGCAAGCGTATATGCTCTCATTGGGGCGTAGCCAGGAGTTAAACTTAAGTAAAATGACTTTTGCTTCCGAAATAGTACAACGCGGTTTGGTGCTGTTTAACCAAAAAAATAATCCGGTTGTTTCTGGTAAAGCCGTCTTGGGCAAGTCCGCCAATTGTAATGGTTGTCACAGCAATGCCGGCGCGATTAGCTCTACAACGGGTGGCAATCCTACCCGAAATACCGGTATTGAATTAATGAAAGATCAACCGGCGGTATTATTGGATCCAACCATAGCGGTAGACGGCGGTATTGGGGATGTCGATGTAAAAGGCTGGTGCAGTGATAATGATGCGGATACCCCGTGTAGTTATGGCGAAGGCCGTTTTAATGCGCCCAGTTTGATTGAAGCGGCCGATACGGCACCTTTCTTTCATAACAACAGCGTAAGCAGCATAGAAGAAGCCGTTGCTTATTATAATACGGACGAGTTTAACCTCTCGCCGGGTCATCTTACCTCGTCTAACGCAGATAGAACCACCAAGATTAGCTCTTCGCAAGTAGTCGCGGTATCTTTATTTTTAAGAACGATCAATGCCCTGGAAAATATTCGCAATTCCAATGCACTGGATGATCAAGCCAGCGCATTAAACGCAGCTAATGGAAGGGAGATCACTTTGCTGGCATTGGCCGATACCGAAGATGCCATTCAAGTGCTGACAGAAGGGCAATTATTACCTTATCCCGAGGCAGTAAACAAGTTGAAAGGGGCTTATCAATGGGAATACTCCGCCTCCCTGGTGCAATTACCTGCGCTACGTAATGTTATGTTGAAAAAAGCTAAAGTTTTAAAATTGCAAGCTGATACCTTAATGGTAAGCAGAGCTCCCTAATCGGGTTGTAAAAGTTGGCTGCCAATTTAAAGCGAGACAGATAAATAAAACCGGTCTATTGATTCCGGGAGCGCTGAGCCCCAGCTCGGCGTAGAATCGGCTTGACTACCCCGTGCCGGGCTGGGGCTCGGCGTTCCCGGAAAGTTATCTGTCCCGCCTTAGTTGGTAGCCTAAAAGTTAACTACCGCTTTGCTTGGTCGAAGCGGTAGTTTTATAGGTTGGATTCATCAAGAACAGCTCGCCTTCAGTTATCCGGTACCGGTCAAGAGCCAATATCACACACCCCAAAAGTAAACAATCCCAATCCACGTTTCTCTGGTGTTTGTTCAAGCTTAAAAACTTAAATATCAAGTTAAATCAATAATCACCCAATTGTTCATTAGGCCATTCTTCCAAAAATCAGCTTCTATTTGATGACGGTTTCTGATGAAATAGACGATAATTAAAGTAAACTACCTATCAATCTGCCCGCTTCAACTTCGGTTTTTTGTCTTGACTAAATTGGGTAGTTAAAAAAACACACCAAGCATTCAAAAAGTTGGCAACTGATTTAATTGTTTGCGGGCCATTCGTTCTATTAAAAGGAAACTATCTACATGTCGCTTGGAGAAGTACAGCGTTTTTATCAAGAAATCCGGTATGATTTCGATTTTTTTCAACTTTTCGTTAACCATTTACAAATAGTTCCCAGTGACTATAGAAACCAAACCATCCATAATTTTGCCAAAGAACACGGTTTTAATTTTTCCATAGAAGAGTTCAAGCATTTTACCGACACATTTGAAAATTCAAAGGTAACGAATAATTCACCTGAAGCCAAGCTTTCAGTTAATAAACTGGAAACATTTTTTATTTGGCTATCCGGTGTCAGTCCCAAAATCTTGGCAACTTGCCCGGAATCAGAACAAAAAAAACATGCAGCACTCGGCGGAGCTGTTTTGATTCCTGCTTTATTGGCGATTGTTACCGCTTCGTTTTTGCTTTATACCTTAAATTTTAGTGTTTATGTCATCGTTCCTGTCGCTCTGTTATGGTCAGGCATGATTTTGCTGATGGATAGAGCCTTATTGGCGACTTACCGGAAAGGCTTTTCGTTTTGGGGGAAACTGGGGCAGTTTTCTTTGCGGTTTTCAATTGCTTTACTGATTGCCGTCACGGTTGCTCATCCGGTTGTTTTGTTGTTGTTCAGTGAACGTATAGAGGCGGCTTATAACGACGGGCGCATTAAAAGCGAACGCAATAATCTGGCTTTGCAGTGTGATTTAAAAAATCCGCAAAGCGAACTTCGCTTGTTGGATGAAAAAACAGCGCTGCTTCGTACTGAATTAAAGAACAGTAATCAACTTTTTGAACCCGCCATTTGTAACGATAACGCACCGCTTTCAGCTCAGGCAGAGACACCCGCTATTGAAAAGTTAAATCAGGATCTGGAGGGCTTAAAAGCCAAGCAAATACAGGCTGATCAAGATGTTGCACTATTTATTGCCAACGCCGAGAAAGAAAAAAAAGGGACGGTCGGTACCGGTTTTACCGGCGTGAGTGGTTGCAAAAAAGGGACGCAATGCAAAAAATGGTTAAGTCAGGCAAGTGACCGGAAAGATGACAGTATAAAGCTGGGTAAAGAAATGGTGGCGCTGGAAGGTCAAATCAGCCAGCTTAACGAAAGAGTTGCCGACCATTTACTCGAAGTCAAACTGTCAGCAAAGGAACAATGCGAGAAAGAACGCGATGAGTTAAAAACAACCCGCGTCAGACAGCGCGAGTTGGATCAAAAAAGTATCGAGTCGCTTAATGAGCAACAAAGTCTCATGAACCGTCGCTGTGCAGAAAAAGAGGCGATTATTACCAATTTAAAGCCCGACGTGTTGACTCAAACAGAAATACTTAATCAACTTATTTTTCCCAATGAGGGCATTTCTTGGCATAATTTATTGATATTTCTAATTTTTATGTTGTTGTTTCTAGCCATTGATATGCTGGCAGTGGTACTAAAGATGGCGCGAGTTGGCGTGTATGAAGCAAAAGTCGATCTGGTAGAAACCCAAAGCAAATTACATGAGTTTATCCATCAACGTCATCAGACTGTGAGGCAATTTACTGAACTCGCCAACCGGGAACAAACTATTATTGAGCATTTAAAGGTCAACATGCTCAAACAAGACCTGGATGAAAACTTTAAGAACCTGATTCGATCATTCAAGCAATCAGACCAGAAAAAGCTTGATAACTTTTTCAAAGATTAGTTTTATTGGCTATATGTGAATCGTAGTGGGTAAAAAAAGATATTAATTCACCACGAAGACACGAAGTTCACGAAGAAAAACCAAAGAAAATCTTCGTGTTTTTCGTGTCTTCGTGGTGAAATGTCTTAAGTTGATGTCTATGGAGTTAGTGACAGCCTAACCCGACAAAGATTGTTGGCATTTTTTGTGATAAAAAAAGTGTCAACTACTTTGGGAATTCTATGAAGTATGCCTAATATTGCCCATTCCCAGTCACAATAGAAACTATGAACAAATATCCGGTCATACCCGCTTCCGATGCTTTTAAACGGCTTTGCAGCACTAATAACCCGTCTGTCATTGATGTCAGGTCGCAGGGAGAATATGAAAAAGCGCACTTTGAGAGTACGGTCAATATTCCCATACTTTCAGATTTACATCGCCATGATGTCGGACTTACCTATAAAACTGAAGGCTCTGAGGCGGCAAAGGTACTTGGACACCAACTTGTCAGTGGCGCTTACAAAGATCAACTGATTCAGCACTGGTGTGAGTCGATTAAAAGCCATCCTCAACAACCGGCTTTAATTTTTTGCTGGCGGGGCGGTTTGCGTTCTCAATTAGCCCAAGACTGGATAGTCCAAAATGGCGGTGAAGTTTTTCGGGTTGATTCCGGTTATAAAGGTTTACGGCATGAGGCGCTTAATACGGTCGAAAATCCTGTTCCTTTTATTATTCTTTCCGGTATGACAGGCTCCGGAAAAACCCGCTTAATCCATAAACTCAAAAATTTTGTTGATCTTGAAGGTCTTGCCAAGCATAGAGGCAGTGCTTTTGGAGCACATTTTGGAGAGTACCAACCGCAACAAGCTACGTTTGAAAACAGTTTGGCACAAGCACTGTGTCAAGTGCTTGATTATTTTGTTCTTGAGGATGAAAGCCCCAATATTGGTCGCTGTCACTTGCCTGACAGCTTTTATGCCCGAATGATTCCAGCGCCCATGGTGGTGATTGAAACACCGGTTCGAGAGCGGGCATTTGAAATTTTTAAAGAATATATTCAAATGCCTTTAGCAAACGGACGGCCGTTGTGTGAATTGGAACAGAGCTTTTCGCAAAATATAGAACGAATTAGAAATAAGCTGGGGGGCTTGGAGTGCGATAAAATTAAAGGTATTCTGAGGCTGGCGTTTAAAGCTGAAGTAATGGCTGAAGAGGATATTGCCGCTCATCTCGACTGGATTGAACGTTTGCTCTCACACTACTACGACAAACTTTATCAGCATTCACTGTCTTTAAAGCCACGAAAAACCTTATATCAAGGTTCCTGGCAGGAGTGTCTGGATTTTTTAAAGAGGTTGCAAGATGAATAAAAACGCAACGCCGGTTGTTTCCGATTTGGTTTTACTTGGCGGTGGTCATGCCAATATTCAGGTCTTAAAGATGATGGCCATGAATCCCTTGGGCGGTCTTAGAATCACCTTAATATCCGATCAAACCCATTCGCCTTACTCCGGCATGATTCCGGGTTATTTGGCAGGGTATTATCTTTATGAAGACTGTCATTTTGATTTAAGAAGGCTCTGCGAAGAATTGGGTCTGCGCTTTATCAAAGCCAAAATTATCGGGATAGATCCACAAAGAAAAAAAATCCAGCTGGAGAATAGGGTAGATATCAATTATGACTGCGCGTCAATTAATGTGGGTATTGAACCCAGACCCATAGAAAAATTAGCGCAAGAGTCGGCTTTTAAAATTATTCCGCTTAAGCCGATTTCACAATTCATTACCCATTGGGATCAGTTAATGACTGACCTAAAAGATTATAAAGGCAATGATTTGTTGCCGCTGGCGATTGTTGGTGCCGGTGCTGCCGGGGTTGAAATCTCGATTATCCTGAAAATGTTAATCGATAAAAACCAGTGGAACGCCACGGTGAGTCTTATTCACCGACATGACACTCTGGTTTCGGAAAAAGATCGTCAAGCCCAGAAACAGCTATTAAAAACGCTTAAAGAATTGGGTATAACCCTCTACCAAAATACCGAAGTACTTGAAGTGCAGGAAAACGGTTTGGTGCTTAAAGGCGCTAATGGGCTTGTTCATACTGATATTTTTTATAGGGCGCTGATAGCCACCCAAGCAGCTGCGCCCGAATGGTTTAAAAATTCCGGGCTTCCGGTAAACCAGGACGGTTTTTTAAAAGTGACTGAAAAACTGCTCGTTGAGCATGAAGATTCACTTTTTGCAGCGGGAGATTGTATTCACTTCTCGCCATCGCCCTTGAAAAAAGCGGGTGTCTATGCCGTCAGGCAAGGAATGACGCTTGAGCACAATATACGCGCTTTTTTCACCCGACAAGCCTCGTTAAAAACCTTTCATCCCAAAAAAAATGTGCTGTCTTTAATAACGATTGGCGACAAGAAAGCGCTGGTTCATCAAGATAGCGCTTCTCTCCTGAGAGTGTTATCGCCTGCGCTGTTATGGACGGTTAAAGACTGGATCGATAAACGTTTTATGGCGCGTTTTCAGGCAGAAACTTTTGCGGTAAATCCCGGGCATGTTGGAAAAGTCATGCCGGTGCCAAAAAAAACGCTTGTTCCTGAAGATTGGCAAGACAACACCTGCGGCGGCTGTGGCAGTAAATTGGCTGCCTCCACGCTCACTCAAAGCCTGAATAAACTGACGATTCCTCAAGACGACTTTGTGTTGCTGGGTGTTAAGGACGGGGAAGACTGTGCGTTAACTCAAGTTTCCGAGAATACCTTGTGCTTGCAAAGCATTGATCAATTTCGTTCTTTTATTTCAGATCCTTATTTGCTGGGTCAAATTGCAACCCAACATGCTTTAAGCGATGTTTACGCCATGGGCGGTATTGCCAAGACCGCGCAAGTCGGTTTAACGCTCTGCGCCGCTGCCGAGAAGATTCATGGAGAAGATATTTTTCAAGTGATGTCAGGTGTTCTGGATGTTTTGACCAAAAACGCCACTGCACTGGTTGGCGGCCACACCGGTGAAGGAGCGGAGCTTGCTATTGCCATTGCCGTTCAGGGAGAAGTCGCACCGACGCAGGTGTTAAGAAAACAACTGACACAATCCGGAAACCAATTGATTCTCACCAAACCTATCGGCACGGGCGTCATCTTTGCTGCTAATATGCTTGCCCAAGCCAATGGAAAATGGGTGGATGAGGTGCTTTCCAGTATGTTGCAATCCAACAAAACAGCCCTGGAAACTATCCGGTCTTTTGCTGTTTCCGGTTGCACGGATATTACCGGCTTTGGCCTGTTAGGCCATGCGGTTGAAATGCTGGGTAAAAATAATGATAACAGCTTAGGTATTAAAATTGATTATAAAGCGATTCCCTTATTCGATGGCGTTAATCAATTATTTGAAAAAGGCTATTTTGCATCAATTGCCGGTAAAAATCATCAATCGTTACGTACCGTATTGAGCGAGGATATAAATAACCAAAACTTCCCTGCGCTTTTTGATCCCCAAACCAGTGGTGGCTTATTGTTTTCAGTACCTTCTCATCAAACAGAAGACTGTCTAAAAGCCCTTCATCAACATGGCATCTCCAAAGCGTGTGTTATCGGTGAAGTGATTGAAGGGAATAAAATAGTCATTACTTGATTTAATCCGGTTATGTCATTCAGCTTAACGCAACGCAATCGACTGTTTTGCTAAATTGATAATCTTTTTTTAAACAGTGATCCAGCCATTTTTGCAGAAAATAATTCAAGCGCCATTTGTAATTCATTATTTCCTTGCTTAAGCCAGGATTTTTAAAGACTTGCGCTACGCTGGCGCGGGCGTGATCACTTAATACTTCAGCCAGTTGTGCGTCCAAATAAAGTCGTATTTTGACGGCGGGCTCCAGAAATTCATCAAGATTTTTGTTAAAACAATGACTAAGTTCAACCGTCATTGTGTAGGGCGTGCTTTCAATAACGGTAATATGAAGGGTGGTGTTGTGGTGTGCAAGCCCAATTGCGGTTTCTTTAAGCGTGAGCAAATCCGGCATTAACTGAAGCAGTTTTTGGTAGTTGGATTCGCAGATTTGTTCCAGACAGTATGACTTGTTGACCGGATTAACAAAGCTCATGGGTTATGTCAGCTTTCCCGGTAGCAAGCATGGGCACTGGCCGTTTCCCATAATACAACTTGGGCAACGTTAAAACCGGCTTGTTTTAAATGTTGGTAAATCATTTTACTTAAAACTTCAGCGGTGGGATGCTCATCAAGGGCAAGAAAACGCTCGTTGTTTTCTATCAGCATCGGGATAATCGGGTCATCCTTATGGAGCAAAAAGTTATGATCAAGGACGTTGTCAATGTAAGCTTCTACGCAGTCTTTAATATCAGAAAAGTCACAGACCATGCCTTGATCATTGAGCTGTTCTTGTTGTATTGAAATGGATGCTTTGACACTGTGGCCGTGTAAATTGCGACATTTACCGGGATGATTCATTAATCGATGCCCGTAGCAAAAATAAACTTCTTTGGTAATTGTAAACATAAGTTAAGAGAAGTTGTTGGGTTGATGGTTCGACTGGCTCACCACGAACGGTTCGACAGACTGACCACGAACGGTTTAAAAGGAACACCAAAAAACGGCGAACAGACTAGTCTCGAACCGCTTTATCTGTGCTGTTCGGCCTTAAAGAGGTCGCTCTGTTTATGTGGTTGATGGGGCAAGTTTACTATAAAAATGGCTATAACGCAGGTTGATGATTAGCAAATACTGAATTAATTTAGAAATAATTGCTGGATTTCTATAAAATACCTTTTAATCTCACTGCTTTGATCATGTTTCCATGGACCTAAAATTTCTCGATTTTGAACAACCGATCGCTGAATTAGAAGCGAAAATAAAAGAACTCCGCAATGTAGAGTTCGATAATAAAATAAATATTTCCGATGCACTTAAGCAACTGGAGGATAGAAGTCAGGCGCTGACGGAATCTATTTTTAGTAATCTTTCTGATTGGCAAATTTCTCAATTATCCAGGCATCCGGGGCGACCTTATACGCTGGATTATGTTGAGCATATTTTTACTGATTTTCATGAGTTGCATGGTGACAGGACTTATGCGGATGATCCGGCTGTTGTGTGCGGATTGGCGCGTCTGGACGGATTGCCTGTCATGGTCATTGGTCATCAAAAAGGCCGCGATACCAAAGAAAAAATTTATCGTAACTTTGGTATGCCACGCCCTGAAGGTTATCGCAAAGCCTTGCGCGTTATGAAAATGGCGGAGCGTTTTAAAATTCCGGTTATTTGTTTAATCGATACCCCCGGCGCTTATCCCGGTATTGGTGCCGAAGAACGTGGACAAAGTGAAGCCATTGCCAGAAACCTGTTTGAAATGGCTAAACTAAAAACCCCCATTATTTGTACCATTATCGGTGAAGGCGGGTCGGGTGGTGCGTTGGCGATTGGTGTGGGTGACCGTTTAATCATGCTGGAATACAGTACTTATTCGGTTATTTCACCGGAAGGTTGCGCATCCATTCTATGGAAAAGTGCTGATAAGTCACAATTAGCCGCCGAAGCGATGGGTATTACCTCTGACCGTGTACGTGAACAGGGTTTTCTGGATGAAGTGGTTAGAGAGCCTTTGGGTGGCGGTCATAGAAACTTTAAAATGATTGCCTTAAATTTAAAAGAAGCCTTGAATCGTCATTTGGAAGACTTGATACACCAAGATATTGATCAAGTACTTGAACAACGTTATCAACGTATTATGAGTTTTGGGGTTTTTACGGAAGAAGCCGCCAAGTAATCCGGGTTTTTCCTGATTTAAAAAATCTTAAATCATGATTATCACGAAGGCTATGAAGAAAGAAAACTTCGTGTCCTTCGTGTCTTCGTGGTGAATAAATTTTTTCAGGTTCACGGCTCAATCCATTTTAGATAGCCGCTTAACTAAACTTACCACCTTATTGCGCATTTAGTTTAAAATCGTTGGCTAAATTAATCTCCGTTTCTCCTGATTACCTTTGTAAAATAATGCAAACAACGCCTTTTGAAGTTTTAACCACCTTATCAACCTTGCGTGATTATATGCGTTGGGGTGCCAGCCAGTTTACCCAAGCCGGGGTCAGTTTTGGTCACGGCACTGTTACCGCGCTTGACGAAGCGGCGGCGTTGGTCTTGCATACCGTTTATCAGCCTTATAATCTGTCCGAAGCTTATTTGGACACGGTACTAACGATGACTGAACGTCAGGCAGTGATTGACATTATTGACAGACGGATTAATGAAAGGATACCAGCGGCTTATTTAACGCATGAAGCTATTTTTGCCGGTCTGTCGTTTTATGTTGATTCGAGAGTCTTGGTGCCCAGATCACCGATTGCCGAATTAATCGAACAACGTTTTTCACCTTGGGTAGAAGAAGAGCAGGTCGGACGCATTCTGGATTTGTGTACCGGTAGTGGTTGTATTGCCATCGCCTGTGCTTATGCTTTTCAAGAGGCTTTGGTCGATGCCGTCGATTTATCAGTGGATGCCTTGGCGGTCGCTGAAATCAATGTAGAAAAACATCAGCTAGCCGACGCGGTGACGCTTTATCAGTCCGATTTGTTTAAAGCACTGCCCCCGGTTTTGTACGATGTTATCGTCAGTAATCCCCCTTATGTAAGTCATGAAGAATGGGAGCAGTTGCCGCAAGAGTTTCGTGCAGAACCGGACATGGGTTTTAAAGGCGGTCTTAGCGGCCTGGATCTTGTGATTCGCATTCTGGCTGATGCCAATGATTACTTGGCAGAGCAGGGGATTTTGATTGTGGAAGTGGGCAGTAGTGCAGAAACGCTACAAAACACTTTCCCTGATGTACCCTTTTACTGGCTGGATTTTGAGCGGGGCGGAGACGGTGTTTTTTTACTGACTGCTGAACAGGTTAACTATTATCACGAATTATTTATAGCGGCTTTGCATTAATATGTCTGGAAATACGATAGGAAAATTATTTACCGTTACGTCGTTTGGTGAAAGTCATGGCCCTGCCATTGGCTGTATCGTTGATGGCTGTCCTCCGGGACTGGCCTTGACAGAAGCGGATTTACAGGACGATCTTGATCGCAGAAAACCGGGTACGTCACGACATACCACGCAACGGCGCGAAGCGGATGAAGTCCGGATTTTGTCGGGTGTGTTTGAAGGTAAAACCACGGGTACGCCGATTGGTCTGCTGATTGAAAATACCGACCAACGCTCTAAAGATTATTCCAAAATTGCGGATACGTTTAGACCCGGTCATGCCGATTATACGTACCAGCAGAAATATGGTTTTAGAGATTATCGGGGCGGCGGGCGTTCATCAGCGCGTGAAACAGCCATGCGAGTTGCAGCTGGCGGTATTGCCAAAAAATATCTTAAAGAGCAGGCCGGTATAGAAATTCGCGGGTATTTATCTCAACTCGGCCCGATAAAAATTGAAAAGCTGGATTGGTCAATTATTGACAGCAATCCTTTCTTTTGCCCGGATGCCGATAAAGTCCCTGAAATGGAAGCCTACATGGATGCCTTGCGCAAAGAAGGCGAATCGATAGGCGCAAGAATTGAGGTGGTGGCGACGAATGTTCCGCCCGGTTTGGGTGAGCCCATTTTTGATCGTCTGGATGCCGATTTGGCACATGCTTTAATGAGCATTAATGCCGTAAAAGGCGTGGAAATTGGTGACGGCTTTGCTTGCGTTGATACCAAAGGTACGAAATTTCGGGATGAAATGACGCCAGGCGGTTTTTTAAGTAATCATGCCGGCGGTATTTTGGGCGGCATTTCCAGTGGTCAAGTCATTACTGCCAGCATTGCGCTAAAACCTACCGCCAGTTTGCGTCTGCCCGGTAAAAGTATCAATCAGCAAGGTGAAGCGATTGATGTGGTGACGGAAGGTCGTCATGATCCCTGTGTTGGCATTCGTGCCACCCCGATTGCAGAAGCGATGATGGCGATTGTGCTGATGGATCATTTTCTGCGTCATCGAGCCCAAAATAGCGGTGTTATTTCAGGATTGCCGATTTTGCGGTAATCCCTGTGGGGGCAGGTCGTATAGGCTTGCCCTTCTTAATTCTTTTGTGGTTGCCCATGTTAAATGATGATATTTTCGGGTATCCACAAAAAACACTCCCTACATAAATAACACAATGTCTGTTCCGTACTGGCGATTGTCAGGTTTTTATTTTTTTTATTTCGCAACTTTGGGCGGTTTTTTACCGTACTGGAGTTTGTACTTAAAAGACAGTGGCTTTAATCCCGTTGAAATTGGCGAGCTTTCTGCGTTTCTGGTGGGTACAAAAATTATCGCACCCAATTTGTGGGGCTGGATTGCCGATCATACCGGAAAAAGTTTACGAATAATTCGTCTGGCGGCATTTTTTGCAGCCTTACTGTTTGCCGGTTTTTTGTTTGCGCACAATTATGTCTGGTTTGCCTGGATAACCGTCGCTTTTAGTTTTTTTTGGAATGCCGTGTTGCCGCAATTTGAAGCGGTCACCTTGTTCCATTTAAAAAACAAAGCGCACCGTTACAGTCAAATAAGACTTTGGGGTTCGGTTGGTTTTATTGTAACGGTATTGGGTGTGGGCTGGTTGCTGGATAAACAACCCGTTGCAATGCTTCCCTTTGTGATTATCGCGCTATTGATTTTAAATTGGTGGGTGACCTTAATAACCCCTGAGGCCAAGCCTGTCAATTACAAATCAGTGCCGCTGGGGATGCTGCAAATCATAAAAAAACCCGAAGTGTTGGCCTTTTTTGTGGTTAATATATTGTTGCAGGTTGCGCACTCACCGTATTACGTTTTTTATTCTATTTATTTAAAGCATTATCAATACTCGGCAACCGTCACCGGATTACTTTGGGCGCTGGGCGTGTTGGCGGAAATCGTTTTATTTATTTACATGGGGCGCTTGTTAAAACGTTTTTCTTTAAGAGCTATTTTATTATTTAGTTTGACGATGGCTATCGGTCGCTGGTTAATTATAGGCTGGTGTCCCGAGTATTTGAGCTTGTTGATTTTTGCTCAATTACTCCATGCCGCGACTTTTGGCGGTACCCATGTGGTTGCCATACATCTGGTTCATCTTTATTTTGGTGATCAGCATCAGGGCAAAGGGCAGGCTTTATACAGCAGTCTTAGTTTTGGTGTGGGTGGCGTGCTGGGTAGTCTTTATAGCGGCTATTACTGGGAATCATTGGGGCCAAAGTTTGTTTATTCAGTGGCAGCACTCTGTTGCGGACTTGCCTTGGTGATAGCTTATATTTGGGTAGGTCGAGTAAAGGTTAAAGGTTAAAAGCAGGTACAAGGTACAAGGTGCAAGGTTAAAGGAACTGCCCTTGTACCTTGTACCTTGTACCTTGTACCTTGTACCTTGTACCTTGTACCTTGTACCTTGTACCTTGTACCTTGTACCTTGTACCTTGTACCTTGTACCTTGTACCTTGTACCTTGTAC
>Ga0194056_10000679_pt1 | contig 18722 bp, 17 predicted proteins | sample SepL4413m_MetaG_FD_155458 | JGI IMG/M metagenome (GOLD analysis project Ga0194056, IMG submission 155458) | Anoxic zone freshwater microbial communities from boreal shield lake in IISD Experimental Lakes Area, Ontario, Canada - Sep2016-L442-13m | ecosystem: Environmental > Aquatic > Freshwater... | reverse complement strand
CAAAAGGGTCACAAGGGAATCACCCGAGAGCTTTTCCCACTCGATCAAGTGAGAGATTCTTCCCTTCTATCCTGAGAAATGCAAGAAGTGCGGTACACCAGTCCCAGATAATCCCACGCCTGAGATGTTCAACTCGGAGCCGATAAGGCACCAGCAGTTCGAAATTCCGCGCGTACCGCAGAGGACTACCTGCGCCCTCGTTACTACCCACAGATGAGAATCGACTCAAGAAAGCTGCTTGACCCTCCTGAACGGAAACGAAAAATTTAGACAGACATCGCCTGGTTTCATGTGGTAAACTATCTGCTAAACGACATATGTCTGACGCTTATTCGGGGCGCCATATTGTAGTGAAATGGCGGATGCTCTCTGTGAGGTGTTAAGCTAAGCCGCATTGGGGCTGGCCGTTCTGAGATGTAGTTGTCTAGTCACAGGCGCCGCTCGCAGGAGTCCGAAAAAATCATCTATGATTAAAGCTTCTCATCAAAAGGACTTAAGTAGCGATAACGATCCGTTCAGTCATTCCAATAAGGAATTGGTAGCCTTATACAATTTCCGTCAGGAAGTCGCCGCGACATTGTGCCCTTAGAAATGCCGGAGAACCTTGTTATGACTATGTTTAACTGGATTGAAGAAGCCATCAGGAACAAGATGGTAGCCAGGGGACTCGCTGAGTCCAGAGTCGAGTCTTTCCTGGATAACGTGCGCCGAATGAGACGCCAGTCTCCTTACATTCCTCTGGATAAGGTTTCTGCAGCGTCGGATGAGTTTATTTTCAAGATCGGGCGTGACAGACAACAGGTCGCTGAACTGGAGTCTGTAGGGAAATCCGTGCTGAGCAAGGTCGTAGTAATTAAGCTTAACGGGGGTAGAAGCACCACAATGGGTGGGGATGTTCCGAAAGGCGTCCTCGAGGCGAAAGGCGGCCAGTCGTACCTCGAAATCATTCTACGGCAGGTGAAGGCCATCAGTGAGACGTGGCAAGTTGATGTTCCGCTGGTCCTGATGAACAGTTTTTTTACGCATGGTCCAACTATGGATGTTGTTAGCCGCTTTGACGTGCCTGTAAAAACGTTCGGACAGACACAGGTTCCTAGACTATTGGCGGATACCCTCGCACCGATGGAGTCCGGCACGGATCAAGACTGGGTGCCACCTGGTCACGGAGATGTCTACGCGAGTCTTCAGGAGTCAGGACTCCTAGAGCGGCTTCTTGCCGAAGGTTACAAGTGGGCGTTTATTTCCAACCTCGATAATCTGGCGGCAAGTCTGGAGCCATGGATTCTGGGATTGGTCGCGACCCACGATTTGGATTTCCTTTTGGAAGTTACCGACCGGACAGAGGCGGACAGAAAAGGTGGCGCCTTGGTTGTTAGAAATGGTCACCTGGAACTTCTGGAGATAGCTCAGGTGGATCCAATACGTCAAGATGAGTTCATGGACATTGCCCGTTTTACGGTGTTCAATACGAACAACGTCTGGATTGATCTTGACGCCCTGATGAAAGTTCTGGTCGACAAGTCATTGGATTTACCGATCATCCAGAATTACAAGACGGTAAATGGGGTCATGATCGTCCAATTGGAAACGGCTATGGGAGCAGCAATCGGATCATTTCCACGCTCTAAAGGACTAAATGTTTCGAGGGATAGATTTTTTCCGACAAAGAAAATTGAAGATCTCTTTGTGTTGCAGTCCGACGCCTGTGTGTTGGACGCAATGAATAGACTCAAGAGAAACCCTGCAAGACCGGAATCTCTTTCACTGATGCCCACAGTCACTTTTGATAATGTGTTTCTTGATTCGCCATTGAAGATAAGTGAACGTTTCGAGGATTCTTCCAGTATTTCCTTGGTTCGAGCCAATGATCTTAAAGTGTCCGGCAATGTTTTTTTCGAAAGAGATGTGAGGATTGAGGGTAATGTTCTGATTGAAACTGGAGCGGGGGAGACACTCATAATTCCGAGAGGTACCGTGCTGGCTGAAAGGCGTTATCCATAGAGTCACTTGCTTAAAGACGAAGGGATACCGCATACATTTATGAATCTGACCGGGCCGCATGATTATATATTCAATCAGGGGCCGGGTTCGATTGCTTTGTTGATGTTCCATGACTTAAATGCTCGTGCTCTGGGAGGTGTGTCCGGCCATGCCGGTCTCTTCGGAACAGCGCGCGGCGTGATGGAAATGGCCCGTCAGATCCTACGCGGTCTTCAATCAAATGACGCCTTCTTTGATAGTCCTACGCTTTCTTTGTTCTGCTCGCCCGCTGGTTTTGATCCAGCTTCATCCCACGGTCTTGGCTTTGACACGAATCTTGAAACTGCCGCTTCATGCGGAGGGAGATTCAGCCCTTCGAGCGTTGGGCATACAGGATTCACTGGAACTTCTCTATGGATCGATCCGGAAAAAGAGTTGATCGTCACGTTGTTGACTAATCGCGTTTATATGGGAGAGTCTGATTTTCGGATAAAGGACTTTAGGCCTTTGCTCCATGACGCGGTAGTAGAAGAAATCCCAACTCCTAATAAACCATCACGTACCATATAATCGGCGCGATTATTATCCGATAATAGGCGTATGGCGCTAGACTCCAGCGCTGGACCAATGCTATGAAGCTCTTTATCGCGATAGCGGCGACTATAAAGGATACAACAAAGCCAATAGCGAAAACCGGTATATCGGACACCGCCAGTATCTTCCAACTCTTGAGTAGATCGTAGCTGGTCGCTGCTATCATTACAGGGACCGCTGCCAGAAAGGAATATTCCGTGGCAGACTTTCGGTCCAGGCCTGCAAACAGACCACCAACAATTGTGGAAGCGGAGCGAGACATTCCAGGCCATAGGGCGAAACACTGAAAACAACCAATTAGCAGCGCTTGACTGTAACCCAGTTGATCGAGATTGGAAGTTTGAGTTTGAGGTTTGTACTTCTCAGCCAGTAGTATGGCGATTCCGCCGACACCCAAGGCAAGCGCCACGGTCATGGGACTGAAAAGATAGGCCCTGATCGCATGTCTTGTAAGGTATCCGGCTAGGAGCGCAGGAAACGTGGTTAGAGCAAGCAACAACAACCCCTGATAGCCATTGAATCCGTCTGAGCCGTTCAAGTTGAATCCATTTTTGGGAATCAGGCCGACAAATCTCTGCCAATAAAGAACCACAACTGCCAGTATCGCTCCCAATTGGATAAAAACCTCAAAGGAAGCCGCTTTCTCCCCAGTAAAGTTTAGAAGGTCCCCTGCTATTATCAAATGGCCGGTGGACGAAACAGGCAAGAACTCCGTTAAACCCTCTACTATTCCGAGAATGACCGCTATCCAGTATTCGTGAATCAACCCAAAGTCTCCTCATACTGATTTTTTATGACCCAGTGCAGCGCATCATGAGCACCTCTAAAAATTGATCGATTTTTCGCCGTAATGAGTAAGCAGATTGGGTGTCCATATGCTATAGAGAGTGTATCATAGACATGGAGAAAGATCAAAATGCCAATTCGCCTTCAACCTGGTTTTTTCGATATACATGAGCGTACAGGCAAGCTGACAGAGATGGGTGATCCGTTGGTTGGACTGAATGAGCAGATTGACTGGGAAGCATTTCGACCCAGCTTGAATGTAGTGTATGAGAAAGCCAGGAAGAGCAACGCGGGGGCGAAGCCGATTGATGCCACGTTTGTTGAAGTGCCGCGTCAAGGCAACACTCGAGAAGAGAACTCTGGCATCAAGAGTGGAAATCCCCCTGAAGAGTGGGACAAGAAGCCGGTGCAGAGCTAAACTGTGAGCGATGCGGCGGTGCATGACAGCCAGGTTTTTGAAGAACTCCTGGATCAGACAACTGGCGCCAAAGGTGAGCAGCGCCGGATATACGCAGACAGCGCATATTGTTCCAAAGATTGCGAAGAGACTTTGGTTGCAGATGGGTTTGAAAGTCAGATCCATGAAAAAGGTTCGCGCAATCATCCTCTCACCGACGAACCAAAAGTGTCAAATAGGATCAAGTCGAAGACTCGGGCGCGGGTGGAACACATATTTGGAGCACAGCATGCAATGGGCGGCCATATTGTTCGCACCATCGGTTTCGCTCGTGCCAATGTTCAGATTAGATATTTGTAATATACAAGAGGTTCCCTTATGAAATGTGGCAGGTAATCGCCGTGCCTGCCGGCCTTTAACGCCTCGATGGAGAAAAGCTGCGAGGGATAGCCCCATGATGAGTTTCAGAACCCAACCCGGATTGCGCTATCCAATGGGTATGAGATGGAAAGCGCAAGGAACAAACTTTTCTGTTTTTAGTCGACACGCTACTTCCGTTGAGTTGCTGCTCTACGAGAACTCCAATAGTCCGTCACCTTTTCAAGTAATAAAGTTGGACCCGTCCGTGAATCGGACCTTCTTCTTTTGGCACGTGTACGTTATTGGGTTGCCTCTGGGTATTTACTACACTTGGAGATTTGATGGTCCCAACGACACGCGAGTCTCGGGCCTACGTTTCAACAAACGACGTGAACTCCTCGACCCTTGGACTCGAGCAGTTTCAACGACATTATGGGACCGCAGGAAGGCATGTCTCGATGATCTTGAGAGTTCTACGTCGATGCGAGCCATGGCCATGGAAGACATGTATGACTGGGAGGGGGACCTACCAATCAATCATGCTTCTGAACAAATGATAATTTACGAGTTACACGTAGGAGGATTTACTCTGGCGCCTTCGGCCCAGGTTACTCACCCAGGAAAATTTGCCGGCATTATCGAAAAGATCCCTTATTTAAAATCGCTTGGGATTACTGATGTCGAATTGCTCCCTGTCGCAGGATTTGATGAACAAGATGTGCCCGATGACGTTGCTGCGCTTGGGCTCAAGAATTTCTGGGGCTATAGTACTCACAGCTTCTTCAGCCCTCATCCCGGATACTGCATTGCTCCCGAGACGGGGAATCACCTGGGTGAGTTCCGTGACATGGTGAAAGCCTTACATGCGGCGGATATCGGAGTCATTCTGGACGTGGTATTCAACCACACGGCCGAAGGCGGAGCAACAGGGCCGACCATCAATTTCAAGGGTTTTGTAAACGAGGCCTTCTATCACCTTGATCCACGGGATCGGAGGGTTTATCGAGACTATACAGGATGCGGAAACACAGTAAACTGCAACCATCCCTTAGTTGCGGCATTCATACTCGAGTGCCTGGATTTTTGGGTAAGGGAAATGCACGTTGATGGTTTCAGGTTCGACCTCGCAAGTGTCTTGGCCCGTGGAGAAGACGGAAATCCCCTTTATCATGCGCCTGTACTATGGAATATAGAGTTTTCCGAGACTTTGGCTCGAACAAAATTAATTGCCGAGGCATGGGACGCTGCCGGCCTTTATCAGGTGGGAACTTTCCCCGGATTTCGATGGGCCGAGTGGAATGGGCGCTACCGTGATCTGATAAGACGCTTTGTCCGTGGCGATAGAGGTTTGATTGGGGAAGTAGCGACGCGGATCAGCGGTAGCAGCGATATGTACGAAGATTACGGACGATTGCCGAGAAACGGAATAAATTTTATTACGTGTCACGACGGTTTCACCCTTTTCGATTTAGTGAGTTATAACCGAAAACACAACGAAGCCAATGGTGAAAATAACAGAGACGGCTCCAGCGAAAACCTGAGCTGGAACTGCGGTTGTGAAGGCGCAACAGATGATCCGCAAATCGTCGAACTCCGAAAACGCCAGGCAAAGAATTTCATCGCTATCCTTTTACTAAGCCAGGGAGTCCCCATGCTGCTTGCAGGGGATGAGGTCTTAAGAACTCAACTGGGTAACAATAACGCATATTGTCAAGACAACGATATGGGATGGTTTGATTGGACCCTTACGGAAACAAACCGCGATATTTTCCTTTTTGTTAGTAAAATGATTGCTTTTCGGAAACGTCACCCTTGCCTAATCCGGAATCGGTTTCTTACCGGACATAAGACATTAGAGCACAGGCTGCCAGACGTGACATGGCACGGGTCAATGGTTAATCTGCCGCAATGGGACGACATGGACTCACAATTGCTAGGTTTTACCTTGGCAGGGGTGACTCCCGAAGAGGAAGATGTTCACGTTATTATGAACATGTCCGAAGAGGGAGTGTCCATTGAACTTCCCAATGTCTCGGGACGAAAGTGGTTCCGGGTCGTCGACACGGCAGCGCCATCTCCTGACGATTTTTTACAAGCGGGTAAACAGGTTGCGGTAAATAAAAACAAATACCCAGTGCGGCAACGAAGCGTGGTGGTGTTTGAAAGTAGGCATAAGGAGGACTAGAAAGGTCCTCTCGTATTCATGCTGATCGCGGTTTTTGATTCCAAACTGGAAACCAAAACTTGACGTTGCAATTACACTTGCGCCCTGGACGGCAGCCTCGAGAAGTTACATCCCTTTGGCTCGTTCATCCCTTACAAATTCCACTATTAGGATGGCGTTTTTCGCGGCCAAAGCTACCATTAGAACTAACCCCACCTGCGCCATACCGTCCAACGCCTGGCCTGCAATGTATCCAAGAGCAGCATCCCCCATGACCTTAGCGGTAGGAAACATGTTGTACCTGTCCACGCGCATAGGACCAACATCATAACCGTGTTATTTTTTAAATTCTATGGACAGAAACATTGAGATTTTCTCATAATATATTGACCTGAGGGGAAAAAGTATCAGAATAGATGGACTGAAAGAGGTCGGTCCTGATATGGTGTATGGCGAATCGGAAGAGGAAATAGTTGGATTAGAAGAGAATGTTTAGGAAGAAGTAGTAGTCTGATTCCGTTCCGATAAAGCTTTTACCCCCCCACTCTTGAATCATTGATGTTAAGAGCTTTCGGCGTTCCAGCCTTAAGTGGCGTAACAATTCATTGCCGGGAGCGCTGTACAATTGAGAACTGGTGGCGCAGAGTGGTTCATTTATTAATCAGGGGGTATGAAACTAGATTTTTCGACAAAGAGGAGGCGATCCGATGGAGATATCAGCGAGTCTGCTAAACGAACTAAGAGAAAAAACAGGATTAGGGTTGATGGATTGCAAAAAAGCCCTGATAGAGACATACGGCGAGATGGAGAAGGCTATTGATTATCTGCGACAAAAGGGAGCCTTAAAAGCGGCCAAGAGAGAAGGCAGAGCGACTTCGGAAGGTCGAGTCGGATCATACATTCACATGAATGGTAAGATCGGGGTCCTTCTTGAGATGACTTGTGAAAGCGATTTTGTCGCTAAGACCGATCAGTTCGCCGAACTGCTGAAAGATCTCTGTATGCAAATCGCCGCAAGCGCCCCCAGATGGTTTTCTTCCGCAGAGGTATTGGAAGAAATATTGGCGAGGGAAAAAGACATTTACATGATTCAGGCCAAGGAAGCGGGCAAGCCTGAAAAAATGCTCGACAAGATAACTGAAGGCAAGTTAAAGAAATTTTTCTCTGAAGTTTGTTTGCTTGATCAGCCGTTCGTGAAGGATGATTCGAAAACCGTTGGAGAACTGATTAAAGAAAAGATAGCGCAACTCGCTGAAAATATTACAGTAGGACGATTCTCAAGGTTTCTACTGGGGCAGTCTAATTGATGAATACACCAGTTTCACCGGGGTATCGTAGCGCACTGTTGAAAATATCCGGAGAGGCCCTTGCCGGAGACAAGGGTTTTGGCCTTGACGGATCTAAAATATCGTGGATCGCTCGAGAAATTGTTTCTGCTTCTGAATACGGCAGACAAATCGGTGTCGTGGTGGGCGGTGGAAACATCATTCGCGGAGTAAGCGCAGCAACGGTCGGAGCCCCTCCATTGGTAGGCGACGAGATGGGGATGATAGCAACGGTGATCAACGCCCTGGCGTTGAGATCGGCGCTTGAGGCTCAAGGACGGTCCGCTAGTGTAATGTCCGCTTTTGAAGTTGGTAAATTTGTCGAGATTTTTTCTCGTGAGGGACTATTGGCCTCGTTAACTAGAGGCGATGTCGTGATTTTCGCGGGAGGAACCGGTAACCCCTGTTTCACGACTGATTCCGCCGCAGCCTTGCGAGCGGTTCAGATGCAGGCCGATGTAATGATTAAAGCAACCCAGGTCGATGGCGTTTACGATAAGGACCCTAGGAAGCACTCCGACGCTTACCGATTTGAATCGATAACCTCTGAAGAAGTCCTAGAAAGAAGACTCAAGGTAATTGACGCGGCGAGCGTTGAAATACTTGGGAGACGTTCTATCCCCATAGTGGTGCTGGACCTGCATGTGCAAGGAAATATAACAAGAGCCCTGATAGGCGAAAAAATAGGAACAACAATTGTTGTTTGATTTGCATCACGTTAACTCAGAGGATTTACATTTGATCCTTGTCCTTTGTTAACTTCTACGTTAGTGTCATAATGTGAGTAGGATAGTCCGCCAATACGGAATGAGGGAATCGTCCTATGAATACCGACAGCAAGGATAAAAAACCAGTATGTGATGAGTCGGCATTAGAAAATCCTCGGTTAAGCTTCGCAAGGTTTGGCATAGCCAGGGGAGTGCTTGATCACTTGTATTATCAACAGGCGCGTTTGCCGGAATTTGCAACAATCAACGATTGGTACATAGCGCTTGCCTGCGCAGTAAGAGATCGACTGGCGGAGCGCTGGATCAAGACGAGCCGATCAATTTTAGTTCGACCCGACCTGAAAATTGTGTGCTACCTTTCTTCGGAATTTCTTATGGGCCCACAGTTGGGAAATGCGATATTGAGCCTAGGCATCATGGATGAAGCTCGGCATGCCATGACAACGCTAGGCCAGGACCTGGATGAGGTCCTTGAACGGGAGCAGGAGCCCGGTTTAGGCAACGGTGGCTTGGGGCGACTCGCTGCTTGTTATCTTGATTCGCTAGCCACATTGGATATCCCGGCCTTTGGATTTGGTGTTCGATATGAGTTTGGGATATTTGATCAGGAGATACGTGAAGGATGGCAAGTAGAAAAAACTGACAAATGGCTCCGTTACGGCAACCCATGGGAAATACCCCGTCCGGAGTTGGAGTTTGACGTCAAATTTGGGGGACACACTGAGTCTGGCTATGACGAAGAAGGGCGCTTGCTTGTGACCTGGAAACCTGATCTCGTGGTAAAGGGGGTCGCTTGTGATACCCCGGTGCCGGGTTACAGGACCAATACCGTTAACCTTCTACGACTATGGAAAGCGGAAGCATGCGAATCATTTGACTTTCAGGCCTTCCATGTGGGCGATTATTATGGGGCTGTAAATGAAAAGGTGTTCTCAGAAACCATTACAAAGGTCCTATACCCCAATGATGAGCCATACCAAGGCAAACAGTTGCGCTTGTCCCAACAGTATTTCTTCGTGGCCTGCACACTCCAGAATCTTGTAAGTTTGTGCCTTGAACTTGACATTCCTCTGGAAGAGTTTCATACGAATTTCGCAATTCAGCTCAATGATACCCACCCTTCTATAGCCGTGCCTGAACTGATGAGGATATTGGTTGACGAGAGCCGTATGGATTGGGATAGAGCATGGGAAATTACTCAACAGTCCTTTGCCTACACGAACCATACATTGTTGCCCGAAGCATTGGAAAAATGGTCCTTGCCTCTTTTTCAAAGTCTTTTACCTCGGCATCTTGAAATAATTTATGAGATCAATCATCGCTTCCTGAAAGAAGTCAGGACAAAATTTCCCGGGGACGATTGGAGACTGGAGCGATTATCCCTGATTGATGAGAGCGGCGGAAAATACGTCCGAATGGCTCATGTGGCCAGTGTGGGAGCACACGCCATTAACGGCGTGTCTGCCCTCCACACGGAGTTGCTTAAGAGTGACACTTTGCGTGACTTTTACGAATTGTGGCCGGAGAAGTTCCATAATATCACCAATGGGGTGACTCCAAGGCGTTGGATGGCCCTGTGCAACCCCAGTCTTGCTTCTTTGATAACGAGCCGGATAGGCGATGAATGGGTTCGAGAGACCGTAGACTATCTACCTAAACTGGAGGTGTTCGCGGATGACCTGGACTTCCATACTGAGTGGCGGACAGTCAAGCTTAATAACAAACAGAGGATGGCCTCGTATATCCAGAGACAAATGGGGATTGTGGTTAACCCGGAATTCCTTTTTGACGTCCAGGTAAAGCGTCTTCACGAGTATAAGCGACAGCATCTAAACGTGCTGAATATCATCACTATGTACAACAGGATCAAGCGTAATCCGAAAGCCGAAATAGTGCCTCGAACCTTTATTTTCGGCGGAAAAGCGGCCCCCTCGTACTTCATGGCGAAACTGATTATCAAGTTGATCAACGCCGTGGCCACTGTCGTGAACAATGATCAAGACGTCGCTGATCGGCTCAAAGTTGTATTCGCCCCAAATTTCAGTGTCAAAAACGGACAGAAGATTTATCCTGCAGCGGACCTGTCGGAACAAATATCCACCGCAGGGAAGGAAGCCTCTGGTACTGGTAACATGAAATTTGCCATGAACGGCGCACTGACTATCGGGACCCTGGACGGCGCCAATATAGAAATTAGAGAAGAGGTAGGGCCCGAAAATTTCTTCCTCTTCGGTTTGACCACGGATCAGGTATACGATATGAAGGCAAATGACTATAACCCAAGAGAATATTATGATGGCAACGAAGAGTTGCGAAGTGTCATCGAAATGATCGCGTCAGGGCAATTTTCCAACGGAGATAGAGGACTTTTCAGACCACTTCTTGATTCACTGATATACCACGATGAATACATGGTTCTCGCTGACTACCAAGCGTACGTCGACTGCCAGGATATGGTGGCGGCAGCATTTATGGACAAAACTCGCTGGACTCGGTCGTCGATCTTGAACACTGCACGAATGGGCAAGTTCTCTTCTGATAGATCGATAGCGGAATACTGTAGGGATATTTGGGGAGCTAAACCTATTTTTTCAGAAAATGATCAAGACTGAGTCGATAAACTTATTGATTCTTTTTATTGCATCGAGGCGCCAATGGTAGTCTTGACGTCTGTGACCCGAACTATGTAGAATAGAATGATAAAGTACTCGAATATTGAGCAATAAGAACTGGATCACCTCATTATTTAGTCGCGAAACAGTTGCTCACCTAACGGCTTCCGTTGCAAAAACTTGCCTAGAACACGGGGTTTCGTTCAGATGACAATTGGCATTCAAGACATGAAAGCTGACTAATCAAGTATCTAGCGTAATAAGTGATAATGAATCTATCAAAAGTCCTAATAGATGTCTAAGGCTCGACTGATAATGTACACTGACGGGGTAACCGAAACACGTAAAGACAGTACTTCGGATGAATATTTCGGCGAGAATCGTTTGAAAGATGTAGTCTTGAATTCGATTGACTTGCCACCAGACGACTTTATGGCCTCAATCATGAATGAATTGGATCATTTCAGCGGGGGATCATCTTTTGACGATGACATCTGCCTTTTATTGGTCGAAGTGAAATAGCTAGGAATTGCAACTAAATACTCCTGCGGAGGGCCAGATAATAGTAGATCTGGCGTGTACGACTATGGATGATAAAAAATTTGATATAGACAAGGATGTTCTGGATCAGCTTTACAGGAAGTATGCTAGAGGAGGGCTTCGTGTTTCCGGTTGGAGGCAGTGGACATATTTTGTTGTAAAAAAGAGTTTGTGGACCGGCGTAGTGGAATTTTCCAGGGCAGTTAAGCGAGTCATGGACATTGCAGGTTCCGGGGTAGGGCTAGTCATGTTGGCGCCTGTATTTGGCGCCACAGCTCTATTGATAAAGCTGGAAGACAGAGGCCCCATCTTTTATGGCCAGGATAGAGTCGGAAAGTGGGGGCGGGTTTTTAGAATGTACAAATTTCGCTCCATGCTAGTTGGAGCTGACAAGATGAAGGATAATCTCCTGGAAAACAACGAATCCGGCGGCGTGATCTTCAAGATGAAGCGTGACCCGAGAATCACAAGGGTCGGACGAATCATACGCAAACTCAGTATCGACGAATTGCCTCAGCTTTATAACGTTTTGAAGGGTGACATGTCGTTGGTTGGTCCGAGGCCACCCGTGCCAAGGGAAGTTGCGGAATATCAATTGTCTGACAGACGAAGACTCGAAATTATTCCAGGCCTGACATGTCTATGGCAGGTTAGCGGAAGAAGCGATATCAATTTTGAAGGTCAAGTAACGCTGGATGTTCAATACCTTGAGAGTCAGTCGTTGAAAGGCGACATCATGCTACTTCTCAAGACTATTCCAGCCGTTTTGTCCGGCAGAGGCGCCTACTAATTTATTGAGGGGCATAAGCAAAGTTTTATTGTTTAGTCGAGCATGAATCAATTGTGTGCTCGTTTTGTTTAGGTGACTTTAAGTCTTGCAGACGATTCGATTCTTCTTGGAAAAAGAAGAAAGCGACGTCTTGATGACGCTGATCAAAGCTTTTTTCTTTAGGAAGGAGTTTTTTGCCATGAACATCTATACGAAAGAAGGAATTACTATCGTTATCACGGAACATCGACTGGATGCTTTAGTATCGGTAAAATTCAAAGATACCGTAAAAAAGCTGGTAGAAGATGGCAGTCAAAAGATTTTGATCGACATGGGAGAAACAGTGTTTATAGATAGCGCCGGATGCGGGGCTTTGGTCGCATCATTGAGAGCGCTGTCGAAGAACAAAGGTGACATGAAGATCGCTAGGCCATCCTCACAGGTTCAGACTCTCTTCGAATTGACTCGGCTTCACAAGGTTTTCGAGATCTTTGAAGATGTTGAAAGCGCTTCCAAATCCTTTTCTTAAAAATGGGAATGTGCAGTCATTTTTTGAGCAGAAATCTGTATGAAACCAATAACCAGTGTTGAGAACAGGATTTTCAAACTTATTATAATGCTGCTAATAAATGGATGATATTTCTATAACCATTAGGACTGCTACTAACAGAGTTCTCATAAGGACGGTGAATTCGTTCGTGCGCGAATTATTGGGTTGACTCAAGCCGTTTTCAGAAGACACAAAGATGGTCGATATGCTTGAGTTGGTTGTTAATGAAGCTGTTGTAAATATGTTTAGGCATGCATATAAATCAGCCGAAACAAAGAAAGCTCAATTACAGATAAATAATCAAGGACAACATCTAGAGCTTCGATTCGAAGACTGGGGCTAGGGTTTTAATTTAGACGAAGTTCCTGAACCGAACCTCGATGAACCTGCGGTAGGCGGTTTGGGAATATGGCTCCTCAGGGAGATCATGGATGAAGTTACCTATCAAACTGGGCCAGATGGCAAGAACACACTTACGCTCATCAAAAGAGTGCCGGGAATCGAAATGGTTGAGGATTTGAAATGAAATGGAGACAGATCATTACAAAGTGTCCATCCTTCCAGTCATGAGACGGAAGTAGTCATCCACGCAATTCAGTTCAATATCCACCGGATCGGAACTCAACAACGCCGCATAGGAATCCTCATGTTCCGGCGCAAAACCATGCATTGCCGGAAGCGCATTCAATCCCATATCACCAGGCGCAATTTGCCACCCTGGATCCATAAGGAGAATGGTCTGGCCATACATGTGGTCTTCGAAATCGATACTGTATTTGACGAGTTCCTTTTCATCCAACACGTGGGCGTGAGGTATCTTATGAAGCGTCTCAAGGATAGGGTCTCTAGCTAAGTCTCTCAAGAACCACAACCGGGCCATGGTGGAATCGTACACAGCCGCATAGTCCTTTCCGAACTGAAACCCCAATTTTTCCACGTCTCGTTTCACATCGACCACGCCCGTGAGTGTAGTCATTCCGTGATCGGAAAATACCGCAAAATAGATGTCCTGGTACACTGCTTCAACTTCACTGATTACTCGACGTATATTCTTGTCATACCACTCCATTTTTGTGTCTATCTCAGCCCCATCTTTTGTTACACGATGAAGAAGCCCGTCCATGGCTGCGGTGTAGAGGAAAGCAAAGCTGATTTCCCCTTTACGAACGTCCTGGATAATGGCATCTATGTTCTGGCTCTCTTGAAGCCTCCAATTGGTAATGTGATACGGAATACGTTTTTCTTCGAGAACGTCAGCCAGGTTCTTAACAGGACTAAGACCACCGGGAACGAAGATATCCTTTTTTTCTATGTAATCGAAGAAAGGGAGCCTTGTGAAAGGCATGGCGTACATCTCAAAATAACCAGTGAAACCATAATACTTTGCTACTAATTTCGATAGGATGTGACGCACTCTCCAGCGTTCTGCGATGAAAGAAGGCAGAAGCCCTAATCCCAAACGCTTCATGAGCTTAAACGGCGATTTCTCTGGGGCGTAGTAGTAGAAACTGAGGTGCTTGTGAACGGTCGGTTTTTCACCGGTAAGGATGGTGGGGATTGCCGTAGAAGAATACCCGAACTGCATCCCTACCCGGTACCTGTGGGGAAGAAGGTCCTTGAGAAAGGGTCTGTCCTTGATTATCTCCCATCCCATTGCGTCAATGAACATGCAGATTGCAATCTTTTTCACATTTCACCTCTCTAATAAAGATTGAGAAAAACACAGGATAGACCTTAGCCTAGCTATTCCTGATTTATTCACCAATTTGATCTTGAAGGGGCGCGTGTCGCCAAACCATGCCAGGTTCTCTACTGTTCCTTGAAAGCGTCACACTGTCGAACGGTTTATTGCGGTTGTCATAGGCAGTGAGCGAAAGCCTTTCCGTGCTTATATCAACGACACAGAAGTTATCAGTCTTGTTGACCACTTTGGCTGTATATTCGTCTCCCAGGGCAGGATATGGATTGGTGCCTGCCAGCGCTGTTACCACAAAAACCACGGCATGAGAATCCTGGTCTGTCGCCCGGAGAGGATGAAAGCGCTGATAGCTGTGGTCATGACCGGACAGGACCAAATCTACTTTGTATCTTACACAAGTATCCAAAAAATCCTCTCGTCCGGAGAGTGTCCATTCATAATTCCTATACTTTCCAGTAGTGAAAGGCGAAACATGCAGAAAAACAATACGCCAATCAGCGTCCTGCGCCTTTTCCAGCTCTTCACTAAACCATATTTTCTGCGCCTGAAATTCCTGCATCTGATTCGCAACGTGCAGAACAATAAAATGTGTCTTTGAATATCTGAATGCATAGTGAAAGGATTCCTTCAGGTTTGGAAAAGCCTCCTGAATTCCTTCCAGCGCCGCTGGTGAATCTTGATCATGGTTTCCTACAACCAGGAGATAAGGAACTGATTCGATTATCCCCTTAAGAGGACGGAAGAAATTCAAAGTCCAGTCTTCGCTCAACATGGACGCAGATGAACTCGGCCCACCCAGGAGGATGTCGCCTGTACTAATAACAAAACTCGGCTTGTACTTGAGAAAATTGGATGCTAACGCATTGTGTCTTTTGGGAGCGTAGCGGTCACGGGAATCACCGTAAGCGATAAAGGAGAATTCAGAAATCGGTTCGGAGGGAGTGGTAAAAAAGCTAGGAGCAGTCCTAGAAACCAATTCTTTTGGGTCTTGGGTTAAATTCACAATGTGGTATGAGTAGCGTGTTCCAGACGTCAGGCCCTCTAGTTCAAAAACATGCTGTTTGCCTTTCTGTGACTGTTTTCGAACTACTTGACCAGGATTGCTCGAATGCTCACGATACTCAATTATCGATTCTGTATCGTTTTCAGTATGAAAGACTATAGTAGCCCGATCGGATTGTAGATCAGTAAGATATGGGCCTCGGACATCTAGAGCAAAACTCGTGTGAATCCAGGGTATACAAACCAATGCAACGAGAGACAGCGTTTTCATGTAACAATCACCTGTCCGGGATTGAGAGGGTCAGTAACTCACATTAACAAGCGCAATTCCCCTGCGTGGGAGCAAAGAACCCTCTGCCACGTAGAATTGAGTCAGGCCCTTGAGATAGTCGATGCGCGCCTGGAGCGCTGAAAGCTCAGCAGTGACCGTATCTTTCTCGGCTTGCGCTACTTTATCCGCAGTGGACGAACCAAGGCGATATTTTTCAATTTCTGCCTTACGCTTCTCCAACTGGACCTTGATAAGGTATGAACTGGTCCTCATCTGATCTTTGGCGCGGTGGATCTCAACATAGGCTAAGAGGACATCCTGTTGAGCAAGTTGGATCAAATTTTCCACTGCCTCTTTTTGCTTGGTGAACTCCAGTAGGGATCGATTATATTCTGCTTTGGCCCTTCGGTTCAAGAACGGAAATTCAAGCTTCAGACGACCCAGAAGATCGGCCCCGCCATCACCCTCTGAATAATCGAGGAGTGTACCGCTAAAAGTTTTCGAATATCCAGTTCTACCAAGTTGGATGAATAAATCCAGCTTCGGAAGCAGACCGTTTTTTGTTCTAACGATTTCCAATTCTCCTTTTTGTTCCTGGAGTTTGGCCTGATTTATATCGGGCCTCATACGTGAGGCTAACAGAATGTGGTCTTGGAGATCTTCCACTGAATCCTTGGGAATGCTGGGTTCAGTCATGAGTCTAAGTTGTCGATTCCACAGATCCACACTAGGGGGACTAATGAATCGAAGTAGACGAAGCCGGGTCTTTTCCTGTAGACTTCGAGCGTCAATCAGCGACTGTTCTGTCGTAGCGACCTGGGCCTGAAAAAAATATACATCAGACTTCGCCTTTTGACCCAGACGGATCCTTTCCTGGGTATCCTGGACCCAACGATTACTAAGGTCTAGTGATCGGTTGTAAATGTGAACCCGCCCCAAGGCCAAGAAATACTCCCAATAGGCAAGTTCAATTTCAGCGGTATGGGATTGGGCCAGACCTGTTAATTCATAGAGGGAGATCTGTGTGTCCAGGCGGGCCTTACGGAGGTTGACCAAATTCACTGGGATTCCTCCTCCACGTAAGAGGGCTTGGGTAACACTAAGCTTTGTGTAGGCTTTCCAGTCACTTACAATGGGGTCTTTGGCGGCAGAGCCAGACCCAGACCCAGCGAGAACTGGGAAATTTGGGTTCCATTCGGTTCCTGCTTCAAAGTCCAGCGTCGTACCTGTTGGGAGAAGATGAGAAACACCGGCCGACGCCTTGAAATCTTTGTTAACGGTGTAAAAATCAGACCTTAGACGAGACTTCTCCAGCGCTGTCCTACCTACCGGATCAAAAGCAGCCCTTTCTACTTCTTCAGCGGAACTCGTAATTGGGGGCTTGAGTTTGTCAACCTGGAATACTTTGTTGTTTTGCAAACCTACAAGAATTGCCTGAGACAAAGTTATTTCAACGTTGCCATCAGAATTTGCAGCGCTTACAAGGGAATCTTTCCTAGAAGGAGATTTAGATGCTACCTGGTCTTTTTTAGCGATTTCTTTGAGGGGTGGAGTTTCCACTGGCCACAAATAATAACGCAAAGGATTCTTAATATTTAGCACACATGAAGACAAAAAGAACGTCAGCAGAGAACACAGAAAAAGAGTCACAAGGCATTTATAAGCACGGAAGCCCAAATTCTACTCCAAACGCTCACGTTCAGTTTTACTGATACGGTTTCTATCGAGAGTCGTCACGGCATCCCTAGCATTCCATTGGCCGAATGTGCCTTAACGCATGACAAATCCGGCCGTAGCTAGGATCACTTGTCTATCTTCTTTCCCTTGTACAGATCATGAAGTCAGCCTCGGCTCTTGTTGCAGACATTGTTATTTCCATTGGGCTATTTCTAAATGGAGCAACTCATTGTACCAGAACAGCCAATGGATTAGGATAGTTGTAATTAACGAGTGTCTCAACACATCAGACCAGTACTCGAAGTTACAATACATTCAAGGCTATTAAACTGGTTAATTTACAATTATAAACTATTTAAACATTTAAGGTCAAGGCTCAGCTTTCGCGGTTGAGGATAGTGGAAATAAGTTAAGGAAACCAAATCAATAAGCTCGCGAAGGGGCGTCAACTATGCTATCGAAATAGGAAGCAACAATAAACTCAGACATCACGGTAAATCGGAAACATCGGTGTAACTAATTGATATCATGAATTGCCAGTTCTCATGTAAAAGTGTGCACGCCAGGTTTTAGCTGGTGATAACATGTCGATATTATAGGAGGCGTGCTTATGGGTTGCAGTCGAGCCCCGGATAAAGAAACCGTAAGAGACCATCTAACCCTGATGGCCAATCATTACCTCAGCAGCACGCTTATTGACCGCAGTCATTTACATCCGTATGCAGCTTATAGCCAACCCAGATCTCTTTGTATCCCTTGGAGTTCTTCTTGGTACCCATTTTTTCGAGTATGGGAAAAGAAGTTTCTTGAGAGGCCCTTCGCCTACGATTTTCGGTTCATCAGCGCTTTGTATTGCAACTGATCTTCGTACATCCGGAGGAAAACCTCGTGCTTGGAGGCGTGGTAGCTCCCTGAGGCGCCTTGGCAGGGTTCGATAACCGTGTCGGCGGCACTCATTTTAGTCATCGCTTCGGTCACCGTGGCGCAGTCCCCTGCAGCGACGGCGCCGAGCATGGCCGAGCCAAGGAGCACGGCCTCGGGCTCTTTGGGGAGGACGATTTTTCGTCCGGTGATGTCGGCGTGCTCGCGTAGGAAGATCGGATTCTTGGCACCGCCACCGGTGATGAGCACGGTCTCGATTTCGTAGCCGCTCTCGGTCATGGCATCCAGGATGTGGCGGGTGCCGTGGGCCACCGCTTGGACTGTAGCCAAGTAGAGCAGGGCGAGGTCTTCTAGGCTGTCGCTGAGCCTCAAACCCGAGATCATCC
>Ga0194056_10000677_pt1 | contig 18741 bp, 22 predicted proteins | sample SepL4413m_MetaG_FD_155458 | JGI IMG/M metagenome (GOLD analysis project Ga0194056, IMG submission 155458) | Anoxic zone freshwater microbial communities from boreal shield lake in IISD Experimental Lakes Area, Ontario, Canada - Sep2016-L442-13m | ecosystem: Environmental > Aquatic > Freshwater... | reverse complement strand
CCGTACTGTCGATGTCGAGGTCAAGAACCGATTTCGCTCCCGGGCTGGCATCTGAACCATCCGTTTTGGTAGGTTTGTAATCCACATAAACTTTTACAGCCTCCGTTTTCACGATATACCAGGGGCCGGCTGGCATTACCTGTTCAAGGATCTTCGACGGGTCAAGCTTATTCAGAAGTTTATAACCCTCGTCTTTGATCTTCATTTCGAAGTCTGAAGCAAGCTTGTCAATCTTCGGCAGATCTTCCAGCTTGGGGAAAATCCCCTTACTGTTCATCAGGCGGTAGGCGTCGGCAAGGTCGGGTATGCTGCCTTTGAGAACGTCAACTCCTTTTTCGAAGAGCGGGTTCCTGAACAACACTTTATTCTCACCCGTGCTGATGAGGAAACCATACTGCTGTGCTCGGCTTTCAAGGTCCCTGAAAAGTTCAGTTGCTTCGGCAACGTTGACTGCATTCGTGACTTTATCCTGGTTATAGTCGAGGGTGCCGGCAACAAAATTCCGGATGCCGTCCCTGACGAGGGGAATAACATCATTGTTTTTAAGCGGCAGGACCTCCTTGGTCCCGGCATCATGCCTTACAACGCTCCAGCTTCCGTCCTTCGGCAAGACAGGCGTGCCTTTGGCTGCGGCCACGAAAACCCTGTTGTCTGATGCATCTTTGCCGGGATTCACCTCTACCCGGGTGATCCGCATCTGCTGTTTGCTCTTGTTGATATTCAGGGTACAGTCAACGGGTCCGCCCAACCCCTGCATTTTAAGCAGCAGGGCTGCAAAATCTTCGGCATCGATGAACACCCCCCGGGGCCGGAGCTGCAGGTAACCCATCATACGCTTGCTTACCACCCGCTTATCCGTGCCGGCGCCCTGGACCACATCATCAATCTGCACATCCGCATCGAAAAAGACCGGAACAAGGTGCACATCGAGGTTTTTTCCGCCACCAACAGCAGCAGGATGTCCCTGGTTGTCGATGTATACCCCGTATGTTTTATTCCAGGGATTGATGTCGAAAGGGGCCAGTGAGTCGTCCTCTTTGATATTTCGAACATTAAACACCCCGTCGACCATCCCTGGATGAAACTTGTAGGCATGGGCTGTTTCCTCGTCAATGGCAGCCTGGATGGCAGGATCATCTTTAATGGGCGAGCGGAAGTCGTAAATACCGTCGCTTTCGGCCTTCCAGCCGCTGTCGGTCCGCCATTCAAATGCATTGCTTCCACGGTATATCGTGATCGTGCGAACTACACGAATTCCCCAGGGATAGATTACGCTCTTCACCTGTATCACCTCATGGGCTGTTCTACCCCGCCACACATCAAACATCGCCTGCGACGTCTGGGCGAGGGCGGCGTTTTCATTCACCCAATGGCTGAACACATTGGCTCCGTAACCGCTGAAATCGTAGCGTTCAAGCGGGACATACTTCTCAGGATCGAGTCCTGACAATTTCCCGAATTCATCATTGAATATTTCCGTGACCGATCCCGACAGGATGCTGCGTGCTCCCGTGGCCGGAAACCAGGCGTTGTATGCATTGGGGAGCTGGTGGGCGCTGCCGAAAAACTTCCGGTTACGGTTCTTATCGTCATACAGGCCGACGGTTTTGATCTGCAGTGCCGTAAACATATCCGGCGTAAATTTTTGCTTTACCAGGTCAAAAACCGGGCTGTTTGCCGGGTCATCTTTATAATACATCGCCAGGGCAAGCATGCCGTAAGGCAGGGTGAAATAACCCCAGGCAGCGAAACCGCTTTTATTGTTATACCAATCGGCTACCTGATTTGTGAGGGGGATGGGAGAAATGCTCACCGGGGCAACCCCCGTGTTTGCAATCTGGGCAGGAACCCCGTCGTTCAGAAAGAAGAGCAGCCCCGGCCATGGATCTTTTGAGGCACTGCTTACCTCGGAAATGTTGATCACCGGTTCCCAGCTGATCTGCGGCAGGGTGAAAATGCGGACGAACCTGCTGGCGGCCTGGACATCCATGCCGTGGATGCTGATTGGATTTCCCTGTACCGATTCCCTGACCATATGCGTTTTCCTGAACACAAAGTCATCGTTTGCAAATCCGACACTCACCCCCATGAGGTCGGCATTCGTGCTTACATCGAGCAGGGCGAACGAATTGAGGAAGGGAGAACGCTCCCCTTCGGAGATGTGTGAATTGCTTTTGACGTACATCGCGGTGTCATTGCCGGCCATTGCGGATGCGGCCTTTTGATTGTCCATCGCGGAATTCCAGTTGTGCACCTGGATGGCACGAGTGGCGTCCTGGTTTGTTTTCCGGATGGATGTGAGCAGGGCAGGATCCGTCACCGAACTCAGGACGATGCCCTGTTTGAGTGCATCCGCCCGGCCTGTCTTAGAGGCACTTTTGAAGGCGTACGGCTGCACCGTACCGGCCGGCTTATCGCCCAGGAAAAAGCTGATATCCGGTTCCTCCATGGCCTTCCATTTCATCAGGCAGACGAGCAGTGCATGAACGGACGAGAGTTCCCAGGTATTCTGCTGGTTCACATTGCCGAGATTCTTCAGGCCTTCCCTTCCGGCGATCCGCCGTTTGAAAAAAGAGATATTTGCAGCATATGGATCGGGAAGCGTGGGCAGATACTGCAGGAGTCCGAAGGAATAGATGAGAAGGCATTTTTCAAAGGTATCCTCATTACGCAGGTCGCCATAAAGAAGCATGCCTGCAACAGGACTCACTGTAAGCAACGCGTTGTTGAGTGCAACCGCCGAACTGATGAAAGTGACAGGAGGCGGGGGTGTGTTTTTCTTTGGGATGAAACTTTTCAGCCAGTTGTCGAGGATGATGTTGTCGTCGTACAACATGACAATTTTATGAAATTTGCTCATGCTCAGGGCGAAAACGGTCTGTAGGCTTTCTACCTTAAATGGAGCGCCATCAGCCTGCACCGGCCTGTTTACGCTGTTTGAACAGTTTGCCTGGGCTACGATACTTTCGATCCCCGACGACAGACAGTCAAAAAAGAAGGAAAATTGTTTTGTATAAGACAGGTCAATGAACTGCGTCGAGCTCCTGTTTAGCGCCGGTGGCTCATTCCAGAGCTTGTAGCGTTGTTTGCCAGCAGGGTTGGAAGCAAACAAGGTGCCGATGTTGATACGTCCGGGCATCAGCATCACCAGTGCGTTTTTAAGCGAGGCATTGCTTTCATTATAAAGGTTGGCATCTTTCAGGCCGGGCCAGGTTGCTTCAAGACCGTCTTTAATCACTACCCCCATGGCTCCTGTGCCGTCGGCCTGCAGGGGGGCGCTGATATCGATCGCTGCTGCATTGAGCGCCCAGAAACTTCCGGCGATCGGGGCTTTGCCTTTAAGAAGGGAAACCGTGCTCTTGCATTTATTGATGCTGAGCGCAGACACATCTGTTTTAAAGGGCAGCAGGACGCGGTTCAGCACTGGGTTCCACTGGGGCGCTGCCGGTTTGTCCCAGGTAAACTGAACGGCCTGGTCGTAGAGGGTCCACTTTGCATTGGCAATGCCGCTGAGGTTTGTTCCTGAACTACTGTAAGAGAAATCAAGGGTTTTCGGCAATTCTATCACGGCATCCATGGCATCAGTGCCAAAATTCCCGGGTGTTGAAACAGCGGATTTCTGCTCCAGATCAATGTGAACAGACACAGAAACTCCGGCGGCGACAGATATTATATTCGTTGAGGTGACTGCGGATGGCGCGCTGAATTTAAGCTCACCTCCCGAAATGGTAAGTCCGCAGAACAAATTATCTGGGGCGGATGGGGTAAACACCTTTGCCTTGATCCAGACCGATCCTTTGGGGATGGCATACGTTGTGGGGGCGATTTTGTAAGGCCGGGTGCTGACCTCCAGCGGCAGCAAAAGAAAAGGAGCGGGAGCCCCCTGCAAGGAAACCTGCACGAGGGGTATGACCTTATAAAAGTCGAACCAGAACCTTCGTCCGTCGTTGTTCAGCAATGGTCCGATACTGTTCGTGATATAGGCTCCCCTGGCCCAGGCAGGAACACTGCCCTTCACCTGGCTGCTCACAAAGGGGACCTCACGCCTGAACACCTTTGTAACAGCTGCCCCTTTCCCGTTGGTCTCCTGCATCTGCTTAACCGTAGCCTTGAGTTGTTCCAGGTCTTTGCCCGCAAGCTGGCGCACTGTAAAATTTTCAAGTTGTTCAAAGTTGAAAAAGCCCGAAGTATCCGGTGCCGGTTCACGGATAAGTGTTGAAGCAACTTCCTGTTGCAACTTAACAACCTGGGAAGGATCTGAATTCATCGGGAGGGTGATATCGCCGCAAAGTCTGGCGACCGCATCAAGCAATGAATTATCAATAACCGGGTGTGTATCTGCCATGATTGTTTTTTTCTGGGTTAGAATTCATCTGTGAATGTGATGGGACATTGTTAATTAATACACAAAGTGGTACTACAATACCGATACAAATATAAAGCTCCAAAATGCCGAAGTCAAGGAAAAAAAGAAAATTAACATTTCGTTAATATGTCACCTTCACGAAGATTACAGGCCTTTACGCTTTGGGTGTCAACTATACCAACCGATGGCGTAGATTTTTTACAACCTTGCAAATTCGACCAATGGTTCATAAATACCTTTGTCAGCCTGGTAGATCGCCTCTAAATATTTTTTTCTGGATTCGCCTTTTTTCGACAGACTTGCATTGCCCCATGAAAATACAGGGCGATTAAATCCATGTGAAACCAGGATGTCAGCGCCAAGCCGTGAATGTCTGCCATTCCCGTTTGGAAAAATATGGATTTTTACCAGTCTGTGTTTGAATCGGATCGCTATCTCATCCGGGGGGAAAGTATTTAAATCAATCCAGTATTTACAATCATCCAACACTTTTCTGAGTTCCATTGATATCTGAAACTTATCAACTCCGATATTTTTCTCTGTTTTTCTTATAGTTCCGGCCCATGTCCAGACAACATCAAACATTTGCCTGTGAACTTCCAGAATGAATTTCTCAGACAGGATTTCCTCAATCGGAATTTTTTTTCGAATTGTCCAGGCTAAAGCCTGCTCAATGTTTTTTTGTTCAAACTCATCCAATTCTCCTCTTGTCGAAATCGTTTTGATCCTGAGACCTTCTTTCTCATCTTCATCAATGGGTGTCTGACCCTCGATATATTCCAGTTCTAATCCCATAAATACTTTGGCATTTCCTGTTTGATCTCTATAGTTTTCTCTAAAATTGACTTTCGCAGCCGGGTTTCGGTATTTCCCTGATCCTCCAGGATCATGCTCGCTGATGTTCGCCTGACGATCTCAGTAGCAATTTCCCTTGCCCGGTTTTCGATCATCTGCTCTAATGAACCGGTTTTGGGAATAAAACAATAGACCAGTTTCATATCAAGACATGCACCAAGCTGGCGAAGAACAGCCAATGATACTGTTCCGCTTTTCTCTCGTATCTCAATTTCCTTTACGCTCTGAGCTGTGATTTTCAGCCTCTTTCCCAATTGGCGTAACGACATGCCCAATGCGTTCCGGATGGAATAGATCCAACCTTCAGATGGTATTACAACTGAATCAAGAATTATAACTTCCTTGATCCTCCTGTCTACCTGTTCCAATATCAATTTTTGCTTTTTCATAAGGTTATAGCCTGAAATTATTTTGCAAATATAAGGTTATAGCCTGAATTTTGCAAATGTATTTAAGGGCATGGCCTTATGCAGAAACGGACCATAGGCACCATTGCGGTTGACATAAGAAGGGAGAATGAGAAATTCCTTCATATTTCAATTACCGATGATGGCATAGGACGGGAAAAAGCAGCGGAGATGAAGAGCAAATCGGCCACCCACCGATCCCATGGGCTGAAAGTAACCTCCGAACGGATTGAAATGATGAACAAGCTCAATTCCACCGGGGCGCAGGTGCACATTGGGGGCGATGATAATTAACCTTACTTTTACGAGTTCAACCAGTTTACAGAAAAATGGAACAGTTCAACCGTAAGCAGCACTGGGAGAGCATATATCAAACCAAGCAGCCAGAAGAAGTAAGTTGGTTTCAGCCCGTCCCCGTTACGTCCCTGGAATTCATAAAATACTTTAATGTTCCAACGAATGCCAAAATCATTGACGTTGGCGGCGGCGACAGCCTCTTTGTTGACAACCTGCTCGATATGGGCTACGAGGACATCACTGTGCTTGATATCTCTGAGGCGGCACTACAGCGAGCCAAACAACGGCTTAATGACAGGGCGGCAAAGGTTAAATGGACTGTGCAGGACGCCGCCAAGTTTGTTCCGACCGAGAAGTATGACATCAGGCAATACTCAGAAATTTCAATGGAACAACGACTGAAAGGATGCTTTGAAAAGATACGGTGCATCACCGTTGACCATAACACGCCGTTTAACACGGTGCAGAACTTTATTTTTTGCAGTTTCAGAAGGTTATAATATGAGCAAGGTTTACATCAACGAAAAAACATTCGACAAAGCGGATTTTTCCACGGCCGGAATGACGGCGACGGATTATGAGAACTGCGTCTTTAACAACTGCAATTTTTCCAACGTCGATTTATCCGGGTTGACGTTTTTCGAATGTAAGTTCAATGGCTGCGACCTGAGCCTTGCAAAGTTGAGCAAAACGGCGTTTAAGGACGTGAAATTTAAGGATTGCAAACTGCTGGGGCTGCGATTTGAGAACTGCTCCGACTTCCTGTTCTCGGTTAATTTCGAGGGATGCAACCTAAACCTTTCGACATTCTTCAAGAAGAGTCTGAAAAAGACCCACTTCGCTAATTGTATCCTTCAGGAAACGGATTTCACGGAGTCTGACCTTTCTGCTGCCGTGTTTGACAACTGCGACCTGACGAGGGCAATTTTCATTCAAACTAATCTCGAAAAGGCTGATTTCCGCTCGTCCTTCAATTATTCAATCGACCCTGAAATGAACCGAATGAAAAAGGCAAGGTTCTCATTGGCTGGCGTGGTTGGGCTTCTGGATAAGTACGATGTCGATGTGGAATAGTTGCTTACCGATTGTATGCGTTTGATAGGGAAAGGACGGGGATGCGGCTCACTTTAATTCAGGAAGAACTGTAATGCAATCTGTTTTAGAGAATAACTTCTCACTTCAACAATGGAGGTCTTTTGGAAAAGATTATATTCAGGTAATGGAGGATGCTTTATCATCAGCATTAACAGGATGCCCAGTCCGGAGAGTTTCTTTTTCATTGCATTAATTTACAGTATACACGAGTCGCTTTAGGTAGCTTTATAAGATCATTGACACTTGTTATATAATAACATTGCCAGAGGAGTCTAATAACAAATCAAACATGGACGTTTAATCTTACTTCAATTTCAAACCAGCCCATTTATCTTGCATTTGAGGGTCAACCAATACCTGGGGTGTCTGCTTTTTACTGATCAGACCAGTTTCTTTACTCACGTTCTGCATCAGGTAATTCGATAAAGTCCCGTAATCCACGTCCCCCTTTGAATCCTGTAGCTTTTTAAGGAGGAAATATGTGAAATACCCATGCTGTTTCTCTTTATATACAGCAGAGCTTTCATCTCCAGAACTGGAAGCAAATACAACAATATTATTCAAATCAACCAGGTTGTTCGGTTTTACTTTTACACTCTTCATGGCTATTAAACTCTGATTCCGAGCGCCACCGCTGAAACATGCATCCAGGAAAACAGTAACTTGTTTTGATGGTTTAGCCGTCAAAGCGACAAAGGCTTCTTCAAGTTTCACCGCATATTGGATTTGGGTTCCGCTTACATCAACCGGAATAAGATATGGTTCCTTTGTTACTTCATCTGGAAGACCATGTCCTGAATAGTAAAAAATTAGTTCCGCTTTGCCATTTTCGATTCCCGCAAGGTTATTGATCCATGCGAGCCCTTGTCGCATCTGACTTCCAGTTGCATTAATTAGCACCTTAACTTGCTTTTCAGGTATTCCCAATGTGTTTTTACAGTATTCAGCGAAAACCTGTGCGTCATTTTTGGCAAACTCGACATTCACCTCATTGCTCAGTCCTGTTTGATAAGAAGTGTAATCCTCATTGCCGATGATGAGAGCATAGGCATTAGGCATACTGGATGCCGCTTTGGGGATATTCACATCCACATCGGATTTTCCCACGCTCAGGTTTCTGTTCTCTATTTTTGTGTTACTTGTCTGCCGGGAATCTTTAGGAACATCTATTTCAATGGGGGTGAAGTTATATGTGATATTGTTGGCTGCATAGGTGGTTGGCTGTTGGCTATCGTAAATGTATTTTTTCCCATCGGCGGGATTGGAAAAAGTAAGTTTAGCCAAGACCAGTTTGTTGTTCTTGATATAAAAGTCGGTATTTTGAAATTTCATCGAGCTCCAGCCCTGCTTAAATGATTGCGCATCCGAAACGGGTACAGGCAATGCGAAATCACCAAGTTGGGTTGATTTTACAAGATAGGTTTCATTATCCGCATCATACTGGGATAGTTGCAATTCGCTCCAATTTATCGCAGCCGCAAAGTCTTTCTTCATCGCATCAACGGCCTGATTTGTCAATTCTTGTGCTTTTGCAGTTCGGGTTTTCTCATTCACACGCCTTTGATAATCACTTGTTTTTTCAAATTCTCCTTTCTTTTGCCATTCCGCGATGTTCCTTTCCACGTATTTTTTGATGTAGATAGCAGGTGAAGTTTTATTAACCGGAACATTATCGCCTGCAATAGCAAATGAAGCAGGGGGACTATCTCCTTGGAATGTACTTTGAGCCTGGCCTCCCGGTAGGCTTAGAACAATAAATCCAATAATGATAAAAAGGTATTTTTTCATATATACTTTTTTAAATTACATCTCTATTGGACCCAATATGTGTAATTGTTAAATTTTAATCATGTATACAGCGTATCGAGTACCCGTTATATGTGCTGTTATATTCTCTAAACAAGACCTGATCATAATTTAAGATAAAATAGTACCATGCGCTTGACTGATCGTTTCCAGATGACGACCAGAAAGTTGCATAATCGGGAGAAAAACCGTTCCATCGACCTCTATATCCGCCGGGAATAGCAAAAAAACCACTGCTATTTGAAGCTCCTTCATTTGGTGACTTCCAATGATTGGTTCCTGTTTCTTTCATCTTTCCACCCGCTACTCTATTCCCTCCAAGAAAAACTACAAGAACGGCCCAACCATCATCGGAAGGAAGACTCCAACCGGCTGGGCACGCAGTCAATGCAGTATTCCAATTATATAATCTACCAAAGGTGTCGCAATTTGAAGGATTGTCATCATAGCACCAGGAGCTCCCCGATTTATAATTAAGGTTTTCAGCCATCCATACCTGGTTGCCAATTTTTACCGTCCTGTAAGTTTTGCCATCCCGGGTATCAATAAGTTTTCCGAACTTATAGAAACCCATTACTCTGAAGATTACTTTGTCATCAAAAAAAACATCTTGTCCTTTCAGGACATTCCACACAATCCGTTTATTTTTTCCACTTGTGATATTGTAACCAATATCGCCTGAAACATTTGTTATAGGCCCGTTGAATGTGACGCCTTCGTCTTCACTGTAAACGAGAGAAATATCAGCACTGCCATCGCAATCAAGATTATATGTAATCACCGCATTGTCGCCTTCCTGCACGGCTACAACGTTGGTGATTGTTTGACCGGATAATTGCAAAAAGGATAATCCCAATAATAAGATTACAAAGATTGCTTTCATAGTTGCTGGTTATTAGTCGCATGACAAATATATAACATTTAAGGAAAAATGTCAATTACATCAGTAAAAATGAATTAGCATAAAAAGAAAGAAGCCACCCTTTTAAGGCAGCTTCGTATAGTTGGGGAAAGATATGTTGAGGTTATTCAAAGTCGGCTTCAGCGGGAACAACCGGCATCAATGAACTGAAATCCTCAGATTCATCAACATCAGCCGTAGAAGGAGTAACAGGAGCCAGATTCAAGGCAGAAACCATTTCGTAAGTCATATCCTCAAACTGAGCTTCAACCGGTGTAACAGGAGCCAGAACCGAAAAATCAACCATCGCAACAGCATCTTCAAAGTCAGCTTCAGCAGGAACAGCCGGAGCAAGAGTAGTCACCGATACTGTGGTTGCGTTTGCAACTGGTACAGATGTGATGTCAGTGCTTGCGAAAAGAACATTTACCGAGAGAGTCAGGGCTGCTGCGATTATGATTGTTGTTGCTTTCATCTTGTTTGTTGTTTGAGGTTGATGAAGCAAAGATATACCGGATCGAATGGGAGCAACAGCGATTTTCGGCTGGCAGTGGTTAAGACCCGACGAACGGGTGTTGGGAGTCGGTGAAAAAGAAACACGACTTAGGCCATCGCTAAAATATGGGTTAAAGAACTGAATCAAATTCCATAAATTTGTATTATGTTCCCAACAATTCCAAAATTCAATACTCAAACCGAAGAGCAGGTGATTATACCCGCCCTTGTCCCGGCAGTTAAACTCGATGAAGGGCTAAAGGCTGAACTTCTTGCACAGATTCAGGAAGAAACGATGGTAGTCGTTCACTGCTCCTATACTGCAGAATTTGAGGGTGGCATCAGAATATGGAACTCTACGGTTCTCATTGATCAGGGCTCTGGAACCAGAAGCAAGATGCTCCACGCATTCAACATTACCATTGCACCAATGTGGATGCTTGTTCCACAAGGAATTACCGTGACATTTACCCTGGTTTTCTCAGCATTGCCAAAAACATGTGAGGTTTTTACCCTTTGGGAAGACATTCCTGAACCAGGCGGGTTTGAGATTCGGAACATCCGGCGGAACAAAAGCGATGTCTACCGTGTGAGCATCATGTGATAAACAGGAAATACTTATCACCGCCATCTGTTCATAAATCATACCACTCTCGCATCCCATACTCCAAATTGCCCATTACTTTTATCGGTGCAATCAATGCGATAGTACCATGAAAAACATTCGACATATTAAAAATGGCGATTCCCTGGATAACAGGATGGCGATATCAAACCATCAGGTTAAAGTTTCCAGGTCAAAACTCTCATCAGGTTCGGTGGCAGATAAGTTTCCTTTGGGCTTCATTGAACCAAGCGATAGCATTATCACGAACCAAGATGGCCAGAAGGTAAATTCCAATTTTCATACTGTCTATACTGATTAACCTGGAATATTAGCATCTGCCCGTCTTCCAGCCTTTGCCCCAAGCAATGATGCAATTATTGATAGCACCCAGCCTGAGCAAATGAGCATCCACAAGGATGTTTTCCAGAAGGTGGGTTCAATAAGAGCCGCTATGATGCCAATGGCATTGCATATCAGGGGACCATACCAAATGCTCTTGAAATTCAGTTTGACGATATAGAAACAGCCGATGGCTATCAACACATCAAAAATGACATACGGAATAGCGCCAGCAATGTCCTCATTGATCTTGAAGATGTTGCCAACACCTTCGCCCAGACCGAATAGAACCAATGTGGATATGATAACCCATAAAATGGATTGAATCCAGCTCGGCAAGTCAAATAAAAATAACCTGTTCTCTTTTGTTTTCATTTGTACCTGTAATTGTTCGTAATGTAGCTCTGTGAATTGCCCGATTTCCTAAACGACAGCCACCCCAGCAATCCGCAGTGCTAAATTCTTTGTTGCCATAGGTAAATACTATGTTTGTCAGTCAAAGATAGTATTTTATTTCACCTTCACCTTTGATGACACCTCTTCAACAAACTCAACGTCCCAAACCCTCTCAGGTAGATGTTCTCACCTTTAACCATATCCTGTTTTATAGTTTCCATAACGGCTTCCATGATGGTTGTTACCGTCGGTTTTTCAATTCCCGTTTGGGCGACGAGAAATTGGATGATGTCGGCTTTGGTCATATTAATAACGGTTTAACGGTTATTACAAAAGGTGCGAAGAATGAAAAGGGAAACTATGTTCTAATCATTCTAATCATTAACATGTTGATTCACTCCGCAAATTACCACAAAGTTTCAAGAACAGACATGACATCCTGAAACTTTTCTCTGCACAGGCATTTTCTTAGTTATGTTCTTTAGCAGTGCATTGTTGATACTGTCAAGCTGTTCCAAAAACACTGATGGCAATCCTGCTCCAATTCCGGGTACAACAACCGACGTTGATGGTAATCTGTATCACAGCGTAACGATTGGGACCCAGGTGTGGATGGTTGAGAACCTGAAAACCACTAAATATAATGATGGATCTTCTATACCACTTGTAACAGATAGCATTGCCTGGATTAATATGACGACTCCGGGATATTGCTGGTATCATAATAATGCCGCTGCTTACAAAAACACTTATGGCGCTTTGTATAACTGGTATGCAGTAAACACTGGTAAACTTGCTCCAACAGGCTGGCATGTGCCCACCGATGCCGAGTGGACAATACTTGTTGCATATCTTGGAGGAGAACTCCTGGCAGGCGGGAGAATTGCCTGGTACCGTTACCTGGGCTATCGGTATAGCGGTATTTTCAGATATTACGATACTAAAAATGACGGGTTTTCTGTGCGTTGTATTCGGGATAATTAGGACTATTTGACTATTTTCCTTTGCCATTTATTTTGATTATTGAGAGCGTTATTTAAGTTATCTGCTGTCATACATGTTGAAATTTACAGCCCCAAAGCCAGGATAGAACAAAATCAAGTGGATTCCCTGCCGGTTCAAGGTCCTGAATACCATAACACCAATTGACATCAATTTTCAATTTAAGCCAGTAAAATCAGCTACATATTATTATCGTTTTTACAGGGGATATGAATGCTCACCTGATATATGTTAATAGATACATATATGCAATGATGCGTGCATGAGAAACATCTATTGCCAGAATGGAATGATGAAAATTGGACGAATGAGTCCACAGCTTTTCTTTGATTCACATTTTGTAACCTTGCAAACTTTGCAAATTTTGCAGTTTTGCAAAATGAGAACAAACAAATGATAAAGGGTTATTCTAAAGTCGCTGTCTAAAGAAACCAATATAATAATCGGGAAGGAATAAGGAAAAAGTTTCAGTAATGTTACAGTATGAAAAAGAAAAACTTCGACAAAATGCTAACATACAGCTTATTATCGAAGTTTTATTGTACACTTAACTGACCAATTATCTAACTTTGGAATCATTCCAGATTATCTGAAAGTGGTTGATTTTATTGAGGAAGGACTATAATCGAGGTCAAGCCACTTTTAATTTCATCACTTCAAGTTCAGCACCTTTTAGCAGGCCTTCCGAGCCTCTTTTCAGAACTTCTTCAGTGGTTTTTTCATCCAGATAATAATGTTCACATACATCACAAATATGTGCAGGAACCTCCTTGATCAGAATGATGGATCCATTCTTTTCAAGGGTAACAGTTACCTTTCCCTCGTACATATTTCCTGCTTTACAAATGACGCATTCCATATTATCGGTTTTTGGTTTTAAAATCAGGTGACCATACATTTTTATCAGGTTCATAGGCGGTGACCATGATACAATTTCCCGTCTCAGAATCTTTGGCAACGAGAAGATGCAACGGGCGGCGATCAATAAATCCCAGCAGTAGGAAACTTGGATATGGTTTATCATCTGCATACTCGCGGATAATTGCACCATCATTCAAAATGAACTTCACCTCCGCCAAAGATATATTTCTCCTGAACATCTGAGAAATAATATGATCACTGAAAAGGATTTTATTGCAAGTCACTGTTGAACCTTTGTACAAAGGTAGTGAAAAAAAATCTGAGTGTTCTAACGCCAAAAAGACAGGCAAACACCTGTCTTTTTAAGTTTTATTACATAAATTCTTATATCTAACTTTTCGAATTTATGTACTTAGCTGATTGTTAGTCAATTAATTAAAATTGATTGTACCCGTCTCTGATGAATTATCTGACCGTCAAATCCTGAGAGATTTAGTGGATGTTATTGACATAATGTAATTTAGTGAATGACTCCAACGATGGCAGTGGAGTTTCTTCGGGAATTATTTCATATTCGCAACAACCGGTAGGAACCAGCCACTATAGAGAATAGATTCTCAATGGTCAATATGTGCGGATATTCCAATTCACCTATTAAATCGTTTCAATTCCAAGCGTGCTTCCTTTCCTTTCTTTGCAAAATATTCTAGTTGTGCTTTTTGGAGGTCATTAGGGACTAAAATTCCTTGTTCAATTTCATCTTTACAGACATTAAAGATGGTGCTGTATTCTTCCAACGCTTTTGGGAGTTGATTAAAGTTATCTTGCTCCTGTGTGTTCATAATTATATTGGTGTTTTCATTCAAACTTCAGGATTGTCTTGGTTTGGAATTTAATCCAACAAAGTGGCTGGCTTTTTATTAATATCAAGCCGTTTATTCCTTTTTAATCAAATTTCTGATTTTGAAGTCTTTCAAATATGATTTATCTTTAATTTTATAACCGTAAGTGTAAAAGTCGTCCTTATATAACATATAGAGGATATGGCCGCTAACCACCATATGTCGGTTAGCATAAGTGTTATGCGTCATTCTATAAAAACCTTCATATCGTCAATTTTTTGTAACAAATAACAGCTTTTTAGATCTTCTGGTTTATAGACTTGAAAATTTGATGATGAAAGATTTTATGACTAATTTAGCAAGTAGGTTTACATAAGTACCAAAATTCTATTTGAAGTAAAAATGAAATCAGAAATCCCGGCATATAACGAAATTAATGAGTTACTAAAAGCTGTAAATTCTAGCTTAATTGCTAAGTTAGATGATTTTCACATTAATCGTTTTGATGAAATATCATTTGCTGATTTGGAAACTAAAAAGGAAGCTCATAGAACTAGTTTTTATGGTATTGTTCTTATCCATAATGGAATCGGCACTATGAGTGTTAATGAACAGACGCAGGAATATACAACGGGTTTACTTGCATTTACCAGTCCAGGAAAAATTGTATCATGGGAAAGAAAAGAAAAAACAGAAGGCTATATGCTTTTTTTTAAGCCTGAGTTTTTAGCATTCAGTGCTTTTAAATCCGTAACCCAGGAATTCCCGTTTTTCAAACCGAATGCCAACAGCCTTTTTCTTATCGGCGAGGAAGTTAAAAACTATTTGTATTTATTCAATAATCTGGAACTTGAGTATAAAAATAAGGGCTCCTTTTCAATCGAAATCATCAGAAATTATCTGCAATTATTACTCAGTTTATTTAAAAGACTTTATAATCAGCTTGAAATATCTCCGTTACGTAACAATAGCCGAAAAAAACAAATTACCGATGCCTTTGAACTATCAGTCAGAAAAAACCTGCCACAGCGGAAGTTGTTAAGTCAATATGCCGATGATTTACTAATAAGTGAAAAGCACCTAATTGCTATCATAAAAGAAACAACAGGGAAAACACCTGCCGAATACATTCAGGAAATATTTCTGCTGGAATCAAAAACCCTGCTCACACACACACCATACAGTATTGCCGAAATAGCGTATCGTTTAAATTTTGAGGATCCTTCTTACTTCAGTAAGGTTTTTAAGAAGCACTTTGGAATAACCCCTTCCTCTTATAAAAACCAAAAGGTAAAATAATTACCATTCTTTCCGATTTTACCACCATATCCGCCAGAATAATCGGCTGTATCTTTGTGTCATCAATTTTCAAAGAGTTAAAAAGATCTTTAAACAATCAAACAATTTACAACATGAACACAAAATTAAGTTTCAAACAAATCATTACTGCCGGGGCAATAGGAGCTGGTGTTTCAGTAGCAATTAACGCAATACTGTTTTTTATTTACCATGCCACAGGCATTATCAGCGACAACATTTTCGTGCAACCCAACCAGCCTATGACAGTGGTTCCGGTTATCCTGTCGAGTCTTATTCCCAGCCTACTTGGTGCATGTGTGTTTTACCTTTTTGAGAGATTCTCAACCAATGGGTTTAAAGTATTCAGCATTGTAGCTGTTATTTTGCTGGTGTTATCCTTTGGCAATCCGTTTTTTGGCATACCTAACGTAACTGTTGTATATGGCATTGCCCTTGATACGATGCATATAGTAGTAGCTTCATCATTGTTGTATTTCATTAAAAGAGCGAAGAAATAATTATATGAAGGTTATAGGTTTTGCCGGGAGTAATAGTACCAACTCAATAAATAAAAAGTTAGTAGATCATTGTCTGTCCTGTTTTGAGGCTGATTCAAGTGAAATTCTTGATCTGAACGATTTTGAAATGGCGATTTACAGTGCTGATAGAGAAAAATCAGCAGGTGTACCATCATTAGCAATTGATTTTGCCAATAAAATTGACAGCGCGGATTTGCTTATTATTTCATTGGCAGAACATAATGGAGCTTATACAACGGCGTTTAAAAACATATTTGATTGGGTTTCCAGAATACCGACCAGAAAAGCATTTGGTGGGAAACCTATACTTTTAATGTCAACATCACCTGGACCAAGAGGTGGGTCCAGTGTATTGGAAATAGCAAAAAACAGATTTCCATTCAATGGCGGAGTAATCTTAGAAACCTTTTCACTACCAAGGTTTAATGATAATTTCTCACAGGAAAAGGGAATAATTGATGAGTTGTTGATGCAGGAACTGTTTGAAAAGATTAAAATTGTAAAGAACAAAATGAAAATTTAGATTAAAAATTAACACAATGAAATTTTTAAACAGACCAAACCGTACGCGTATACATAAAAAAGATGAATGGAAAAAAAGTGCCTATTCCTTAGTCCCATATCAAACCCATTTTGGCGAGTTATGCGGGTTTGCTGATGATATAGTAAATAGAGGAGAAGGTTTTGGTATGCATCCGCATCAGAATATGGAGATCAGCACCATTGTTATATCCGGTGCACAGGTGCATAAAGATAATACAGGAAGTGAAGAGTTAATTCCTGAAAATTGCATTCAAACCATGAGTGCCGGAACAGGCATTATGCATAGCGAATACAATGCTTCTTCAGACGAGGCTTTTCATAGTTTTCAAATTTGGGTATATCCCAAAAAAGAAAATGTAAAACCACGGCATGGAAAATTCAGTTATCAACCTTCTGAAAAACTCAATATGATTCTTCTGGCACTTTCGCCGGATGGAAGAAACGGAACTGCATTAATAAACCAGGATGCTTTCTTTAGTGTTTCAAAACTGGAGAAAGGAAATTCAGTAACTTATAAAATGAACATGAAAAACAATGGAGTATATATTCATTGTGCCAAAGGAATAATAAATATTGAAGGTAATACTCTTCATTCAGGAGATGCCATCGGTATTTATGAAACAGATGCAATTAGCCTTATAGGTCAAGAAACTGCAGAATTGATTTTTGTAGAAGTGCCGATGATGAAGGGTGTTAAAATATAATTATTAATAAAATCATGTTGCAAATTAAAATAGCTACCAAGGTTAAAATTTCTCGTTTAATAATTTAACTTGAAAATTAATAAAAGAACATATAAGTGTTAATAAAATGAAAGAAAATGCGCGAATTGAAGCTTTTAGCGATGGTGTTTTTGCAATAGCCATCACGTTACTTGTACTTGAACTTAAGGTGCCACCAGTAGCCTCCATTCATTCGATGCGTGACTTGTGGCTTGGTTTATATCATCTCTGGCCTTCGTATTTTGCCTTTACCCTTAGTTTCGGCATTTTACTTGTTTCATGGGTGAATCACCATTATTTGTTTAATATTTTAGATAAATCTTCTCACCATTTTCTTTATGCTAATGGCTTCCTTTTGTTTACTATAACATTTATGCCTTTTCCTACCGCTTTACTGGCTCAATATATATCAACGGACTATGCAAAACCTGCAATAGCTATTTACTGTTTTGGAGGTGTTATAAATTCAATTGGATGGAATTTATTATTGCATACAATAATTAAACCCCAAAAACTGATACGATCAGAAGTAAGCATTAAACTTTTCAATAAAATAAAACGCTCAACTCAGTATGGCTTTGTAATATATTCTATAGCAACTATAATTTCATTTTGGTTCCCAATAATAGCATTAATCATTAATCTTTTATTATGGATAGTATGGATAACCTTATCAATAACAGAAAAATCAAATGAAAATTAATATTTACCGAGAAATGTAATTAAAATGCAAAGTCAAATAATAAGAGAACGTGTAATCAGGTGTAACCTGGGATGATGCGGTTGAACCGAGAGCAAGTTATAATGACATAAACGAAAAAACGGTCGCAACCTTTTTAAAAGCTTCAGAAAATGCAGGGCGTTTGCCTGTTGATGAGAATCTTACCTTGCCTGAATTATTTGAAAAACTAAGGCTCACCCAAAACGGGCAGTTAAAACGTGCGGCTATCATTCTGTTTGGGAAAGACCCTGCAAAATTTTACCCCAATACCTTTGTGAAGATTGGTCGGTTTGGGAAAAATGATGCCGATTTGAAATTCCAGGAGACAGAAGAAGGAAATCTGATCGTGTTACTTCAGGCGGTTTTAACTCAACTCAACCACAAATTTCTTATCAGGCAGATAGAATTCGAAGGGATGCATCGGATTGAAAAAGGAGAATATCCTGTCCCTGCAGTTCGGGAAATGCTGCTAAATTCTCTGGTACACCGCAATTATATGGGAGCTCCTATTCAAATCAGGGTGTATTAACCCCAATTAATGGAGCACAAAATAAGAAAGTTAAAAACAATTTTCCGGTCATCAATCAATTGCCTGATTCGCGAAGATATTGTATGGCCAGAACCTGTAAAGGGCAAGTAAATGCCCGG
>Ga0194056_10000675_pt1 | contig 18771 bp, 19 predicted proteins | sample SepL4413m_MetaG_FD_155458 | JGI IMG/M metagenome (GOLD analysis project Ga0194056, IMG submission 155458) | Anoxic zone freshwater microbial communities from boreal shield lake in IISD Experimental Lakes Area, Ontario, Canada - Sep2016-L442-13m | ecosystem: Environmental > Aquatic > Freshwater... | reverse complement strand
GAGTGACGATGGCGCCGACCCGGATTCGTGCCTCTGAGCAGATCAATGTGATCCCCGCCCGAGCGGTGATCGAGGTTGATTGCCGTGTACCGCCCGGGCTCGGCGAGGATGAGGCGCTTGCCGCTGCCAACCAGGTGCTCGGCGCAGGCGATCATGAGATCGAGTTCCTCGAAAAGGTTCCCGGCAATAGCTCTGCGCCGGAAGGTGAGCTTTGGGAGGCAATCGAGGAATGGTTGCCAACCGAGGACCCAGCAGGCAAGGCGATTCCCGTGATGCTGCCCGGCTATACCGATTCGGTTGCATTCCGCGAGGCCTATCCGGAGATCACCGCCTATGGGTTCTTCCCGCAGACCAACATGGACATCTACGAAACCTCGCCGCTAGTGCACGGAGCTGATGAGCGAATCGACGCTCGCGATGTTGGCGTTGCAGCCCGCTGTTACTCCGCTGTAGCGCGCAGGCTGCTTGGCTGACGGCGCGCGGGTATTCTCGTTCAGATGTTTGGAGCAATTGATCACATCGGAGTCGCCGTCGAGGATCTCGACGCAGCGATCGCCCTCTACGAGGGGACCTACCAAATGGAGCTAGTCCACCGCGAGGTGGTCGAGGAACAGGGTGTCGAGGCCGTCCTGCTCGATGTCGGTGAAAGCCATGTTGAGCTGCTCGCTCCACTTGGTGCCGACACGCCGGTCGGCAAGTTCCTTGAGCGCAAGGGACCCGGTCTTCACCATGTTGCGTATCGCGTTGATGATGTTGCTGGTGAATTGGTTCGCCTAAAGGCGGAGGGTTTCCGACTGATTGACGAGACGCCACGGATCGGAATTCGTGGTTCGTCAGTTGGGTTCTTACACCCGGCCTCAACCGGTTTCGTGCTTACCGAACTTGTAACCCCAGCGGAAGGTCATTGAAATGGCGCACAAAAGGATTTCAATTGGTTTTGAGGGCGGTCAGGTCCTGTCCGTCAAGGTTGATGCGGATGCTGAGAAGGCACTTCGTAAGTCGCTTGGCAGTGAGGGATGGCATGAGCTGCCGGTCGAAGATGGCGAGATTCGCCTCGACCTCGCGCGCGTCGTCTACCTCCAGACTGACAGCGATGCATCGCGCGTCGGCTTCGGCTCCTGAGAAGCAGTTCGGCTAAGCGATGCCCATGAAGGTCGGAATAGTCGGCCTGCCAAACGCGGGCAAGTCCTCGCTGTTTACTGCGCTTACTCACGTCGCCGCAGAGGCTGCGAATTACCCGTTCACGACGATCGAACCGAATGTCGCGATCGTTCCCGTCCCTGACCCACGGTTGGAGTTGGTTGCCGAGTGCGTTGGGGCAAGCAATGTCGTTCACGACACGCTCGAGGTACACGACATAGCAGGGCTCGTTGAAGGAGCGCATAAGGGTGAGGGCTTGGGTAACCGGTTTCTCGCCAACATCCGCGAGACCGATGCGATCATTCACGTTGTCAGGGCACACGACGATCCCGGCGTGGTTCACCCCGTCGGTGACGTTGATCCAATCGCTGATCTGACGACGATCGAAACCGAGCTGCTGCTTGCTGACCTCGAACAGGCGGAGCGCAGGCTCGATCGCGTCGCCCGTCAGGCAAAGTCAGGTGACGCTGAGGCGGTTGCCGACCAGGCATGGCTTGAAAAGGTTGTTGAGGCTCTGTCCGATGGCAGGCCAGCCAGCAGCGTGCCGCCATCGAAGGACGCGCCGAACGCACTACGCGATCTCTCTCCGCTGACTGCAAAGCCGGTACTGATTGTTGTCAACATTGGTGAAGGCGAGGAGGGTGTGCCAGCTGATGTTGCCGCTCATGCGGCTGCTCAGGGAGCGGTAGCAATCGCCGTCTGCATTCGCCTTGAGGCCGAGTTGGGTGCGCTTGATGAGCAGGAAGCCGCTGAGATGCGGGAGGAGCTTGAAGCCGGCGAGTCCGGGCTTGGTCGCGTCCTGCGCGGAGCCTTTGATCTCCTTGACCTGCTCGCGTTCTTCACCGCAGGCGAGGACAAGCCCGCTCAGTCATGGCATCTGCCGCGCGGGAGAAGCGCATGGGAGGCCGCAGGGCAAATTCACAGCGACATTCAGGATGGTTTTGTCCGAGCTGAAGTAATTGGCTGTGACCAGCTGCTCGCCTCTGGTGGTTATGCGGGCGCGCGCGATAAGGGGCAGTTGAGGATCGAGGGTCGCGACTATGTAATGCAGGACGGCGATGTGATCAGCATTCGCTTCACTCCCTGAACGGGCGATGAAGCCATCTCAAGCTGCTTCGCGCAGCCGGGCTGCAAGACGGGCCATTCCAAGCAGCTCCGCGCTCTTAGCTCCACGAGCAAAGTTTGTCTGGCGGTCGGCAACTGCCCGGACGCGCGGTAGCTGAACTGTCCCAATCGACTTGAACATCTGCAGTAGCTCAGCGTTCTCGCTGAGGGCTGCTGCGGTGCGTGGCTTCTCACCGGCGGCGTTGGCGATTACCTGCTCAAGAGTCGTGTGCCGTTGTAGGAGGTCCACCGCTCCCTTCGCCCCGATTCCCGGAGCGCCTGGAATGCCATCACTCGGGTCGCCACGCAGGGCAATTAGGTCAGGCACCTGCTCCGGTCTTACGCCAAGTAGTTCGGTTACTTCCTTGGCACGCAAGGCTGCCGTTCCCTTGCTGCCTGGCCGCGTCAACAGGATTGTCGTTGAGTCGTTTGCGCACTGAAGGAGGTCGCGATCACCGGTCATGATCAGCGTTGTCCCCAATGCACGCTCCTCCTTTGCCGCATAGGCAGCCATCAGATCGTCGGCCTCAAGCTCACCGCCGTCAACCTGCGTCCAGGCGAGCGCCTTCCAGAGTTGTGGCCCAATTGCGAACTGGTGGGCAAGACGATCTGGCATCGGTTCACGCTTGGCGTGGTAATCGGGGAAGGCATTGACGCGGTAGGTGGCAGCTTCTGCACCATCACAGAGCACAACTGCTCGCGGCGAGTGCTCTTCGCAAACAGCTAGGACAGCGTTTGCTGTGCCAAGCAGGGCATTGACAGGTTGTCCATCAGACCCCTTTATTGACCTCGGAAGCGCGTAGTAGGCGCGGTACATAAGTGATGGCAGATCGCAGACGAGCAGTGGTTGAGTCACATCGCGAGGGTAACGCCGTCGAACTACGCATAACCTCTTGGTTGTGGTCCCACAAGATGAGCAGCCCCGTAATGAGGATGAGATGCCTCCCACGAAAGAAGGTTCCCTTCCCTCGGGCCGGATTGCGCGCACTGCGCGCTTCGGAAAGCTCGTTGGCGGTCAGGGTGTGCGATGGGCAGCTACACGGACTGCGAATCTGACGCGCGACGAGCAGGCCGCTACGCGAAAGATGGAGGAGCGGTCGCTAGCGCTTGCTGACGAGCTCGTTGAGCAGCTTGGCCGGATGCGTGGCGCGGCAATGAAGATCGGACAGGTTCTCTCAACCGTTGATTTCGAAGCGATCCCCGAGGGCGAGCGTGAAAACTTCAAGGCAAAACTAGCTTCGCTTCGTGACTCAGCCCAGTCATTGCCATTCCCGAAGATTCGCAAGGTGATCGAGCAGGATCTTGGCGGCAAGCTGAGCGAGTTCTTCAGCGAGGTCGACGAGCAGGCCTTTGCTGCAGCCTCAATTGGTCAGGTGCACCGCGCTACGACGATTGCCGGTGACGATGTAGTCATCAAGGTTCAGTATCCGGGCGTTGCCGAGGCCGTTGAGACCGATCTGCGCAACATGAACATGCTGCTTCCGTTAGTCAAGCGGCTCGCCCCATCGCTCGATGGCAAGGCGCTCGCGGCCGAGCTACGCGAGCGGATCGGCGAGGAACTCGACTATGAGATCGAAGCGCAAAACCAGCGCCGGATTGAGCGCACTTTCAGGGGGCATCCATTCATCCGCGTGCCAAGGGTCCATACCGAGCTATCTGCCCGCAGGGTGCTCGTCTCCGATTTTGTTGAGGGAATCGGGTTTGAGCAGATCAAGAAGCTGCCCGAGGCTGAGAGAGATCGTTACGGCGAAATCGTCTACCGATTCTTCTTTGAGCTGCTGCACAAGGAGCGCTTTTGCTCCGGTGATCCGCACCCAGGTAACTACATGCTCTGCCCCGACGGCGCGGTCTGCTTCCTTGACTTTGGCTTGATGAAAGTTGTCAGCAAAGAGACTCTCGCCGCCGAGCATGAACTGGCGCGTTCGGTGCTTGCCGAGGATGGTGAGGCGGTCAAGGAAGTTCTCGCGAAACTCGGTTACCTGCCCGAGCCCGATGAATTTGACCCACAGCTGTTGCTTGAACAGATGATGGTCGCCGGCGAGTGGGCGTTTGAGCCCGGCTTCCGTCGGATCACACCAGGTTATGTATTCGAACTTCAGGAGGCTGGTGGTTCACCACGCTCGCCGTATTTCGCTCAGATGCGAAAGATGACTCTGCCGCCTGACGCGCTGCTGGTTAGAAGGATGGAAGCACTCGTCTTCAGTGTGCTCGGCGAGTTGCGTGCCGGTGGTGATTGGCATGAGATAGGCAAGGAGTTTTGGTTCGGCGCTGAGCCCTCGACGCCACTCGGTCGCGAGGACGCAGAGTGGCGATCCGACTCGCGCAGGTAGGCTTCAGTCATTAACTGGCGTGCTAACGGTAGGCGCGCTCACGACTGAAGGAGTCCGATGCTCGTCCTGAATGGAATCGAAGAGATCAAGGCCAAGGTTGGCGAGGATCTCGGTACAAGTGACTGGATCCAGATTGACCAGGATGCGGTCAATGCCTTTGCAGAAGTAACCGGTGACGACCAGTGGATCCATGTCGATCCGGAACGCGCAGCGGAAACTCCGCTCGGCGGCACGATCGTCCACGGTTTCTTCACTCTCTCGTTGATTCCTAGGTTCGCCTATGAGACCTACACCGTTGAGGGTGTTTCCTTCGCAATGAACTATGGATCCGACAAGGTTCGGTTCCTGTCGCCAGTGCCAACCGGTAGCCGACTGCGGATGAACTCGGTGCTTAGCTCCGTGGAGGAGAAGGGTGGCGGAGTACTTATGAAGGTCACCTGCACGATTGAAATCGAAGGCTCGGAAAAGCCTGCCTGCATCGCGGAGATGCTTACAATCGTATTTGGCTAATGGCACTCGGCGAAGACATCAGGCTGAGGGTCGCCGGTCAGTTAATTGAGACCGGCGAGTGGATTGATGTGCTGAATCCATTCGACAACTCTTTGATTGCACGGGTTGCCTCAGCCGACGCCGAGTTGGTGGATCGGGCGATTGCGTCTGCAAAGGCAGCGCTGGAGCGAGATGACTTCAAGCAGTGGCAGCGCGCTGAAGCGCTTGACAGGGCGGCAGTCCTGCTCGCTGATCGTGCCGAGGAGTTCGCCGTCACGCTCGCGAAAGAGGCTGGTAAACCGCTAAAGCAGGCGAGAGTCGAAGCGGAGCGCGCGGCCGGGACGCTTAAGTTCAGCGCCGATGAGGCTCGCCGGCTCGCTGGCGAGATGGTGCCGATGGAGGGTGGTCCGGCTGGTGCAGGGAAGATTGGTTTCGTATTGCGAGTGCCGGTTGGTGTTGTCGGTGCGATCAGTCCGTTTAACTTCCCGCTCAACCTTGTTGCTCACAAGCTTGGCCCGGCGATTGCGGCTGGCTGTCCGGTTGTCCTGAAGCCCGCGTCGGCGACGCCGCTGTCAGGGATCGCGCTAGTTGAACTCCTCGTGGAGGCTGGCGTGCCTGCTGACTGGCTTCATGTCGTTGCCGGCCCAGGCGCGCAGACGGGCAATCCACTCGTGGACAGTCCCGATGTCGCGGCGATCTCCTTTACCGGTTCGGTGCCGGTTGGCTGGGCTATCCGGTCGCGCGCTCCCCGTAAGCGAGTGATGCTCGAGCTTGGCAGCAACGCGCCGCTGATCGTCTGTGCCGATGGTGACTGGCAAACGGCCGCCGACAAGATGGCAATTCATGGCTACTCACACGCCGGTCAGAGCTGCATTTCGACGCAGCGGGTTCTGCTCGACGAGTCAATTGCCGACCAATTCATTGAGCGGGCTATTGCTGAACTAGGTGAGTTGAAGGTTGGCGATCCGCTCGACCCCGACACCGATGTCGGACCGCTGATTGACGTTGGCGAGCGAGATCGCGTTCATGGTTGGATTGAAGCTGCCAAGCAGGGCGGAGCGAAGATCCTGGCTGGAGGTGGTCTAAACGCTGATGGAACACTTCAGCCGACAATCATCGAAGGTGGCTCGAATAGCGATCAGGTCTGGTCTGGCGAGGTATTTGGACCGGTAACAGTGATCCGCCGCTTCTCTGATCTTGGCGAGGCGATCGCGATGGCCAATGACTCCGACTACGGGCTGCAGGCCGGGATCTTCACCTCGGATTTAGCGACAACGCTGAGAGCTGCCCGCGAGCTTGAATACGGGGGCGTAATGGTCAACGAGGTGCCGACCTTCCGCACCGACCAGATGCCATACGGAGGAATCAAGGATTCCGGAAATACCCGTGAGGGCCCTCACTACTCGGTTCGCGAGTTCACCGAGGAACGGCTTATTTCAATTCAGCCCTGACCGATTAAGAGCTGAGCCGGAGTGCCGGCCCAGCTAGTCACGCCGACTCTCAGCCTTTGCTTCAGCCGCCTGAGTTACCGGCGGCGATCACTCTCAGGTTGATTGCCTCGTCGAAGATCGCTTCCTCTACGCCAAGCTCGAGAGCGACCTCTCGCAGATTACGCCCGGAGGCCGCTGCCTCTTTGACGATCTCTGCTGCCTTGTCGTAGCCGATGAACGGGTTGAGAGCCGTTGCCACGGCAAGCGTGCTCTCTGCCGAATCGGTGCAGCCCGCATGGTTTGGCTCGATCCCATCAACGCATTTTTCAGCGAACAGCTTCGAGCCGGATGCCAGCAGATTGATTGATTCGAGCAGGTTCCGAGCGATCAGTGGGATCCGGACATTCAGCTCGAAGTTGCCCTGTGTTCCGGCAACGGTGATTGCTGCGTCATTACCGATCACCTGGGCACCAATCTGCAGGATCACCTCTGGGATTACCGGGTTGACCTTGCCCGGCATGATTGATGAGCCCTTCTGAAGCTCAGGCAGGAAGATCTCGCCAAGTCCGGCACGTGGACCGGAGCCCATCCAAGCAAGATCATTTGCGATCTTTGTCAGTGAGACCGCGACAACCTTCAGGGCGCCGGAAAGCTCAACCAGTGAATCGCGGTTCGCCTGTGCTTCAAAAGCATCTTCCGGCGGGCTGATCTGAAGTCCGCTGTCGGCCGACAGCAGCTCACGGACACGGCTGGCAAACTCAAGGTGGGTGTTGAGCCCGGTGCCAGTTGCTGTTCCACCGAGCGGAATCTGGGCGACCTGGGGAAGCGCGAGGCGAATCCGTCGTGCCGCCAGCCGCATCTGTGCTGCGTAGCCACCAAACTCCTGGCCGAGAGTGACCGGAACGGCGTCCATAAGGTGCGTGCGGCCCGACTTGACAACATCTTTGAAGGCATCGGCTTTCGCTGCAAATGACGCTTCAAGCTGTTCAATCGCTGGCAGCAAACGGTTCGTCGCCTCATCTAATGCCGCGAGGTGGACAGCCGAGGGGAATACATCGTTGCTGCTCTGGCCCATGTTGATGTGATCGTTTGCGTGGGCGCCATCGCCGGCAAGGTTTGCGATCACCTCGTTGGCGTTCATGTTTGATGAGGTGCCTGATCCAGTCTGGAATACATCGATCGGGAACTGGTCGTCATATTCGCCGCGACCAACTGCGTCGCCAGCGGCGGCGATCCGGCCGGCGAGTTCTGAATCGAGCAGCCCGAGACCTTCGTTTGCGCGCGCTGCTGCAGCCTTAATCCGTCCCAACCAGCGAACAAGCGATACCGGGATTGGCTCACCGGAAACGGGGAAGTTGCCAATTGCCTTGTCTGTTTCGCCACCCCAAAGGTGACCGTTCTCGTTTGCTGACATTCCTGATTGCTCCTGACTCTGGGCGGTTGGAGGACTAACTTAAGGTTACGACGAAAACGGCAGCGGTGGTTCTAAACCCCAGCGACGCATTCCGGCTTCGATTGCTTCGATCGACCGTTCGAGGACCGCGACGCGCGCATGGCGCTTCGATTCCCCGGGGATTACATTCCAGGGCGCCTCCGGGCGGTCGGTGCGCTTGAGCATCTCGTCGACAGCCTTGACGTACTTGGCGTGGTTCTCTCGGTTGCGCCAGTCCTCGTCGGTCAGCTTCCACTGGCGAAGGGGATCCTTGCTGCGCCGGTTGAAGCGTTTGAGCTGCTCCTCCTGGCTGATGTGCATCCAAAACTTAATTACAACTGCTCCTTCGTCATAGAGGCTGCGTTCAAACCCGGCTATCTCTGAGTAGGCGCGACCCCACTGATCCTTGGTGGCGAACTTTTCAACACGTTCAACCAGTACTCGCCCGTACCAGGAGCGATCGAAGATCGCCATTCCACCCCAGCCGGGCAGCGAACTGGCGAACCTGACGAGGAAGTGATGGCGCTTCTCATCTGGGGTTGGGGCAGCAAACTGCGAAACGCGAACATGGCGGGGATCGAGCGGTGCGACAAGCCGTTTGATGGCGCCGCCCTTACCTGAGGCATCCCAACCCTCAAAGAGGATGATTACCGGCGGGCCAAGCTTCCCATCGCCGAGCATTCCGCCACATGCCAGTCGCAGCTCAAGCATTCGCTTCTGGAGCAGTTCGAGTTGCCTGGCTTCCTGCTCACGGGAAAGCGAGAGCGTCAGATCAACTTGGTCAAGTAGGCCCATTACCCAATCGTGACATCAACCGCCCAGCCGCGCCCTGTGACGGTGGCAATCTAGACTGCGAAGCGATGTCCGAAAACCCGTACACGCCCCAGCAGGGCAAACTTGATCAACCGCTGCTTGAGAGTCAGCTGCTTGAGCGCTGGCAGAACCTCGGTGTTTTTGAAAAGAGCCTTGAGGCACGAGCGGGCGGTGAGCCGTGGGTTTTCTATGAAGGCCCACCAACCGCGAATGGAATGCCCGGAACCCACCATGTTTTGGCGCGAGTCTTCAAGGATGTCTTCCCTCGTTACCAAACAATGCGTGGTCGACGGGTTGAGCGGAAGGGTGGCTGGGACTGTCACGGCCTTCCAGTTGAGCTGGCAGTTGAGGCTGAACTCGGCTTCACCAGTAAGGATGACATTGAGGAGTTCGGTATTGCTGAGTTCAATGCGCGCTGCCGTGAGTCGGTCTTCAAGCATGTTGGTGAATGGAACCGTCTGACCGAGCGAATCGGTTTCTGGATTGACCTAGACGACGCCTACCGAACGCTTGATGCCAGTTATGTCGAGTCGCTTTGGTGGGCAATCAAGTCAATCTCCGCGAAGGGGCTGCTTTACGAGGGGCACAAGGTTGTTCCCTACTGTCCTCGCTGCGGCACGACGCTCTCCTCACATGAACTTGGTCAGCCAGGCGCTTACCGCGATGTTGTTGACACCGCGGCCTTCGTAAGGCTGCCAATCACGGCCGAGCATGGTCCGCTTGAGGCAGGTGATCAGCTTGTGGTTTGGACGACAACACCATGGACGCTCGTCTCGAATGCTGCTGTTGCCGTTGACTCTGACCTGACCTATGTGCGCGCGAGCTTCGGCGGGCAGATCGTCGTTGTCGCTGAGGCACTTGTTGAGAAGTCACTCGGTGAGAGCGCTGAGGTTCTGAGCAAATTCGCAGGCAAGGAGATTGTTGGAGCAGCCTACGAACCGCCTTTCAACTTCATCTCCGCCGCTGATTACGGCCCAGCTGGCCACACGGTCCTCGCAGCCGACTTTGTTACAGCCGAGGAGGGAACAGGCCTTGTCCACACGGCGATAGCCTTCGGTGAGGACGACTTCCGACTTGGCGAGCAGGCCGGCCTTGCCGCAATCAACCCGGTCAAACCGGATGGAAGCTACGACGAGCGAATCGGCAGCTATGCGGGACGGCAGGTAAAGGATTGCGATGCCGATCTGATCGCCGACCTTGAATCACGTGGTCGGTTATTGCGGGCTGAGGACTATGAGCATTCCTATCCGCACTGTTGGCGCTGCTCAACGCCGCTGCTCTATTACGCAAAGCCTTCGTGGTACATCGCCACATCGAAGATTCGCGACCGGATGCTTGAGGAGAACGCGACGATCGATTGGCACCCCGAGCACGTCAAGGATGGGCGTTTCGGGAAGTGGCTGGAAAACAATGTTGACTGGGCGCTCTCTCGGGAGCGCTACTGGGGAACCCCGCTCCCAGTCTGGCGCTGCGGTCGCGGCCACACGCATGTGATTGGAAGTTTCGACGAACTCGAGGAGTTGTCGGGAATCAGGATCGAAGATCCTCATCGTCCATATGTGGATGAGGTCGCATTCCCCTGTCCTCAATGCACCGATCGCATGGTCCGAGTACCTGAGGTCATTGATGTCTGGTTCGACTCTGGGGCAATGCCGTTCGCTCAGCACCATGCGCCGCTTGAAAACCAGGATCGATTTGAGCAGCGATTCCCCGCCGACTTCATCTGTGAAGCGCTCGACCAGACGCGCGGCTGGTTCTACTCACTTCTGGCAGTTTCCACGCTACTGTTCGACAAGGCGTCTTATCGCAGCGTTGTTTGTCTTGGACTGATTCTTGACGGCGATGGCCAGAAGATGAGCAAGTCGAAGGGCAATGTCGTTGAGCCTTGGTCAATTCTTGATTCGCAGGGAGCTGATCCGCTGCGCTGGTACTTCCTGACCAGTAAGCAGCCTTGGGACGGCTACCGCTTCTCAACCGATGCAATCGATGAGTCGACCCGCCGCTTACTACTGCCGCTCTGGAACGTGCTGGGCTTCTTCACGCTTTACGCAAACGCTTCAGGCGTTGGTCCTGTGGCCGGTGATCCGCAGCCAGCAAACGATTTAGATCGCTGGATTCTCTCGCGCCTCGCCGCGACTGTTACGACTGTCAGCGAGCGCCTTGAGGCATTCGATGCAACTGCCGCCGGCCGCGAGATTCAGGAACTGGTCGAAGACCTTTCGAATTGGTATGTGCGCAGGTCACGCAGGAGATTCTGGGATGGAGATGAGGCGGCGCTTGGCGTCCTTCGTCATGTGCTTCTGACTATCTCCAAACTGCTCGCGCCGTTCTGCCCGTTCATCGCCGACCACATTCATGTGACACTTGATCCAGAGGGCGCCGAGTCAGTGCATCTCTGCGACTGGCCTCAGCCAGGCACGCGCGACGAGTCGCTTGAGGCTGCGATGGCTGCAGCACGAGAAGCTGTAACGCTTGGCCTTGCCGCTAGGGGCCAGGCCAAGATCAAGGTGCGCCAGCCGCTCAGGGCGGCGGTAATTGTTGCGACTGAAGAGGAGCGGGCAGCGCTTGAGGGCCTCGCCGAGGTCGTCCGTGAGGAGCTCAACGTCAAGGAGCTTCGCTTCGCTGATGCCGCCGACGAACTCGCACAGCTTGAGGTCAAGCCGAACTATCGAACGATGGGTCCAACCTTTGGCAAGGACATGCCACTGGCGGCAAAGGCCGTCGAAGCGCTTGATGCCGTGCATGTTGGCGACCTACTCAAGTCCAATCAACCCGTCCACATCAATGTCGCCGGCCGCGAGCACCCACTCGGTGCGGATGACTTGATCGTCTCGATGATGCCGCTCGACGGCTACCAGCTCGAGCGGGAGGGCTCACACGCCGTGGCTCTCGAATTGACGCTCGATGAAGAGCTGCTTCTGGAAGGACTTGCGCGCGAGGTTGTTCACGCCGTCCAAGCTGCCCGTAGGGACGCTGGGCTTGATGTTGAGGACAGGATTAGCCTCAGCCTCGACGGTGATCAGCGGCTGCTCGAAGCCGCGTCTCTCCACAGGGATTACATCGCCGCAGAGGTATTAGCGACGGCGTTCGAAGTTGGCACCGCTGCGAGCGGCGAAGAGGTACTCGTAGATGGGCGCAAGCTAGTCGTTGCAGTCGAGCGAAACTAACCGCCCGAGCTCGACTCAGCTAGCTGTCAGCTCAAGCTCGCTCTCAAGCCGTTTCTTTGGCAGAGCACCAACAACCTGCTTGGCAGGCTGTCCAGCCTTGAAGAGAATCAGTGTCGGAATCGACATCACGCCGTACTGAGCCGCCGTCTGCTGGTTGTCATCAATGTTCAGCTTGACGATCTTGAGTGCATCGCCCTGCTCGCTACCAATCTCCTCAAGCACCGGTGCCACCATCTTGCACGGACCGCACCATGGGGCCCAGAAGTCAACGAGTACCGGCGTCGATGCGTCGATTACCTCAGCCTGAAAACTTGCATCTGAAACTTCGGTGATTGCACCCATCGCGGCGACTCCTCTGCTCGTTCAAAAAGATCTGTTCAGTCGAGTATAGGAGTGCTGGCCCTAGTGACGTCCATTTCCTGAAACTGGATCACTTTCGCCGCGTCTTGAAGCCATCCCTGACTTGAACCATGGCGTTCGAATCAGCTGGATTGGCTTGATCGGTGAAGTCTTTTCAATGAAGAAGCGAACGCCGTCGCGCTCTTCGATCGCCTGTACGGCCTTTTCTTGGCGGCGCCATGCGAGCGCCCAGATAACTGGGAAGCCTGCCGCCATCGCTGGAACCTGCGGTGCAAGCAACACAAACCCACCGGCGCCAACTGTTGCGATAAGCAGCGGCCAGAGCCTATTCAGCAGAATGCGTGCTGGGTGGACCTCTGGCAACGAAGCTGCGAGTTTCGCATCGGCCAGCAAGCGTCCAATTGCTGGCGAGGCAGCGCTGCTTCTGCCGAGCATGCTTCCGCTGACGCCGGCGACTAACCACCAGACTGCTGCGATTGGGATGACCAGCCCATCTCCCGACTCAATCGCGCCGGCAAGCGCTAGGGCTGCGAGCAGTGTTGCCGACGCGGCACAGCCAAGAACGGTTGCTTTTAGAAACGCGGTGAATGTCATTTATCGCTTACCGCCAGCAGCCTTCCAAGGAATTCTGCGACCCCGTCGGTTCCGGTGACAACAAGATCGGAGGCCCTTCCAATCTCTGGCGGTGCCTCGCTTGAGAGAACGCCGAGCTTGAGGACTTGTTTCAGCTTGCCGCTCTCAAGTAAAGAGTCGAGAGCGTCGAAGGAGTCAAGGTCGGTTCTGTCGTCACCGGCATAAAGGACCGTTTCAAAGCTGCCGCCTTCGATCAGTTCGGTTACGGCGATGCCTTTGTTAAATGGCACCGGCGGCCGTAGTTCGAGCACCTTCCGCCCCCAGTGAATCGCCAGTCCATCGGCCGAAGCTCGCGCGGCGACAAGCTCAAGGGCCTCCGCCGCCTGATCTTCGTCGGCGACGCCGCGGTAATGGAGCGCGGCAACTGCCCCCTTGTCCTCACGCCTTATGCCGAGCGCGGAGAGGTCGCGGGCGGCTGCCGCAGCAACCGCATTGACGCGTTCCGACCATGGTGCCAAAGCGTTGTCAACCTCAGGTTCGGTCGCACCTGGGAGCAGCCGTTCGCTTCCGTGCCCGCCAATGTATGTGAGTCCGCCTGCGCCAACGATTCTGCGCGCCTCGTCGGCTTGGCGACCGCTGATGCAGGCGACCAGCCCAAAGCGGCGTCCAAGTTCGATCAGGGTTGTACGAACCTCAACCGGAACCGAAGCATCAACCGGATTGTTGACAATTGGGGCCAATGTCCCGTCAACATCAAGCAACAGTGCGGTTTGCTTTGGGTTTGCTGAGAGCATTGACAGGGCTTTGTCGGTCCGCACTTCGCTCACACGCTTAGTATGCCTCCCGTGCCGCGTCGAAGTCCACTACAGCTCGCCATTGTTGGCACGGCAGCGGGAATATTTAGTGGATTACTTGGCGTCGGCGGCGGGATAATCCTTGTACCGCTGTTGATTCTCTGGCTCGGCTGGGAGGAGCACAACGCAACCGCAACATCGCTTGGCGCAGTTGCGATCATTGCGGCCTTTGGTGCGATCTTGAGTGGCATTGCTGGCCACGTCGATGTTGCTCGTGCAGCGCTCGTTGGCATTCCTGCGGTTGGAGGAGTGCTGATTGGTACGCGGGTTGCCGCAAAGCTGAACGGCGATTCGCTGCTGTTCATGTTTGTTGGCGTACAGGTTGTCGCCGCGGGAGTGATGATCTTCGAATGATTATTGAGGCAGTGGCAATTGGTCTGTTTGCGGGCGTAATCGCCGGGATGTTCGGTGTTGGCGGGGGCGTGCTGTTTGTTCCAGCGCTCGTTCTGATCGTCGGACTCGGCCAGCTCACCGCTGAGGGGACCTCACTGCTCGCGATGGTCCCAGTCGGGATTATTGGCGCTTGGTCCCAACACCGTCGGGGCTTCCTGAAGGTCAAGGAGGCCGGATTGATTGGCGGTCTTTCGCTGGTAGGCGTTGTAATTGGCGTACTGCTAGCCAACCATCTGCCGGAGGTAGTTTTACAGCGAGTATTCGGTGTCTTTCTGCTGTTTGTCGCTTCGCAGCTTCTGCTTAGGGCAATTAGAGAACGCCGCGCTCGGCTGGCGGGGCTAGCATCGAATGCAGCAAGTGATGATGACCTCAAAAGGGAGAGTTGATGAGCGATCAGGCGAAGCAAACAGAGACTGGCACCGGCTGGGCAGTGGGCAGCCTTGACGGGATCGGCGAAGGGCCAGGATTCCGAAAGATCCGCAATGAGCTTGATGTAAAGGAGTTTGGAGTCAATGCGATTGTTATGCCTGCGGGATACGGAGCTGGAATGCATTGGCACGATGAGCAGGAGGAGCTCTACTTCGTTCACTCGGGGCAGATTGAAATCACCTTTGGCGACGGGAGTAAGCACTCACTAGGCGCAGGCGGGCTTGCCCGTGTTGATGCTGCAACGCCGCGCGCGGTTTCAAATCCTGGCGAGGTTGAGGCGGTCTATGTGGTCGTTGGTGGCAAGGGTGGTTATGTCGGCCGTGACGGTCGCTCGCCCGAAGGGGTTAATCCCCGAGCGCAGGCTGAGGACACAAATCCCGATCACGACGGCCAACACGGCAAAGGCGGGGCGAATCCGGCCGAGGCTGACGCTCAGCTTTGATTCGACTGTCGCCGGTTCAACCGGCACGGCTGCTGCTGCGATCTGTTTCAGTAGGGGTATGTACTTGAGTGGTATCCGGGCGATAATCGCGGCCTCCGCGTTAGTGGCCGCCTGCTCCTTGACAGCAACTGCTGCCGCTGGTGCCCGCCCGCCGGCGCCTCGTCCAATCTGGCTTGGAGTAGAGGAGCCGCTGGCAGTTGGTGCGTCTCCCGCTGCTGCCGACCTGATCGCAAAGCGAATCAGTTCCGCAGGAGGCCGCTATCAGCGTCTCTCGGTAAGTCTGCTGAACCTTGCACCAACTCGCCCCGCAAAGCCGACAGACATTTGGGACAAGGCCTATCGGCATGGCTTGGGGACGCTTGACCTTGCGGTACGGGCCGCAGTTGATAATCACCTTGAGCCGATCATCATGGTTGAGGGAACGCCGGCTTGGGCTAGAGCGCCTAGCTATGCCGCAGCCGTGTCGCACTGCCCGAAGCGGAAGCGTGTTCATGGCCGCTGGGTGTTACCCGCCTGCTTCGCGCGTGATTATCCAAACTCGTGGGCGCCCAACCCGACTGCGATTCGTGCGATCGCCTCGGTTCTCGCAACTCGATACGACGGCAAGCACACAAACCACTTCAGCTCACGCCTGCTGCCAAAGGTGACCTATTTCCAAGCGTGGAATGAGCCGAATCTCGCCACTCACCTTCTGCCTCAGCGCTCAGGCCGCAGCCTCGTTGCCCCGCGCCTCTATCGCAATGTACTGAGCAGTTTCAGCTCCGGAGCTAAGGCAGGTGGCCGTAGCTATGTAAAGGTCATCGCCGCCGGTTTAGGGCCAATTGGCACCCCGGGCAGCACTACTCCGCAGCAGTTCACCCGAGAGCTTCTCTGCCTCAAGTCGCGGGGTCGTGCATTTGTGCGTGGACCAGGCTGTTCGAAGCCAGCAATTTTCGACATCTGGGCACAGCACCCGTACGACATTGCCGGAACGCCAAGGCGGCCCCGCGACGCAAAGCTAGGCAATGGCCGGATAGCTGACCTTCCGACGATCAAGTCGCTCGTTGGGCGTGCTACGGCGCTTGGAACGGCGCTGCCGCGTCGTAACCATCCACTGTGGGTAACCGAGTTCGATTGGTGGACTAACCCGCCGCATGGACCTCATGGCTATGGGAAGCCGGCCGGTCTGACGGCCCGCTGGACGACCGATTCAATTTGGCGAATGTGGTCGGCTGGCGTTTCAACACTTTCATGGTTCAGGCTCCGCGATGACCCGCGTAACTGGCCGGGTGGGCTCTGGTATGCGGCGTCCAGCCCTGAACCTCGATACCTCTCGACGAAGCTGCTTAACGCTGATCGGCCGAAGGCGGTTCTCGCGGCGTTCCGTTGGCCGTTCCGAGTTGTTTCGGGCAGTAGGGCATACGCATGGGGTGTTGTCCCCTGTAGGCAATCGGGCGTCCCAGTTGAGGTGTTCCATCGTGCCGGTAATCGATGGCGTCGACTTGCCCGGGCGACGAGCCATGCCTCTGGTGTGTTCACGGTTGCTGTTCCGATCGGAGGAGCCGGGATTTGGCGCGCAAGCGTTCCCGCGTCCTGCTCCGGCAGCTATCGGATCTCGCCCGAATGGAACAGTCGCTGGCGCTGACTCCGCTGACCCGAGTCGTACAACCGGCTCTTTGACGCGCTTGGCTCGGCTACTGTGACAGGCATGCAACCGGTTAACTGGAGTCGCCGTCCCGACGGGCTTCGTGCCCCAGTGATGGTCTGTGCGTTTGGTGGCTGGAATGACGCTGGCGACTCAGCAAGCGATGCGCTTGCTGCGGTATCGGACGCCTTCTCGGCGACCAGCTTCGCGACAATTGACTTGGAGCCATTCGTTGACCTGCGCGAGACTCGTCCAATCGTGCGACTTGTTGATGGTGAAACCCGCGAGATTGTTTGGCCTGAGAGCAACATTCTGTCGGCTTACGCGCCACGTGCACCTCGCGATCTTGTACTTCTCCAGAGCCCAGAGCCGGCGCTTCACTGGCGCGCATACTGCGCGACCGTAATTGAGCTAGCCGAGGCGCTCAACTGTTCGATGGTTGTAACGCTTGGCGGCTTTCTTGCCGATGTTCCGCACACTAGGCCGGTTCCTGTTGCTGGGTCGGCAACTGATGAGGAGCTCTCCGAGAAACTCGGGCTCGTTCCGTCCAACTATCAAGGGCCAACCGGTATCACTGGCGTCCTTCACGCTGCCTGTGCGGCAGCCGACATGCCATCTGTCAGCCTCTGGGCGGCGGTGCCGCATTACATCGCGACAATGGCCAATCCAAAGGCATCGCTGGCGCTGGTTCGTAAGCTTGAGTCACTTACCGGTGTGATCGTGGACGCCGCGCCGCTGGAGCGCGCGGCCGCCGAGCAGGAGCACCAGGTTGAACTCGCCATTGAGCACGACTCGGACATGCGCACCTTCGTCGAGCAACTCGAAGAGGCAGTCGGTGAGCAGGAGCCTGAGCAGGAGGAGATTCCCAGCGGTGATGCAATCGCCCGCGATGTGCAGCGTTTCCTGCGTCAGCAGGGAACCGACGGCAGTTGAAGATTCAGTCCGCCAAGCCAACCTTGCTGGCAAGGTAGGAATTCGATGCTGACCGAAGCCACGGAATGGATTGATTGGCTCGAAGCCTGTCGCAGGATGCGGGCTGGTGTTGAGCAGATGCTCGTCGATAATCCGACGACGAAATTGAGAGCAATCGAGCTTGGTCGTGGCGAGGGTGGCGATCGAACTTTGGCTGTTGATGCGGCTGCCGAGGACCTGATTTTCGCTGAGCTTGATCAGCTGCATGCCGATGGCATGCTGTTTACGGCGGTCAGCGAGGAGCGTGGTGAGGTCGATTTCGGCGGTGGAGATGTTCGCGTGGTTATTGATCCGATTGATGGGTCGCTCAATGCCAAGCGTTGCGCTGGTGCCGTCGCATTGTCGGTGGCCGTCGCGAATGGGCCAACTGTCGCCGATGTCCAGTTTGGCTTCGTGCATGACTTCGGCATGAATGAGGAGTGGGTGGCATCCGCTGGCGGTGGCGCTTGGCTGAACGGCAGCCTGCTCGACCCTTCGCTTCCTGCGCGCAGGAGCAGCGATGGCAAGCTTGAGATCATCGGGATCGAGTCGACTAATCCAGTTCTCGTCACGCAGGCAAGCAGCAGGCTGGAGGGCAAAGTTCACCGTCTTAGGGCGTTGGGGGCAATTGCCGTAACGCTCTGTCAGGTTGCTGCGGCGCGCTCGGATGCGATGGTGTCGCTTGGCCCTTGCCGTTCCGTCGATGCTGCCGCGGCGCAGCTCGTTGTTCGTGAGGCGGGAGGCTTTGTCAGCTTCCCAGCCTTTGATCAGCCGCTTGCTGCGCCACTTGACCTGCTTCCACATTCGCCTGTCGCTGCCGGTAGGGATCTCGCTGCTCTTGAACTGGTGGCCGCTATTCCACAATTCACACCAGCGCAGTGATTGACTGGCGGCGCGCTGAGCAGCTCGCCGCCCGCGTCGCGGGCAGTCCGGAGTTGTCAGGGCCATCAGTTGAGCAACTCGAAAGGCTCTCTGAGCAAAGCCTTGCTGCGGTTGTGGATTACGCACAGCTAGATCCGCGCGGTCCTGTTCCCCATGCTGAGGCGGTTACTCGGGCGGAATGGATCAGCGCGAATACTGCCTCGCTGCGACCGTTGCTTGATCCGGCTGTTGAGAAGATCGGCGCAAAGTCGGGCCGCTCTGGAAGCGGAATGCGACTTGTCGCGGCGGCGACGCTGACGCTTGAGGCGGGAGCCGTACTTGGCTTGCTGTCGCGGCGCGTAATGGGCCAGTACGACCT
>Ga0194056_10000674_pt1 | contig 18784 bp, 15 predicted proteins | sample SepL4413m_MetaG_FD_155458 | JGI IMG/M metagenome (GOLD analysis project Ga0194056, IMG submission 155458) | Anoxic zone freshwater microbial communities from boreal shield lake in IISD Experimental Lakes Area, Ontario, Canada - Sep2016-L442-13m | ecosystem: Environmental > Aquatic > Freshwater... | reverse complement strand
TGGTCGGCAGAAATACCCAGGGTGTCACGATTATTCGTCTGGATAAAAAAGAAAAAGTTATTGGCGTTGACAAGATTGAAGGTTTGGCGGGTGTTGATGATGATGAAGAAGACGAGGATATTGAGGGTGTGGATATAGTTGTTGAGGGCGTGGACGATGGCAATGAAGCGCCAGAAAACGACCCCATTGATGACCAAGACATACAAGAATAAGTATACGTCATGAGCAAACGGGCGTTCTGTCACATAATTCAAGTTGCTTTATTCAACGGGCAGAATAGCACCGATAAAAGGCTCAGGCTATGCTGAAAAAAGTACGTATTAATAATTTCTTGTCGTGTCAAGATACGGAAATAGAGCTGGATAATATTACCGCTTTAATCGGCCGTAATGCGGCGGGTAAGAGTAATGTCTTGAAAGCGATTCAGTGGTGCGCTCAATTTGCGGTGGGTAATATTCCCCTTTATGAGTATTTCAGTCCTTTTAGTGAGATAAAAGCAGAGTGCGATATTGAATTTTTAATCAATGATGAAACATTTAAGTATGAAATAAGGATAACAAGAAAATCTCCTGGATTGGGATTGGCATCTATAGGCAAAAAGGAAGATACCGTTTTAATAGAAAAATTATCCTGCTATATAAATGATGAGTGGCTATTAGTTGCCGACAGGGAAGATGTTTGTGCAACACATTATAATGAAGAAGCAATTAATGTTGAGATAAATGCTGAAATAGCAATGATAAGCTCTCTGCTTGCATTACTACCTAAAAAAAGACTAAATCCAACCATTAACAAAGTTTTTAACTACCTATCGGAAATAAAATATTACACCTTAGAAAGCGATCAATATGAAAATGGGGCTTTAGGTAAGTATTCTCATATTGTTCTTGATAGTGCTTATGATGAGTGGCTATCTAAAAATAATAAATCAGAATTATCGGTTGTAATGAGATTATTACGTCTATGGCATGAAGATAAAGATTTGCTGGAAGAGATAGAAGCACTTGTTGGAAAAAATGGTTTAAACTTGATTGATAACATAGTTATTAGTAAATCGAGTTTTGGGCAACAGGATGAAAATCTATTTTATGTAGTTAAATTTAATGTAGCGGACACTACGGTAAGTTACACCCAATTATCTTATGGCACACAGCGCGTTTTAACCTTATTGCTTGCGCTACTCTATGATAAAAATAGCACGCTGCTCATAGAGCAACCCGAAGACGGCATTCATTCGGGTTTGTTAAAAAAATTGTTGCCGCTGTGTTTTGAATATGCAGCCGTTTATAACAGGCAGCTTATTATCGCTACGCATTCCCCCGAAGTTATTAATTTATTGCCGCCTGAAAGTATCAGATTGGTAAGGATGACTGAAAACGGCACGAAAGTATCGCCTTTGGATGAAGAACGAATACCCTTTATACTCAACTATATAGAAAATGAAGGGGTTTTGTTTGATTTTATTGAATCATTGGATGATGAATAATGTATGTGGTAATTGCGGAAGATACTAGCGACTTTAACTGCTTGAGAATATTAATTAAACGGTTGGAAAATAAGGAAGCGATTTCGGTAGAGGGAAAAGGGTTTGGCAGTTGTGGCAATATGATGAACAAAGGTGCTAAGTTCTTAAGTTCCTACAATGAACAGAATAAATACCGTAAATTAATTATTTGCCATGATAGGGATGAAAGTTCATATCAAGGGATATATGAAAAAGTTGTCTCAAAAATTGTAAATAATGCGAAGATTAAATCTGAAAAATTAATTTGCATATTAATTCCAACCAAAGAGATTGAAGCTTGGATATTGGCCGATATAAAAGCTGTTTCAAAGGTGATTCCATCGTGGCAACCTAAAGACGAATATCTACACCCAGAAGACATAAAAGACCCGAAAGAAACTTTAATAAGGTTAAGTAGAACAAACAGACCTAAGCCTCTGTATAGTCATAACACGCACAATGAACAAATAATGAAACATATCGATTTAGAAATGATTAAGAAAAAATGCCCCTCTTTTGCTGAATTGGCCAAGTTTGTCGAAAGTGGTACTGCTAATTATCCAAAAAGAAATGTAAGTATTCACTTCCCCCTTTGAAAAAGGGGGAATGAGGGGGATTTATCTAAGAAAATCTCCCCTAACCCCTCTTTTATAAAGAGGGGGGACTGAATACTTACAAAGAAATAGCTTAATAACTAATCAACCTAACTAAGGGAAATCCAATGTCCAGAGTTTATAATTTTAGTGCGGGGCCGTCAGTATCCCCTGAATCGGTATTGCTGCAAGCTCAGCAAGAGTTATTGGAATGGCGCGATAGTGGCATGTCCGTGATGGAAATGAGTCATCGCGGCAAGCATTTCTCGACTATTGCCGAAGAGTTGGAAAGTGATTTAAGAAGTTTGCTGGCTGTTCCCGATAATTATAAGGTGTTGTTTTTGCAAGGCGGCGCATCAGCGCAGTTTTCATTGATTCCACAAAATATTTTAAAGGATAAAACCAAAGCGTGTTATCTGAATACCGGTGCATGGTCTGAAAAAGCCATTAAAGACGCACAGAGTTATTGTGAGGTGATAGTCAGTGCAAGCTCGGAAGATACCCGATTTACCAGTATTCCCGAGGCATCAACCTGGCTTTTGGACGAGCAGTCGGCTTATCTGCACTATACCTCGAATGAAACCATTCATGGCGTAGAATTTCAAAGTACTCCCGACTCCAATGGCTTGCCGCTGGTCTCGGATATGTCATCCAATATTTTATCGCGCAAAATTGATGTCAGTCAGTATGGGTTGATTTATGCGGGAACTCAAAAAAATATGGGGCCGGCCGGTGTTACCGTGGTTATTGTCAGGGATGATTTAATCGGACATGCCGGCAAGACAACGCCCCCGGTATTTAATTATGCCGAGCAGGCAAAAAACCAATCCATGCTCAACACCCCAGCAACCTACAATTGGTATCTGGTGGGTCTGGTGCTTAAGTGGTTAAAAGCGCAAGGTGGCGTTGAGGCTATTGAACAACTTAATATTGCCAAAGCGGCAAAGCTGTATCAAGCCATTGATCAATCGACTTTGTATTCAAATCCGGTAGCTGTTCCGTTTCGTTCACGCATGAATGTACCGTTTATTCTGGGCGACGAAAGCTTGGACAAGCCTTTTCTTGCGGCAGCGGCAGCGAACGGACTGTTTGAATTAAAAGGCCATCGTTCGGTGGGTGGTATGCGTGCCAGCATTTACAATGCCATGCCGGAAGCGGGTGTCTTGGCCTTGATTGATTTTATGGCTGAATTTGAACGCACCCATTAATCGAAACCTATCAACACAGAGCAGCGTAATGTCATCAATCACCCCCCTTTCTGATTTAAGAGACAAAATTGATGCAATCGATGAGCAGATTCTGCAATTGATTAATCAGCGTGCGTCTTGTGCGGTTGAAGTAGCCAAAACCAAAAGTGCTCAGGGCGAGCAAGGTACTTTTTATCGTCCGGACAGAGAGGCATTGGTTTTAAGGCGAATTATGGATTTAAATCAAGGGCCGTTGACTGATGACACCGCTGCCCGCTTTTTTAGAGAGATAATGTCGGCTTGTTTGGCGTTGGAAAAGCCAATGGATATTGCTTTTTTAGGGCCTGAAGGTACATTTACCCAGCAAGCGGCCTATAAGCATTTTGGTCATGCGGTTAAAACCATTCCGGTTGCCACCATAAACGAGATATTTAACGCGGTGGAATGCGGTCATTGCGAGTTTGGCGTGGTTCCCGTTGAAAACTCTACTGAAGGTATCATTAGCCATACCTTGGATCGGTTTTTAACCTCACCGCTGAAAATTTGCGGTGAAGTTGAAATCAGGGTGCATCAAAACCTGATGGGGCAAGCAACCCATCTTGCTGAAATCACTGAAGTGTTTTCGCATCAGCAATCGCTGGCGCAATGTCGTCAGTGGTTGGAAAATCATTTACCACAGGCGAAACTGACTGCGGTTAACAGTAATGCCGAGGCGGCACGTCTGGCGACAATCAATAAACAGACCGCAGCGATTGCGGGTGTTGTTGCTGCTGAAATTTATAATCTAAAGATTATTGAAGAAAGTATTGAGGACGAGCCCAATAACACGACCCGGTTTATTATTATTGGCCAACAATCGCCGTCACCTACCGGCAACGATAAAACCTCGCTGGTTGTTTCTACCGGTAATCAGCCGGGCGCATTGCATAAAATCCTTGAGCCTTTCGCAAAATTTGGCATAGGGATGGTTAATATTGAATCCAGGCCTTCGCGGCAGGGCTTGTGGGATTATATTTTCTTTATTGATATAGAAGGGCATGGCGAAGACGAGATAATTGCCCAGGCTTTGAAAACGGTTAAAGACAACGTTAAGATGTTCAAATTATTGGGGTCTTATCCTAAAGCCGTTCTATAACCTGTTGTCTCTATTTATTCTCGCTGCGGTACTAGTAAAATATTTTTAGTTAAAATTCATGAATAACACCGATAACATTTACAATCTTGCCGCAGCGGGTGTGCAGCGCCTTATTCCTTATAAGGCGGGCAAGCCGATTGAAGAACTTGAACGCGAACTGGGACTCACCCGGATTATCAAGTTGGCATCCAATGAAAATCCTTTGGGGCCGGGGAAAAAAGCTCTGGCTGCCATTCAGGCAACGTTGCCTACTTTGGCGCTGTATCCCGATGGCAGTGGCTTTGCATTAAAACAGGCGTTAGCCGAGAAATATGCGCTCGATCCGAGCCAGATAACGCTGGGTAACGGTTCCAATGAGCTTCTTGAACTGGTAGCCAGGGCGTTTTTAACACCGGCGCTTGAGGTGGTCTTTTCACAACATGCTTTTGCTGTTTACCCTATCGTAACGCAAGCTGCAGGCGCGACTGCGGTTGTTGTTCCGGCCTTGAATTATGGTCACGATTTGGATGCCATGCTCCAGGCAGTCACTGAAAAAACACGTTTGGTGTTTATCGCTAATCCCAATAATCCGACGGGTACTTTGCTAAGTCAAGCGAGTTTGGAGCACTTTATCAGTGCCTTGCCGGACACCTGTTTGTGTGTGCTTGACGAGGCTTATTTTGAATTTGTCAGTCACGTTGAGTTGGTTAACTCAATTGATTGGTTGAAAAAATTTCCTAATTTATTAATTACAAGAACTTTTTCCAAAGCTTACGGACTGGCCGGATTGCGGGTCGGTTATGGTTTATCCAGTCCACAACTTGCCGATATTCTTAATCGGGTGCGTCAGCCTTTTAATAATAATATGCTGGCTTTAGTCGCAGCAGAAGCGGCTTTGTCTGATGATGAATATCTGCAACAGACTATTGAAGTGAATGAGCAGGGGATGCAACAATTAACGGAGGGCTTTAAAAATCTGGGTCTGGAATGGATTCCGTCAGCGGGAAATTTTGTATTGGTCGATTTAAAGCAAGCAGGGCAGCCTGTTTATGAGGCTTTGCTACGTAAGGGCGTTATTGTAAGACCCGTCGGTAATTATGAATTACCCAATCATTTGCGCATCAGCATCGGCACGGCATCAGAAAACCAATTATTTCTCCAGGCGTTAACGGCTACGTTGGCTAATGTTTGACCGACTTTGTATTGTCGGTGTTGGCTTAATTGGCGGTTCAGTTGCTCGTGCGGCCAGACATTATGGGTTAAGCAAAAGCATTGTCGGCTATGGTCGCCAGGAGGATTTGCAAAATCTGGAGACGGCAAAACGACTGGGTGTTATTGATGACTATTATTTGCAGATAGGGCAAGCTTTGCACGGTGCTGATTGTGTTGTGATAGCCACGCCGGTTGCGTCTATTGAAAGCATTTTTGAATTGCTTAAACCGTTTTGGTCGGAACACGCTGTTTATACCGATGTAGGCAGCACCAAGGGCAGTGTGGTTGTAGCGGCACAGCGGGTTTTTGGCACAGTACCTGATAATTTGGTGCCGGCGCATCCCATTGCGGGGGCCGAGCAGAGTGGTGTGGACGCCTCTGTAGTTGATTTGTTTGTGAACAAACGCCTCATTATTACGCCTTTAGGTCATACCCGGACAGACGCCTTGCATAAAATCCAAGGTTTCTGGGAGCGCTGCGGATCGGTGGTATCAATGATGGATGTCAATCATCATGATGCGGTGTTGGCGGCTACCAGTCATTTACCCCATATTTTGGCTTTCGCTTTAGTGGATATGCTGGGTCATAAAGATGAGCAAAGTGAAATTTTTAAATATGCGGCAGGCGGCTTTAGAGATTTTACCAGGATTGCATCCAGCGATCCGACCATGTGGCGGGATATTTGTTCGGCCAATAAAAACGAAATAATCCCGTTGCTTGAACGCACCAGGGAACAACTGGATAAAATACAACGCTTGCTTGAAAATGATGATAGCCAGCAGCTTTTAACCCTTTTTGCGTATGCCAACACTGCAAGGCAGCGCTTTCTTAATCAGTTTGAAGGAAATATGTCAAAATCAATCACATTTGAAGTGCAACCAGGTGGCGTGTTACAGGGTGAAGCGCGAGTGCCGGGTGACAAATCCATGTCACATCGTTCTGTTATGCTAGGCTCCTTGGCTGATGGCATTACTCATGTTAAAGGCTTTCTTGAAGCCGAAGATGCCCTGGCAACATTGCAGGCATTTCGTGACATGGGCGTGGAAATTGAAGGGCCGGTTAATGGTTGTTTAACGATTCATGGCGTTGGCAAACAGGGTTTAAAAGCACCTAAAAATGAATTATATTTGGGCAATTCGGGTACTTCCATGCGCTTGTTGAGCGGATTGTTGGCGGGACAGTCATTTAATTCTGTATTGACTGGCGATAAGTCTTTATCCGGCAGACCCATGAAACGGGTCACCGAGCCGTTAGCGTTGATGGGGGCTGATATAAAAGCCACCGAAAAAGGCACTGCACCGCTTTATATTACCGGCAAAGCCGGCCAATTGAAGGGTATAGATTACGTGATGCCCATGGCAAGCGCACAAGTAAAATCCTGTTTGTTGTTGGCAGGCATGTATGCCGAAGGTGAAACCAGTGTTACCGAGCCTGCACCGACACGCGATCACACTGAACGCATGTTGTCAGGATTTTCATATCCGGTTAAGAAGCAAGGCAGTAAAGCCAGTATTACTGCTGAAGGTCATTTGACGGCGGCTGATATTGATGTACCCAGTGATATTTCCTCAGCTGCTTTCTTTTTAGTCGGTGCCTCTATTGCCCCGGGTTCTGATTTATTGTTAAAGCATGTCGGTATTAATCCTACCCGCACCGGTGTTATCGACATTCTAAGGTTGATGGGGGCGAATATTGAAGTGCTTAATGAGCGTATCGTGGGCGGTGAACCGGTTGCTGATTTGCATGTGGTTTACAGTCCTTTAAAAGGCATCGATATACCTGAGCATTTAGTACCCTTGGCAATTGACGAATTTCCGGTATTGTTTGTTGCCGCCGCCTGTGCGGAAGGGCAAACCCGTTTAAGCGGTGCTGAAGAACTTAGAGTCAAGGAATCAGACCGTATTCAGGTTATGGCCGACGGCTTGCAACTATTGGGTGTCGATGCACAGCCCACTGCGGATGGCATGATTATTCAAGGTGGTTCAATAGGCGGCGGTGTGGTGACATCACATGGCGATCATCGCATTGCCATGTCTTTTTCGATTGCCGGATTGCGGGCCAATGCGCCCATTACCATTCTGGATTGCGCTAATGTGAATACCTCTTTTCCCGAGTTTAAAGACTTGGTGAAACGTTTGGGATTGGCTTTGGTTTGTACGGAGTCCTGATGCACATCCCGGTTTTAACAATTGATGGCCCGAGTGGTGCCGGCAAAGGGACAGTCAGTCGATTGGCAGCAAAAAAACTGGGTTGGAATTATCTGGACAGTGGTTCTATTTATAGATCATTGGCTATTGCGCTGCAAAAGATGTCTGTTGATTTTGAAAGTGTCAGTGAGATTGTTAAAGTAGCGCAAGCGATGACGTTAGAGTTTGACTGTGGTGATGAATTAATCGTCAAACTCAATGGCGAGGACATTACCCGTCAATTAGGGCTTGAAAGTACGGGCAATATCGCTTCACGGATTGCCGCACTGCCGGACGTTCGGCGGGTATTATTGCAGAAGCAGCGAGATTTCAGGCAGGCGCCTGGACTGGTTGCAGATGGCCGTGATATGGGCACTGTCGTTTTTCCGGAGGCTGATAATAAAGTTTTTTTAACGGCCAGCGCAGAAAAAAGAGCCGAAAGAAGATATAAACAGTTGATGGAAAAAGAAATAGATGCTAACCTTGCACAAATAACCAATGAGATAGAAGTGCGTGATCGCCGCGATACCGAGCGTGAAAACGCTCCATTGGCAATGGCAAGTGACGCACTTTATATCGATTCTTCAGACATGACAATAGATGCCGTGATTGAAGAAGTTTTGAATTTAATCCGTTAAGGGTTTTTGTCTGGCCTCACTTAATTGTAAGTGTGGTTTTTTTTAACTTTGATAAAGAAAAGGTTTGTTCGAGTTTCGACAAACTTGGGAAATAATAAAATGAGCGAAAGCTTTGCTGCATTACTCGAAGAAAGTTTAACCAGAACCAAAATGAGTCCTGGTGCCATGTTGATGGGTACAGTAATTGATATCGAAAATGATATGGTTATTGTCAGTACACATTCTAAATCAGAAGGCGTCATTCCTAAATGGCAGTTTCTAAACAACGATGGCGAATTAGAAGTTGCAATTGGCGATGAAGTCGAAGTTGCACTTGATTTATTTGAAGACGGTTTAGGCGCTACACTTCTTTCCAGAGATAAAGCTAAGAAAAACAAAGCCTGGTCCGAACTCGAAACTGCTTTTGATAAAGAAGCAACCATTATCGGTCGTATTACCGGTAAAGTTCGCGGTGGATTTACAGTGTCGGTTGGAGCGTTACGCGCCTTCTTGCCTGGTTCATTGGTTGACGTTCGCCCAATCAGAGATACGACTTTCCTGGAAAATCGTGATCTGGAATTTAAAGTTATCAAAATCGACCAAAAACGTAATAACGTTGTTCTGTCACGTCGCGCCGTTGTAGAAAAAGAATACAGTGCAGAAAGAGAAGAATTACTGAAAACACTGGAAGAAGGCGCAGTGGTTACCGGTGTTGTTAAAAATCTGACTGATTATGGCGCATTCATTGATTTGGGTGGCATTGACGGTCTGTTGCATATTACTGATATGGCATGGCGTCGTGTACGTCATCCGTCTGAGTGTGTTGAAATCGGTCAGGAAATTAAAGTTAAAGTCCTGAAATACGACAAAGACAAAAATCGTGTCTCTTTGGGCATGAAACAAATGGGTGAAGATCCATGGCAAAACATTGCTCGTCGTTACCCGGCCGGCACACGCGTATTTGGTAAAGTAAACAATTTAACTGATTACGGTTGTTTTGTTGAAATTGAAGAAGGCGTTGAAGGTTTGGTTCACGTTTCTGAAATGGACTGGACCAACAAAAACGTTAACCCATCCAAGCTTGTTCAGTTAGGTGATGACGTTGAAGTCATGGTTTTGGAAATCGATGAAGAACGTCGTCGTATTTCTTTAGGCATGAAGCAGTGCAAAACCAATCCATGGGATGAGTTTGCAGCAACGCACAACAAAGGCGATAAAATATCAGGAAAAATTAAATCAATTACTGATTTTGGTATTTTCATTGGTCTTGACGGCGGTATTGATGGTCTGGTTCACATGTCTGATATTTCATGGGCAGATGACAACGAAGCATCAGTTCGCGAGTTCAAAAAAGGCGATGAACTGGAAACTGTTATTTTAGCGGTTGACTCCGAACGTGAACGTATTTCGTTAGGTATCAAACAACTTGAACAAGACCCGTTCCAAAACTTTTTGGCGACCCATGAAAAAGGTAGCTTGGTAAAAGGAACCATCAAGGAAGTTGACGCTAAAGGTGCAGTTATTACTTTAGCGGATAATGTCGAAGGTTATTTACGTGCTTCTGAAATTCAACGTGACCGTGTAGAAGATGCACGCACATTGCTTAAAGAAGGCGATACCCTTGAAGCCAAGTTTATCGGCGTAGACAAGAAAAGCAAGTCAATTTCTCTGTCAATTAAAGCAAAAGATCAAGACGAAGAAACACATTCTATTAAAGACCATTCCCAACATTCTCAGCAATCAGTAGGTACGCCAACTATGGCTGACTTATTTAAGCAGTTGGAAAAATAAGGACTTTAGAAGAGGGTCTGTGATAACACAGATCCTCTGCGTTTTCTTTTTCACAGGATAGAATGTGACAAAATCAGAACTAATTGAAGCACTTGCTGGCAAGCAACCGCATCTGGCACTGAAAGATGTAGAGTTGGCAGTAAAATGCATCATTGAAAAAATGAACCAGGCATTATCTTCTGGAAAAAGAATTGAGATTAGAGGTTTTGGCAGTTTTTCACTGCACAAGCGCCCTCCACGTATGGGTCGCAATCCAAAAACGGGTGAATCTGTCGCATTGGCTGAAAAGCATGTTCCACATTTTAAACCCGGTAAAGAGTTGCGTGATCGAGTCGATGCCGCTAGTCAAAATTACGAAATAATAGACTAATAATTAATCAACGCAACAACAATTCGATAGGTGACAAGTTTCACCATCACTTGTAATTTTTGTTATTGCGTTGATTTTTTAGTATCAAGTTTTGTTGTGCTTCAACTTGTTTTTTGCTCCCCCGCACGCCCACGCTTACCTAAACGCCAGCTCCTGTTATTGAATTTTACGGGTAGTTCGGTTGATTTTATGTTTCAAAATCATCACTAAAAGCCAACCTGGCTTGGTTAAAAAAATAATCCTCCCCCTCAGATATACCCTGATAATCGAATTAATACCCCTTTCCATTTTTGCGCCTGTGTTACCGTTTGTTCAGGATTAATAAATTGCTATTTTTTGGGAAAGTCATATTTTATTAATTTTAATGATGTCTTGTTTTGTTTGAGCTTGATTGTATGATATATTCATTCTTAAATGAGAATGATTATTGATTCCTGAGTTTTTGGATCTTTAACAGCAATTTATTATCAAGGCTAAATTTATGGCGATGAGCTTAAAAAATCTTCATGTAGGTGACTTGGGAAAGATAATCGGCTTTGAACAAGCCGGTAAGCCCTATCGAAAAAAGTTACTGGCCATGGGCTTGACTCCGGGTACTGAATTCAGTATTACCCGATTTGCCCCCATGGGGGATCCTGTTGAAATTAAATTGCGTGGATTTTCGTTAACTTTACGTAAAGACGAAGCGGGAATATTGTTGATAGAGAAACTGTGATGAAAACTAATTTTACGGTTGGTGTGGTTGGCAACCCTAATTGTGGTAAAACAACCCTTTTTAATGTACTCACCGGTTCCAGGCAGCATGTAGGCAACTGGCCGGGCGTAACCGTTGAAAAAAAAACCGGTGAATATTCTCATGCCAATAAACTGATTGAATTAGTTGATTTGCCGGGAACCTATTCGTTAGAAGCCGCAGACGATCAGGTTTCTTTGGACGAGAAAGTGGCAAGGGATTTCGTTGCGTCCAGGGAAGCCGACTTAATCATCAATATTATCGATGCCTCTAATATAGAGCGAAACCTGTATTTAACGTCGCAACTTATTGAAATGCGCGTACCCATGATATTGGTGCTCAATATGATGGATGCGGTTAAGCAGCGCGGCATTAAAATTGACTGTGATTTTTTGGCAGAACAGTTGGGTTGTCCGGTTATTCCTATCGCAGCCTCTACCAAAGAAGGTATCGCTACCTTAAAAGCTCAAATTAACAAAGCCGCCATTACCAAGCCGGTTCCATCGGTAAGCATCAGTTATGCACCTGCTTTAGAACAAGCTATCGATGCTATTTCCCCTGCATTGATTGACAGTGCCAAGCAGCACCAATGTGATTTGCGTTGGCTGGCCGTTAGATTATTAGAAGATGATACTCTCGCCAAACAGTTTGCCGGAACCGCGCTGATGGCAACCGTTGCCAAATTACAGCGGGGTGTAGAGCTTGAAACAGACGATGAAATAGATATTCTTGCCGCAGACGCTCGTTATGGGTTTGTTAATAACCTGATTCAGGGTGCCGTTTGCAGGCTTAATGAAGTGAGTCGACATACCACAGAAAAAATCGACCATATCGTTTTAAACCGGTATTTAGGAATCCCCGTGTTTTTGTTGGTTATGTACGTGATGTTTATGTTTACCATTAACATCGGCAGTGCTTTTGTGGATTTTTTTGACCAATCAGTCGGTGCGTTATTGGTTGATGGTTTAAGCTTGGTGCTGACCGAGTTGAATTTTCCGCAATGGCTGATTGTCCTGATTACCAAGGGTGCCGGCGGTGGCATTCAGGTCGTCGCTACTTTTATACCGATTATTGGCTTTTTATTTATGTTTTTATCGGCTCTGGAGGATTCAGGTTATATGTCCAGAGCGGCTTTTGTTATGGATCGATTCATGCGCATGATTGGCTTGCCGGGCAAGTCGTTTGTACCGATGATAGTAGGATTTGGTTGTAATGTGCCCGCCATCATGGCAACCCGAACGCTTGAAAATCAACGTGACAGGATTTTGACCAACCTGATGAATCCGTTTATGTCTTGTGGTGCCAGATTACCTGTTTATGCTTTATTTGCAGCGGCGTTTTTTCCGGTGGGTGGTCAGAATCTGGTTTTTGGCTTGTATTTATTGGGCATCGCCGTAGCCGTATTAACGGGCTTGATTATGCGTCACACCTTATTTAAAGGTGAGTCTACGCCCTTTATTATGGAGCTGCCTGCTTACCATTTGCCAACTTTGCGCGGGGTTTTTATCAGAACCTGGGATCGGCTCAAATCATTTTTGCTCAATGCCGGGAAGGTGATTATACCCATGGTATTGGTTTTAAACTTTCTTAATGCGCTGGGTACGGACGGCAGTTTTGGTCAGGAAAACAGCAATAAATCAGTGCTCAGTGAAATCGGTCGAGGCTTAACGCCCGTTTTTAAACCCATGGGTATTGAAAAAGACAACTGGCCTGCAACCGTCGGTATTTTTACCGGGGTACTTGCTAAAGAGGCGGTTGTGGGTACACTCGATGCTTTATATAGCCAGCTTGGAGCCACTTCTGAAGTGCTGTCAGATAAAGCGCCGTTTAATCTTAAAGAGGCGTTAATGGCCGCTTGTGCAACCGTACCTGAAAACTTAAGCGCTATTGCCGATAATATTTTAGATCCTTTAGGATTAAATATAGGTACAGTCAATGATATAGCTTCTGCTGCCAGTGAGCAGGACGTTAAAACCGATACTTTTTCAGCGATGCAGCATAGTTTTGATGGCAAGGCAGGCGCTTTTGCTTATCTGTTGTTTATTTTGCTTTATGCACCTTGTGTGGCAGCAACGGCAGCGATTTATAGAGAAACCAATGCGGGCTGGACTTTTTTTGTGGTGTTCTGGACTACCGGAATTGCCTATATGACAGCCACTATTTTTTATCAGGCGATGACTTATAGCCAGCATCCTGACTATTCATTGACTTGGATTAGTGGATTAATCAGTGTTTTTTTATTGGTTTTAGCGGGTTTGTGGCTAACCGGAAAAAACACCCTTACAAAGCATGGCGGGGAGTCAGTCAGTGATCCTATCTGATTTACGTAGTTATTTAAAACAACAGCATAGAGTCGCTTTGGCTGATTTGGTCAATCATTTTAATATGGATGCGGATGCCTTGCGCGGTATGCTGGGCAAGTGGATAAGCAAAGGCAATGTGCGAAAACTGTCACGAGAGGCTTCTTGCGGAACCAGTTGCTGTAAATGTGACCCTGCCTTGACCGAGTTCTATGAGTGGATGGATTGATGAGGTGAAAGGTTAAAGGGACGAAATTGAGGTGCTGTTAATTTTATTATGCAGTTTATAAAAATATAAACCTTCGTGCTCTTCGTGCCTTCGTGGTGAACTATTTTTACACTAAAAACAAACAAATAACAAAACGTAAGCATATCATGACGCGCTTTATGGTAGAATTACTTAATTGCCCCGATAGCTCAGCTGGATAGAGCGGTCCCCTCCTAAGGGACAGGTCGGTGGTTCGAATCCACTTTGGGGCACCACGTACAGCAATACAGATAGAATTCATTAACCTGCGTTACCGATAACGTCCACTAATCCTGTCACGATCAAAAACGCCAATAGTCTTTAGAAATAGCGACAATTTTAAATTGCTTGCTGTTTTTAAGTTGCGTTCATAGCAAGAAATTCATTTTTTATACAGCGCTGCAAGATATAAATAAACAGCAGCCTTCAATTGAGACCCAATACATGCCATTTTCAAAACTCGGTTTATCAGATCCACTTTTACGTGCCATTGCTGATGCCGGTTACACCACACCATCACCCATTCAATTACAAGCCATTCCTGCTGTTTTAAACGGTAATGATTTACTTGCCGCCGCTCAAACGGGTACCGGTAAAACAGCGGGCTTTGCGCTGCCTATCCTGCATCGCTTATCTCAGCATTCTTACGGTGCCAACCGTCCTATCAGAGTGTTGATATTAACGCCAACCCGCGAACTTGCTGCACAAGTTGCTGAATCGGTCACTAAGTACGGTGTTCATTTACATCCTCGCTTAAAAACTGAAGTGGTGTTTGGCGGCGTAAAAATCAATCCACAGATGATGCGCTTAAGAGGTGGTGTTGATGTGCTGGTTGCCACGCCAGGTCGATTACTGGATTTGGTCAATCAAAATGCAGTCAAGCTGGATAAAGTAGAAACTCTGGTACTGGATGAAGCCGACCGGATGTTGGATATGGGCTTTATTCGCGATATTCGTAAATTGATTGCACTGCTTCCCAAAAAACGCCAAAACCTGTTGTTTTCAGCGACTTTTTCCGAAGATATACGCAAGCTCACCACAGGCTTGCTGGTCAATCCGATAAAAATCGAAGTGGCGGCCCGTAATACCGCCGCAGAAACAGTTGAGCAAATTGCTTATCTTTGCAATAAAGCCAATAAAGCCGAACTGCTTTGCCATTTGATAAAAACCAATGACTGGCAACAAGTGTTGGTATTTACCAGTACCAAGCATGGCGCTAACCGTCTGACTGAAAAACTCAACAAGATTAATATAAAAGCTGCCGCCATTCATGGCAACAAAAGCCAAGGAGCAAGAACCAGTGCTTTATCCGGGTTTAAAGCCGGTGAAATCAGGGTGTTGGTAGCGACTGATGTGGCGGCCCGAGGCATTGATATTGCCTTGCTCCCGCATGTGGTCAATTATGAATTGCCCCGTGCACCCGCTGATTATGTCCATAGAATTGGCCGTACGGGTAGGGCAGGGGAAGAAGGACAAGCCATCTCATTAGTCTCCCATGATGAAGTTTCTGCCTTGCGACTGGTGGAAAAATTAATTGGTGCACCGATTAAACGCGAGCAGATTGTCGGTTTTGAGCCTGCCGATGTTGCACCCCCAATGCCACCGGAGCCACCACGCGCCCCACGTCCACCCAGAAACTCAAGCCAGGCGCGTAAGCCTTCGGGCAATTCAAGCAATAGACCTCGATCAAGAAGCAGCGTTTAACTCGCTATACTTTTTACGGCTATCAACTTAAGCCGGGACAGATACCATCCCTTCAAGGGATGGTATCTGTAAAATCCTCCCTCTTTAAATTGCAAGTCCTTTTTACTATAAAAGCTGATTTCCCGGCATGAACGAGATTAATCATCAAGACATGGCCAGCCTTGCTTTGCAAATTAAGCAGTGGGGACTGGAGCTGGGCTTTCAGCAAGTCGGTATTACCGATACCGATTTATCAGATGCAGAAGCTCATCTGGAAAATTGGCTGGCGAATAATTTTCATGGCGAAATGGATTATATGCAGCGTCATGGCCTAAAGCGTAGCCGTCCTGCTTTATTACATGAAGGCACTACCCGGGTTATTTCGGTGCGGATGGATTACCAGTCCGAGTCGACTGCCACCATGAATCAGTCTTTGGCTGATCCCACGTCTGCTTATATTTCACGCTATGCCTTGGGTCGTGATTATCACAAAATGATGCGTAACCGCTTGCAAAAGCTTGCGGATAAAATACACGCCAACGTCTCATCATTCCCGCAACAACCGCCATTCAATTTAGGGATGCGGGCTTTTGTTGACAGTGCGCCTGTTTTGGAAAAAGCCTTGGCCGAAAAGGCGGGTTTAGGCTGGATAGGCAAGCATTCCAATTTAATCAATCGCAAAGCCGGTTCGTGGTTTTTTTTAGGCGAGATTTTTATTGATTTACCTCTGCCGGTAGATAACCCGACCACCGCTCATTGTGGCGGATGTACAGCTTGTCTTGATGTATGTCCAACCAAGGCAATAGTTGCACCCTATCAAGTTGACGCGCGGCGTTGTGTCTCTTATTTAACCATTGAACTGCACGGATCAATTCCTGAAGAATTTAGACCGTTAATAGGTAATCGTATTTATGGTTGTGATGACTGCCAGATTATTTGTCCCTGGAATCGTTTTGCCAAACTAACGGCTGAAGCAGACTTTAATCCCCGTCAGCAACTAAATACCCAACAATTGCTGGATGTCTTTGCCTGGAGTGAAGAGACTTTTTTAACAAAAACCGAAGGTTCCGCAATACGCCGGATTGGTCATGAGCGCTGGTTGAGAAACACTGCCGTAGCGCTGGGTAATGCGCCTGCATCACCACTTATTATTGAAGCCTTAATACCACAGCTTAAACATCATTCTGAAATGGTTAGAGAGCATGTGCAATGGGCATTGGATCAACATGCACGCAAACCTTGACGCCATTTAACAGTGCGTAATCCTTTGGCGAACAAGCTTAACGTCATCCGCCAAAGGTGGCTTGGTTTTTTATAAAACCAGCGACTTATGCTTTTTAATGCGCGGTATCATGATGCCATTTCGGCATTAAAATAATACTGTTGGGAAGCAGTCCCTGTTTTTTTAGAGTATCAATACTGGCAACTTTTTCAAAAGTAGTCATATCAATGACTGTCAAAGAGCCGTCATTCATATCCGGAAGATTCAAAAAATTGTTCTCTACGATGGCATAACGCTCGTCTGGCGAAAATACGACATGATGAGCGCCAGCGGCAGTCGGTATAGATTTTAGTAATACCGGTTTCAATGCCGATTGACTGATATCAAAGACATTAAGATGACCGGGTTTGGCTGTGGTGATATACAGTCGGTCATGCTTTTCGTTGAAGTAAATTTCCAGCGGTACATTCTGTGTGGCAGGATTAAATTCGTAGGCTTGTGCAAAGTCAAAGGCCTTGCTGTCGGAATTCCACAATCCTGTCCAAAGTGTGCCGCCGAACATGGTGGTTATATAAGCCATAGGCGGATTTGCCTCGGGCAGAAAAACCGCTTCTACTGTCGCAACACCAGAAGGCGACGGCTTGTCGGATAGTTTGTGGGTAGATAACACTTTACCGCTACTGGCTTCGATAACGGTTACCGTTTCGCCTGGATCGCCCAGATCAGAAGGACGTATGGTACTGGTCACCATAATGCGGTCAATATCCTCTTGCAGGCCGATACCATGCGGATAAAGAATGAATTGGGTTTTGGAATCTGCGGCGATAACCTGGGTTGGCTGGTCAGTTTGGGCATTTCCAACAATGACATTGCTGCTGCCCATGCAGGTCAAGTGCCAGGTTTTGTTGTCATTAGAAAACACCATATCTTCACTCACTTGGCAGGCAGGTATATCTATTTTTTTGATGTGGTAGGGAACATGCTTCATGTCCATAACATGAAGTGCGCCATTTCCTAAAGAAGTAATATAGGCTTTGCTAAGGTCTTTGTTGTAAAAAATGTGATGAGCAACCAAATCGTCCGGCAAAGGAATATCGTTTAAAACCTTGCCGAAATTTTTAGAGGCCGGATCAACGTCCATAATCGCTATCCCCTCGCGTCTTGGCGTTTCAGGCTTGCTTTCATAATTAACCATTGCTAATATTTCTGTTTGTCCTGTCACCGGAATCAGTACTAAAAAAGCCATCCAGGTCAACATAAGTTTTGTTTTATTCATTTTCTTTATCCTCTTTTTTGCGGTAAAAGTACCAACAATCTTAATAGCTTGTCGTTGCATTTTGTATTGTTACCCATGCCAAGCCACTGTAGCCGTGGTTGGTATAAGTTATATGCTTGCAGTAGTGATTCGGTCATCATTTTAATTTCGGGAATTATAATGAGTCCAGAGATAATTGTCTTGGCACAATAACCTTGTTAATATTTAAAAACGACCGGTCATCTCATTTTTTATAATAGCATATAGTTTACAAAAATCACCTAATATATTTTGGTAATCTGTTTAGAATAAAAAATTAGTTGATCCACGAAAAGTACAAAAACTATTTATAAAGCTTTCAATTGTTAAGTCGTTTATTAAAGAGTGAGCTGCACGGATTTTTAGTGAGCCTAACGCTTTTTTATTTCGTGTGCGTTTTTTAGTGAGGACGAACGAGATAAGTTTTGTTCGTTATCTGTAGGTCTTGGTCTGTGAATCTGGCTACCAACTTAAGCCGGGACAGATAACTTTTCGGGAACGCTGAGCCCCAGCTCGGCACGGGATAGTCAAACCGATTACTGACTACGCCGAGCTGGGGCTCAGCGCTCCCGGAATCACCAGGCCAGTTTTATTTATCAATCTTCCTTGCTGGTTTAAGACCTCGGCCTTTAGGCCGAAAGGAGCGCCCCGCAATAATACGCGCAAGCGATTATTGTTTTATCGGGCGCGGATTAGAGAGGGGATGCATACGCATCAAGCTAAGGAATGTA
>Ga0194056_10000668_pt1 | contig 18845 bp, 16 predicted proteins | sample SepL4413m_MetaG_FD_155458 | JGI IMG/M metagenome (GOLD analysis project Ga0194056, IMG submission 155458) | Anoxic zone freshwater microbial communities from boreal shield lake in IISD Experimental Lakes Area, Ontario, Canada - Sep2016-L442-13m | ecosystem: Environmental > Aquatic > Freshwater... | reverse complement strand
ACTCATGAACGGCACCGGGTTTGCCCAACCCGGCGGCAATTCACCATCTGCCGGGGCAACGGAGGCCAACAACTTCCAAGGCGGCCAAGCCCTGCCAAATCGCTCCGCTGGCCGGAAGGCTCCGGCGGCAACCGTCGTTCGTATCAATATCTCTGCGCTGGCCTTGCAGAACCGGGTCTTCGAAAATCTGTTGGCATCCCATGGGCTGGGCATCGACCAAAATCGGCAGCAGCAAGTCGCTTCTCAGTTAGCGTCTCAGACCGCCCGAAATGATGTCCCCCGATCTTTCAAGAATCAAGACAATCTTCAAGGCGCGAACGCCGGGGAAAATTCGCAACGCAGAATCGCTTCTCAGGCCGCAGGCGGTCAGCTTGATGGCGGCAAAAACTTGCAGCAGCAGTTGCCGGAGAACTTGTCGCAAAAATCGGGCGGAACCTCACAAAAACAAGAAACACAATCCAATTTTGCAACCAATTCCAAGCCGATCATCTATGAATTCGATGCCAGCCCGGAGCAGCTTGCCATCCTCATCAAGCAGCTCGGCGAGAGACCCGATTCTTTCTCCATTTCGGAAATTGAAGTCGCGGCTTCGGCTTCGCAAACCATGAATTCGTTCGCTCAGAATTCCAGCGGTGGGATGGACCGCGGAAAATTACCGAATCGTCCGGGCGAGCAGCAAAACAAAGCCGATGCCGGGGCCACAAAGCATCTGGTCTTTGTATTTAACGTGGTTGATCGCCTGCCATCCGCCGCCGGTCGCGCTTCTCAGGTGCCGGCAGATAAGCAATAGGCTCCGTTTCTGCGTACCAGCCGCGGAGCGGCGGCATGGAGTAGCCTGGCTCGTGCGCCCCGGAAAAGGGCTTATGCCTCTTGTGGACATCCACATGCTAGCTTTGCTACCAAATACCATCTATTGTGGCCACAAAACCAGTCCACTCAAGATGTAGGAAATACTTGTAATTCGTGCGAAGAGTCATTACACTACGGAAGACTTGCATTCTTACACGGGAGGCGCGTATCGTTCCAGGAGTTTCAGCCCAATTCAGGTGACATGAGGATGTCGCTTTGGCGATGCGTCGGCGTTAGGTTGACGTACCGTCGGCGGGAAAAGGTTCGCGCTCGGGTCGTCAGGGACTGACGACCTGGATTCCCTTTGCTTTTGTAGAGGGCTTGCTGCTGCTCCCTATTTTTTAGGGGCGCCTTTCTTCCCGTGCCCGTTCGCGGGCCAAGCTATCAGCGACTTCCTCTCCATGCCGTGGGTTTTCCTGCTTACCGACACAGGACGTGTCAGAGGAGTTTTCGATGGCTTCCAAATCGCTGATTGGTGTGACTGCTGACTATCGTTCGGCCCACAAAGATTCCCCCGCCTTCTCTTTTCTTAGTGCGGGTTATTTCGATGCCCTCACGAAGACCGGTGCGGTGCCCGTGATTATTCCGCCCCTGAGGGACGAAGAAGACCTGGGCCGCGTACTCGACGCATTGGACGGCGTTGTGCTCTGCGGCGGCGCCGATCTCGATCCGCGCAACGACGGTTTCATGCTTCACCCCGCAGTCCGCCTCTTGGATCGGCGCCGCGAGGAATTCGATCGCCTGTTAATGCGGATGGTCGCCGAGCGACGCATGCCGATCTTCGGCATTGGCTGCGGAATGCAGCTTCTGAATATCTCTCAGGGTGGCAACCTGTTCCTGCATATTCCCGAGGATTTGCCCAAGGCCCTGCCGCACCTTGACGCCAGCGATCCCAATCATCGCCATGCCCTCGTCGTGGAAATGGGCACGATCATGGAACGCGTCTTTGGCGAGGGCGAAATTCGCGTCAATAGCATGCACCACATGGCTATCGACGAAGTAGCCGCCGGATTCATGGTTACCGCCCGCTGCCCCGACGGAGTCATTGAGGCGATCGAAAGCACGATGGAAGACTGGTTCGCCATGGGTACCCAGTTTCATCCGGAAAGTGGTTCGGCCTCGGCACTCGACCTGAGGATCTTTGAGGAGTTTGTGGTCGGTGCGATGGCCCACTCCCCTTCGATGGGGATGCTAGCTTAACGTCTGCGAAATTATTTTCCTTATGGGAGAGGGCCGAGTTCATGGTATCGGTGGGCATGGAGGCCGCGGCCGGAACCATCTCGGGCAAGTACAACGGGCAAGGATGTCTGTCAAATCGGACGCCGGCTCGGCCCTCTCTTTTATTGGCGTGGGAGGCACTCGCCAAACTAACCATGAGGTGCTATAATACGGGCATGAAATGGATGATTCATGGCCGGTGATCGATTTCGGGCAAGTTGGTGGCTCCTGGGTGGGCATGGCCAGACTCTCTGGCCGATTCTGACGCGGCGGGTCCGGCTCAACGTGCGAACGGAGCGTCTGGAGCTTCCCGACGGAGATTTTATACGGCTCGACTGGGTTGGCACGAGCGGCCCTATCGTGATCGTGCTGCCGGGACTTCAGGGTGACCTGGGGTCGGCTTATGTCCGGGGGATGCTGCGGGCGTGTCAGAAGCGAGGCTGGCGCGGCGTCCTACTGAATTACCGTGGCCGGGTCGAACCTAACCGCCTGCCGCAAAGCTACCACTGCGGGATGACCTGTGACCTGCATTACTTGGTTCATCATCTGGCTGAGCGAGAGCCGGAAACGCCAATCGGAATTGTAGGCTACTCCGTGGGGGCGAACATTTGTCTGAAGTGGCTCGGCGAGTGCGGACAGCGCGGTCAGGTGCTGCCGGTCGTTGCAGCCGTTGGCGTGTCGGCCCCGTTCCATCTCGGGCTTGTGGCCAAGAACATCGAGCGCGGGTTTTCACGCATTTACCAGTGGTATCTTCTACGAAGCCTCCGCCACGATGTTGCGAGGAAGATGGAGGCACTCGGCGATGATCTGGGGCTTACCCGACGGGAGTTGCAAGGTCTGAACACCTTTTTTAAGTTCGACGATCGGATCAGCGGGCCGTGGAACGGGTTTAGCGGTGCCGAGGACTACTACGCCAAAACGCGATCGGATGTGCTGCTCAAGCATGTGGCTGTTCCAACGCTCGTCGTGAACGCCCGCAACGACCCACTCGTGCCGGCCCACCTGATCCCGCACCAACGTGACGTCTCCGGCAAGGTGACTCTGGAGATTACCGACGGCGGCGGCCACCTCGGTTTTGTTTGCGGCCGGTGGCCCTGGTCGCCGCAGTTCTGGCTCGACACGCGCGTGCCGGAATTTCTGTCGTCGTTTTTCTGAGCAGGTGAGAAAGGGTGGGGCTCGACCCAGGAATGGGACATAACGCCGTTGGCGTAGGGGGATGAATAACGCCGTTGGCGTAGGGAAAGAATAGGCACGAGTTCCCGGGGTAGCCCCCGCGCGGCAACCCTCACGCCATACTGCTCATCGTCCGCAGGCGACTCACACCTTCGGTGGCCCGGGCGATGACGAAATCAATCTCCTCCACCGTGGTGAATCGTCCTAGGCCGAATCGCAGGCTGCCGCGGACTGCATCCTCCGACAGTCCCAGGTTGCGCAAGACATGACTTGGCTCGGGTTGGGCCGAGGTGCATGCGCTGCCGGTGCTCAAGGCAAGGTCGCGCATCTCGATCACCAGGGCCTCGCCCTCGACATAGCCGAAGCTGACATTCAAGTTACCCGGCAGGCGAAGGCCCGGCAGGTCAAGGGCCGGACCATTGAGCATGACGTCGCGGAGGCCCTCGCGCAACCCTTGGAAGAGCCGGTCGCGGAGGCCGCACAAGCGGGCCGCTTCCGCCGGAAGTTCCGCAAGACAAAGCTCCATCGCCCGCGCGAAACCGACGATGCCCGGCACGTTGGCCGTGCCGCTCCGCAACCCGCCTTCCTGCACGCCGCCGTCAATCTGCGGTTCGAGGCGAACGCGTGGGCCGCGACTGCGAACGTACAACGCGCCAATGCCCTTAGGCCCATGGATCTTGTGGGCCGTGAAGCTCATGAGATCGACACCGAACGCTTCCACGTCGACCGGAATTTTTCCCACGGCCTGCGTGGCATCGGTATGCAGCAGCACGCCCCGTTGTTTGCACAACTGCCCGATCTCGGCCAAGGGCTGAATGGCCCCGATCTCGTTGTTGGCCAGCATGATCGAGACCAGGATCGTATCATCGCGGATGGCCGCGGCCAGTTGATCGACGCAGATCAGGCCGGCTCGCGGATCGGGTGAGGCCGTGACCGGCAGGAGCGTAACTTGGAATCCTCGCTGGACCAGCTTTGCCAACGGATCGAGCACGGCAGGATGTTCCGTCGTCACGCTGATGATATGCTGCCCACGAGCGGCGTATTTTTCGGCCACGCCGCGAATAGCCAGATTATTGCTCTCCGTCGCGCCACTGGTCCAGACGATCTCCTTGGCCTTCGCCCCGATGGCCGCTGCGATCTTCGCACGGGCCGCGTCCACGGCATCCTTCGCTGCCGAGCCGAACCCGTGGGTTGTGCTGCCCGCATTGCCGTAGATCTCGGTGAAATACGGCAACATCGCCTCAACCACCCGTGGATCGACGCGGGTCGTGGCGTGATTGTCGAGATAGATGGGAAGCTGAATCATTAACTGCCGAACAGGGCTTTCATGCAGATCTGCGACCAGGTTTCAAAACCTTCCATGTCGGCGAGAATTTCCTCGACGGGGCGGAAGCCGCACTCGACGATCTCGCTTTCCCGCGGATGCACGGACGGACGCTCGACATCAAAAACATGCACGACGCCCAAGTGGACGCGTCCGACCTCGGTCACGTCGTCGTTGATCAGGCCCACGCAGCGGGAAGCATAGGGCGTATCGATCGAAACCTCTTCGTCCAGCTCGCGGCGCATCCCTTCTTCATAGGGATTTCCACTGCCGTCAGCGGCAACGTCAACGGCCGAGATATGCCCGCCAATGCCGATGCTCCGCTTGCGATGTAATCTTCCCTCGCCCTGGCCGCTGCCGCGCGTGTATTGAAAGATTGACGGGCGCCCCGCTGCGTCGCAGTACCGGAAAATGACGTAAGGTATCAATTGCTTGAAACTCGGGTCGTGCTCCATTTCCGGTCGCGGGCGGAAGGAGATGTTCCGCGGGCTGAGCAGCTCGCCCAGGTAGCGATCAATCTCGCGAGAGAAACCTTGAAAGTGTCCCAGGCGATGAAACAGCTCGGTGGGCACAACCAGAATGTGTTCGACGGGAATATCGGGCAAAATAGTCTCCTTCTCCCCTCTCCCTTTTAGGAGAGGGGCAGGGGGTGAGGGTTTCCTAGAGGATTAACATCGCATCGCCGTAACTGTAAAAACGATAACCTTCGCGGATGGCTTCTTCATAGGCATGCGCAATCAGGTCGCTGCCGCCAAAGGTACGAACCAGTACGAGAAGCGTGGTCCGCGGCAGATGGAAATTTGTCAACAGGGCATCGACGATGCGGAACTGAAAGGGCGGGCGGATAAAGAGATCGGTGTAACCGGTAAACTGCTTGAGCGTACCCTCCGCGGCGGCCGTCTCCAAGAGCCGAATGGAAGTGGTTCCTACCGCCACGACGCGGCCTCCGGCCGCGCGGCACTGAAGAATTCGATCAGCGGTTTCCTGTCGGATCGTGCCCCACTCGGCATGCATCTTATGATCGGACAGCAGCGGCGCAGTGATCGGCCGGAACGTGCCCGCCCCCGTATGCAGCGTTAGCGGGCAAATGACGACTTGATCTTTCTCCAAACGGCCCAGCAACGATTCGCTGAAGTGCAGGCCGGCGGTCGGCGCGGCGACCGCCCCAGGCCAGCGGGCATAGACCGTTTGATATTGCTGTCGGTCGGCCTCATCCATTTCTCCCTTGCGTATGTAGGGTGGCAGCGGTACTCGCCCAACACGCGCCAGCAAGGCGAAGATTTCCTCCTCGCTCTCGGGACGCACAATCCAACTGCCGTCGGCCTGCTTGGCACCCAATCGGAGTTGAATGTCGTCCTGTCCCTGAGCGTCGATAAGTTGAATCGTCTCGTTGGGCAGGAGCTTCCCGCGTGTCTTGCAGAGGATCCGCCACAAGCCTCCGGCCCCCACCTCCAGAAAGAGCCCTTCCCAGTGTCCGCCGGTGCTATCACGGCGACCCAGCAGCCGGGCAGGCACCACTTGCGTATCGTTGAGCACAAGGCAATCCCCGGGCCGAAGGATTTCAGGCAGATCGCGGATATGGTGATGAGCCAGCGACTGCTGATGACGATCAACAACCAGCAAACGGGCATCGACCCGTACAGGGACCGGCTGCTGGGCAATCAGGTGCCGCGGCAGTTCGTAATCGTATCGATCAAGTTCATTCATTTCAAATAGTATAAGCACCGGCCATCTTTCTTGGTAGGTGACCAGGCCGGAGAACTGCCCGGTAAATGGTGGGTTGCGCACGAAGTCGAAACGCGAAAGCACTTACCGTTGTTCCAGATCAGTTCGCGTAACGCACCGCTAGCAATGACAGCAATGACAGCAGCTAACCGCCACACTGGACAGACCGCGTTTGAGAGCGAATTCTGGTAGGTCTGTGTTGGGACTCTAAAAATCTTTTCGCCACTTACAACGCTGCGTATCGATGGAAGTGCTTCTCTGGTAGGCAGCTAGGACGATGATCCTCGCCGAAGTCTCTGCACAGCTCAAAAATGGACGCTTGACGGAAAGCAAGAAGTGGTTATTCTTGGGTTCTTGAGGGACATCGACTAGCTCAGCGGCTCGCGCATAGCCCGCCGGCTCGGCAGGATGTTAAGGAGACCTTCAGCCGCTTTTTCTGCTCGAGGGTCGCCACTTGTGGAAACACGGTCACCGGTAGCGTTTGGCCACTTACCGGCGATTCTGCATCAACCTCCGAATGCAGGGTGTGTTTCACAAGTGCGGAGGAACGGATTCCTCCGTGACGCGAGTGCGGAACCAGCTCGGTGCCTTCGCCAATGGGCCGGTCTCCGCATGTGTCCAACCTTGGGCGCAAGGATGCGCCCGGGGGTTGGTGCATCCTTTCGTAAAACGGGCTCTCCGCCAGGTTTGCGGATAATTGTGGTGCGGGCGTCTCGCCTGCCCAAGATGTTGTGGTTGAACTAGGCAGGCGAGACGCCCGCACCACAAACTTGGGAGAGCCGTAAAACAGAACGTCTTCCGCTAGACGCCGAATGGTCGTAGGATAGAGGCATGACTATTTCCGACTCCATTCACGTTCCGGTAATGCTTGCCGAAGTACTTGAGGGGCTTTCCCCCCAACTTGGCGGCATCTTTGTTGATGGTACCCTCGGCGGCGGGGGGCATACTCGCGCGCTGGCCGAGCGAGTTGGACCCAGCGGAAGGATTATCTCCCTGGATCGCGATCCGGCGGCCATTGAGGCCGCCAACACGTATCTGCCCAAGGTGCCTGTAACGCCGGTGCATGCCAACTTCTGCGATTTGCCTGAAGTCCTTGCCGAACTTGGGGTCGAGGCGGTGGATGGAATCCTGCTGGACCTTGGTCTTTCCAGCGATCAGTTGGCCGACCTCGAGCGAGGATTCAGTTTTTCCTCGACCGGCCCTCTGGATTTACGGTTCAATCCCATGCAAGGTAAGCCGGCCTGGCGTTTACTGGAGCGTCTGAGTGCGGAACATCTGGCCGATTTGATTTATCAATACGGCGAAGAGCGTTACAGCCGGCGGATCGCTCGGGCGATTGTTCAGCGGCGGCAAGACCATCCGGTGGAAACGTCGGCCGATCTGGCCGATCTTGTGCGTCGCTGTGTTCCCAGATCACGGCACGACCGCATTGATCCAGCCACGCGAACCTTCCAGGCATTGAGAATCGCCGTGAACGACGAGCTTAAATCGCTGGAAATCGCGCTCCGCCGCCTGCCCGAATGTCTGCGGACAGGGGGACGGCTGGCGGTAATCAGCTTCCATTCGCTGGAGGATCGGCCGGTGAAAGTGGCCTTTCGCGACGACCCGCGACTCACTTCGTTGACGCGAAAACCAGTCACCCCCTCGGATGCCGAGACTGCGGAAAATCCGCGATCTCGCAGTGCGAAACTTCGGGTGGCGATTCGCAATTGACGGCGACGGCTCCGTTGCGGTCAGAAATCGATATCTGCAACTCCTTTTATCGTGAAAGTAGGAATCATCATGCGGAGCTTTCTGAACAGAAGTTAGGATCGGCGCATCAATAAGTGTCGCAAGAAAAGTAGCAGGCACACTCCGTGTGCCGTCCGCCCCCGCTCGGCGAGTGGGCAAAACACGACAGTTATTTATGCGCCGATCCTTAGCGAGGCAAATCCTTCCAACAAAATTGGCGCGGCGGTAAACGGCGACGAACCGTTACTAACCGAGATGGACAGAAGGTCGTTGTCCAATCGCCAGATCATCCCCTCGATAGGGGTGTCCTCGCATCGCCGACTTGCCCGGTTGGTATCCATGCAACCGGCGTGCGAGGGCCCCGTAGCCACTTCGCGAGTGAGCGACACAACCACGATCGCCAAAATAAAACAAGGAACACGTCTTGATCAAATTGAGCGGTTTGCCTATCCTGTGCAGCGAACATGTGGCTTGTTCACCGACGCCAGGGAGCGGGGATACCAGACAAGCTGCGAACTGGAGCCTCCGCATGCGCAAATTCCCTGGATTCTACCTCGCAATCCTTCAGTCGGCTCTGCTGCTGTCGGTTCCGACGGCTTCTCATGCTCAAGAGGCGGTTGCTATCCCTGCGCCCGGTGGCATCGGACCGTACTTCACGGAAGACGTGCCACGCCTACCCCCAGTGGGCCAAGACTCAGTCGCGCCTCCCGACTTGATTCCCGGCACGGCATCGCGAGACCTTGGGGGAGACACGAGGTCACCAGGCCCAAGACCCGGCGGTCCGCCACCCGATTCCGGCATGAGGGCACCGGGCATGGGGCCACCAGGGGGCGGAGGTCCGTTTCGGTACTCGGCAATCTGGCTTCCCAGTACCTCGGTCCATGGCCAAGATGCGAAATGGGGGCTTGTCGGGCAGGATTTGTCGGTGATGTGTCCCGTCTGGATGGACGGGACGAACAGAGTAATGTTTATGGGAGGCGTTAGCAACCGTCTAATACAGACCGACGCCGTCTTGCCTGACACCGGACAGCCATATCCCAGCGAACTGTGGAACACCCACGTAGGACTGATGTTCAACCGGCAGTTGGACAACGGCTGGATGGCAGGCGGCGGTGTCAACCTGGGATCGGCAAGCGACCGCCCGTTTGGCGCGCTTCGCGACATGAACATCGGAATGAATGCCATGCTTAGGGTGCCGCAAGGCGAGCACAACGCCTGGATGTTCTCCCTGATGTATTCGCCGATGAGTGAAATTCCTTTTCCCATACCCGGCGTCGCGTTTAACTGGAACCCTTCGGAACAGTTCCACGCGAACATTGGTATTCCTTTCCAAGTCACCTATCGGCCGACGGATGATTGGACGTTCGAGGTAATGTACATGCCCATCCACACGATTCACGCCAAAGCCACGTATCGATTCAGCGAACAGATTCGCGCGTTCGCCAGTTACGATTGGGCCAACGAGGTGTACGCACTTGCGGATCGCGTGGAAGACAACGAACGATTCTTCATGTACGATCAGCGCGCAGCTCTTGGACTGGAAGCAACCCTGGTGCGATTTGCCACGGTGGATGTAACGGGCGGTTACGCGTTCGACCGCTATTCCTATGAGGGGTCGCAGACGTCGGCATTCAACGCAACTCAGATCAACCGCGTGGATATCGGCACCGGCCCGTTTACCGCGTTGCAATTGAAACTCCGTTTCTAATCCCAAGCCATGAATACTTCACTATCGCCGGACCAACTGCTCGGGCATGCTCAAGACGGCAATCCCGAACATCTCGGCCAGTTACTGGAGAACTACCGGCATTACCTCCACTTGTTGGCACGTCTTGAGATCGGACGGAACCTTCAGGCGAAGCTCGACGCCTCTGATCTTGTGCAAGACACGCTGCTGGAGGCACACCGCAACTTCTCACACTTCCAAGGTTCAAGCGAAACGCAGTTCGTCTGCTGGCTGCGGCAAATCATGGCGGCAAGTCTTGCGAACCTCTTGCGGCGCTACCTTGGAACCCAGGGCCGGGACATTCGCCTAGAAAGACAACTGGCGATTCAACTCGATCAGTCCTCCCGACTCTTGGACCGTGGATTGATCGACCCGGGCAGTTCGCCCAGTCAGCAGGCGTCCCGTCGTGAACAAGCGGTCCTTCTGGCGGATGCCCTCGCAAGACTTCCCGAGGATTATCGAGAAGTCATCATTCTTCGACATTTGCAGGGATTATCGTTTGCAGAAGTCAGTTCACGGATGGAACGGTCGCTCGACAGTGTTGAGAAACTCTGGATGCGGGGGCTTGCCCGTCTGCGCCAGGTCATGGGGGGTATGGAATGAGCAAAGAGCCCAATGATACTTCCGGCAATCAAGATTCTCCGCATCCGGTCACGGAACCGGATGATCCGCTCGCCGAGGACCCGCGTCTGTTGAAAATCGTACAGGAATACCACCAGGCACTGGAGTCCGGCCGGCAACCCGATCGACGCCAATGGTTGCAGCGCTATCCCGACCTGGCGGAAGCACTTGGCCCATGCCTCGAAGGCTTGGAACTTGTCCATCGCGCCGCGCCCTTGGCAAGTCCGCTGTCGGGCAGTTCACCACGGCTCCCGAGCAACACAACTGAACCGCTTCTGGCAAATCCCCTCGGGGATTTCCAGATTGTGCGCGAAATTGGCCGTGGCGGCATGGGCATTGTATACGAGGCCATTCAGTTGTCCTTGGGGCGTCCAGTGGCCCTGAAGGTGCTGCCGTTTGCGGCCACCTTTGATGCCAAGCATTTGCAGCGATTCCGGCAGGAGGCGCAAGCTGCGGCCCACCTTCACCATGCAAACATCGTTCCCGTGCATGGCGTTGGCTGCGAGCGAGGCATGCATTTCTATGCCATGCAGCTTATTGATGGGCAATCGCTCGACGTGGTAGTCCGCCAACTTCGCCAAGAGGCGGGGATGGGCCCGCTCGAAGCCAACTCGGCGGATCGTCCCTTCTCCACTCGTAACCACAAATCGTCGGATTGCGGTTCCGTCAGCCAGACCGGAGATTGGCAACCGGCGGCGGATGATTCGGCTACCGCCCGTCAACCAATCAAGGTTGACCATACCAGCACAACGGAGAGGCAGTTCTCGGCCCAATTCTCGACCTATCGCACGGGCAAAGAGCCGGAACCGTACCGGACGATCGCTCGGTGCATGGCCCAGGTAGCAGAAGCCTTGGAGTATGCGCACCAGGAGGGCATCGTTCACCGGGACATCAAGCCGGCGAATCTCTTGATCGACTTCCGCGGAAACGTATGGATTACCGACTTCGGCCTGGCCCACTTCCACGATGCTCCGGGCCTGACGCACACAGGCGACATTATGGGCACGATTCGATACATGAGCCCCGAACAGGCATCCGGGCAGCGGGTTGTCCTCGACCATCGCACCGACATCTACTCGCTGGGTGCGACGTTTTACGAATTGTTGACGCTCCATCCAGTATTTGCGAGCAGCACGCGTCACGCGCTGTTGTCTGATGTGCTCAACCGCGACCCGCGCACACCGCGCAGCCTGGATCGCAGGATACCCGAGGAGCTTGAGATCATCATTCTTAAATCGCTCAGCAAGAATCCTGCGGATCGCTACGCATCAGCCCAAGAACTCGCTGACGACCTGCATCGCTTCCTGCGTGACGAGCCCATTCGGGCGAAACGACCCTCAGCGGTGGAGCACGTTCGCAAATGGTCGCGCCGACACCCTTCACTCCTTGCCGCGGGAATGCTGATCATGTTCCTGACGCTCGTCGGTTCGTTGATCGCCAACTGGCTGATTACCAGTGCGAATGAGCGGACCAAGGCGGCTCTGGCCGAGTCCCAACTCCGTGCGGAGGAAGCGGAGAGGAGATTCCAACAGGCGAGACAGGCAGCGGATCTCTTGATCGAGGTGAGTGAGAAGGAGTTGCCTGACAAGCCGCCAGCGCAAAGCCTACGAAAGCGGCTTCTGGAAACGGCACTCGCCTACTACAAGGATTTCATCAGTCAGCGCCGTGGCGATGCGTCCAGCCAGGCTGAACTCGTCGCTGTTCAGGATCGGCTCAAGAAGATCCTTGACGAATTAACGGTCATGGACGGCGCGGGGCAGTTCATTTTGCTTTGTGATCGTCGCGTTCAGGCGGACCTTGGCCTCAACGACTCTCAGCAACGGAAAATTGAAGCCCTCAGCGAGGAGTTTGCCCAGAGGCGGCTCGATTCCTTGCACGATTACCATCAACCGTCGTCGCCTGCCAATCGGTCTCAGTTCGTGGAACTTGCCCGCGCCAACGATCACGCCATGCGAGCCGCGCTTACCGAGGCGCAATTGCAGCGATTGGAGCAGATCACCCTGCAAGTCCACGGCCCGATGGCTTTTTCTCAGGCTGACGTGGGCAAGCGATTGCATCTGACGGACGCGCAACGTCAGGCAATGCAAGATATCGCGATGGACGCATTTGCGCCCCCTTGGGATCCTTTGAGCCTCGGAAGCAGCCACCCGTCGACAAGCAGTTCTCGTGCCGTGAACGTGCAAAGTGTAATGAAAAAGGTTCTCGCCGTACTGACGCCGGAACAGTTGACCGAGTGGAAGAAGCTTACGGGGCCACCGTTTAAGGATGTTTCCGAGTTCCTACCATCACGGCCACGGTTCGCGCCGTGAGCAGTCGCAAGTTTTGCCGCTAAGAGATTTTATGAGAACTACACTCTTTATTCTTGTTCTGATTGGTGCTGCGTCCGGCGGCGCGGTGTATTATGCCAAACACGCGACGACCGATACTCGCCCGGCCTTTCGCACAGTGGCCGTGACACGAGGTGATTTGCTGTCGACGATTAGCGCCACGGGAACCATCGAACCCGAGGAGGTTGTTGACATAGGCGCGCAAGTCATGGGCTTAATTCAAGAATTTGGCCCCGACCCGCGCGATCCAGCCAGGTCGATCGACTATGGCTCCGTGGTCGACAAAGGCACCCTGCTGGCGAAAATCGACGCCACTCCCTATGAAGCGGCGCTGGAGCAGGCAGAGGCAACCCTGGAGAAATCCGAGGCCGATCGGTTGCAGTTTGAGGCGAAATGCGAGCAAGCAGAGCAGGAATGGAGGCGTGCTGAGAGCCTCCTCGCGTCGAAGGCAATCGCCGCAAGCGATTACGACATCGCGCGGGCGAATTACAAATCAGCCAAGGCAAACGTGGCGGTCGGAAAGGCGGCCGTTCGCCAGAACAAGGCTTCGCTGCGCATGGCGAAGACGAACCTGGGCTATACGACCATCAAGTCGCCGGTCCGGGGGGTTATCATCGACCGCCGCGTCAACATCGGCCAGACTGTTGTCGCAAGCCTGAACGCCCCCAGCTTGTTCCTCATCGCCAAGGACTTGCGGCGGATGCAGGTATGGGCCTCGGTGAATGAGGCCGACATCGGGCAGATCCGCGTGGACATGCCCGTGCGGTTCACGGTCGATGCACACCCGGGCCAGACGTTTCAAGGCAAAGTGGCCCAAGTCCGCATGAATGCGAGTATGACGCAGAATGTCGTCACCTACACCGTGGTCGTGACGACCGACAATTCCAGCGGCAAGTTGCTGCCGTATCTGACCGCCAGCGTCCACTTCGAGGTGGACAAGCGGTCTGGGGTATTGCTGGTGCCTAATGCGGCCTTGCGCTGGCAACCGCAGGCATCACAAATTGCCCCGACTGCCATTAAAGTTGTTGCCTCATCCACCGACTCAGCGAACACTTCAGATCGCGGATGCCTCTGGATTGCGAGCGATGCCGGTTCCGTCCGACCGTTGGAGGTGATCGTCGGTGCAAGTGACGGGATGATGACTGAGGTCAGCAGGAGCGAGGTGCAGGAGGGAATGTTGGTGGTTACCGGAGAAGAAGGACAGGACAACCAGGAGAACATTGACGCAGCGGATGCCAACAAGACGAGTAATCCTTTCCTGCCGAAACCGCCCAAGGGCTTCAAGCCTCCCCATCCGCCGATGTAGCACCAGGGAAATCTCACTCATGGAATTGATCCAGCTCGAAAACATCTACAAGACCTATTACTTGGGCGAAGTGGAAGTCCCGGTGCTCCGGGGTATCTCGCTTTCCATTCGTCAAGGCGAAATGGTGGCTCTGATGGGCGCATCGGGTTCGGGCAAGACCACGTTGATGAACATTCTGGGGTGCCTTGACCATGCTACGTCGGGCGAGTATTGGTTTGACGGTCAAGAGATGAGCGGTCTCACGCCGAATCAACGAGCGATGGTGCGATCGGAGAAACTGGGCTTCGTCTTTCAGAGCTTCAATCTTCTCGCACGCACTACGGCATTGCAGAATGTCGCTCTGCCGTTGGACTACTCCCCGCAGCGGGTTTCCCGCATGGAAGCCCACCGCCTGGCGCGGACTCTCTTGGCCCGTGTTGGATTGGCTGACCGTGCCGGGCACGAACCGTCACAGTTGTCGGGAGGGCAGCAACAACGAGCGGCAATCGCCCGTGCCCTGGTCAACCGCCCTGCGCTACTGCTGGCCGATGAGCCGACGGGAAACCTCGACTCGCACACGAGCGTCGAAATCCTGCGGGTATTCCAGCAACTCAATGCCGAGGGGATTACCGTTGTTCTGGTGACGCACGACCCGACCGTGGCTGCGTACGCCCATCGGATCATTCGCATCGTGGACGGAATGGTCGAGCGAGACGAGATGAACATGGCGCCCGATGGCCTTGATCCCGTATCGCCGCCCGGCGACGTTTCTACCTTCTATGGCGACATACCGGGCAAGTCCCGGCAGCCGATTGTCCCGGCACTGCTGCCAGCCACGTGGCGAACCGCGCTAGGGGCTCTGCGGCGAAACAAAATGCGGTCCGTGTTGTCGGCGTTGGGCGTGATCATTGCCGTGGCCGCGGTCATCGCCATGACGGAAATCGGCCAAGGGTCGAAGGCCATGTTGCAAAAGAATATCGCCAGCCTGGGGTCGAATACGTTGATGATTTCCTCCGGAGCGACCAACACCGGCGGCGTGAACCTCGGTGCCGGCACGGCCGTTACGCTCACACCGCAGGATGCCGACGAAATCGCCCGCCAGTGTTCCGCTGTGCTCGACGTCGCTCCGGTCGTCCGCGCCAGGTCACAGATCGTCTACAGGAACCGCAATTGTGTTCCTGAACAGATCACTGGCACAACACCGTCCTACTTGGCCGTCCGCGACTGGCAAAATATGGCAACAGGCGAAATGTTCACCGACCGCGATGTCCGCAACTGCAATAAAGTATGCGTGATCGGCGATACGGTACGACGGAGTCTTTTCCAGAAGACGTCTCCCATCGGCAAGGAAATCCGCATCAACAACATCGCGTTTCGGGTGGTTGGCGTATTGAGCCGCAAGGGAGCGGACATGATGGGCATGGATCAGGATAATCTCGTGCTTGCGCCATGGTCCACGATCAAATACCGTGTCAGCGGCGCAAGCCTGACCAATACGAATCAGAGCAGCAGCACCGCCGCCAGTGCATCCTTGACCGCCGATGCGGTCAACTCCTTGAACAGCTTGTATCCCAGTGCGAAATCGCTTTATCCCAGTCGGTCGTCGATCCAGACCGCCGACACTCCACAACCAGTCCGTTTCGCGAATGTGGATCAGATCCTGGCGAAGGCGGCCTCCGAAAGTGAAGTCAAGTCGGCGATTAGCCAAATCACCGCGCTATTGCGCCAGCGCCACCGCATCCGCACGGGCAGTGAGGACGACTTCAGCGTTCGCGACATGGCGGAGATCATCAAGATACTTTCTTCCACGACGCAGTCAATGAGCGCGTTGCTGTTGATTGTGGCCCTGATTTCTCTCGTGGTCGGTGGCGTGGGTATTATGAACATTATGCTGGTCTCCGTCACCGAACGCACTCGGGAGATCGGGCTTCGGATGGCCGTCGGCGCCCGAAGCCATCATATCCTCCGACAGTTTCTCGTCGAGGCAATCGTGTTGTGCATCGTTGGCGGGGCCATGGGGATTCTCTTGGGCCGAGGAGTATCCATCCTGGTGAGGTGGAATATCCATTGGCCGACGGAGGCATCGCTGCCGACCATCGTTGCCGCCGTGATCGTCTCCGCCGGCGTCGGCATCACCTTTGGCTTCTATCCGGCTTGGAAGGCCTCGCGGCTGGACCCCATCGAAGCCCTGCGATACGAATAACTGGATTGGCGAGAAACGCCCAACCGGTAGGACGGTGCGCGGTCCACACGCGCCCTGGCCTTACACGGCCTGTCGAGGGGTGTTCTCTATTCGTCAGGCACGGTCAGCCGGTCAGCGAAGGAATTTCTGTGGCGGTTCTTGGCCAGAATCGTTACTAATACGGTAGGGAGTTGCTGCGAGTCTCCCAATTCTGACCCACAACCCATTTACACAGGAGAGATGAGATGCGCAAGATTGTGTGGATTATCGCGACCGTTGTCGCTGTCGTTGTTCTGCCGCAGACTCTGGCAGCAGAAGAGTCAAAGACCCCCGGCCCTCCCGGTCCCGAGATGCAGTTCCGGCTTCTCGATGCCAACCATGACGGGGTGATTTCCGAGGACGAGATTCCCGCCGGTGCCCCCGAACCTCTGAAGTCCCTCCTCAAGGCGGCCGACAAGAAGGGCGACAAGAAGGTGACGCCGATGTCTGGATTTCATGGTTTCCCGTCCCCGGCTATGGCACTGGATGCCAGACTCAGCGACCTGGAGGCGAAGCTGAAGGCACTGGAAGCCAAACAAAGGTGAAGCCAAGAAGTAGACCGCTGATCTGTCACGCCCGGCTTGGTCTACTTCGTCGCACATGGGGCCGGGTGGCCCTGGGCGGTTGCCCGCCCTGATCCCACGGATCCGTACATGCACACATTAGAGCATACGAACGTTAGACCCAAGTTCATTCGTGAACATTTTCGAGTCCTCCTGGTTAAGTCGTTGCCCCATAACGACATATGTCAGCGAGGACTCTTTATGTCAATAGAAGGTTAATGCCATTGGGGTGAATCCACGGGGGTCGAGAGGGAGAAGGCCAACGACATCTGTAGTTTCCACGGAACGAAACGCCACGCCACGGGAAAGCGGCGATAAATCGTCGCATTCCAAAGATGGATGGTGTATAATAGCCTTTGCTTGGGTAGTACAGCTACGAATAGGTTCGTCGAGTTGAGATCAGTCAAGTTGAGGCCAGTCATGACAAATCAAGCGGAAGTGCAATTCGTTTCCGATGGCAATGGCAACGCCGTGGGGGTGATCGTGCCGATCGACCTTTGGCGTGAAATCGAATCCGAACGGGAAACCGCCTACTTGTTGCAAAGCGAGACGATGAAACGCCGCCTCGTCGAGGCTGGGCAACGTCGGGAAGGAATCCCCTTGGAGGAAGCGCGTGAAAAGCTTGGAATTTGACCCGGCCGCTCTCGAAGACTTGGCGTGGTGGATTCGACAAGATCGCCGGAAAGCCGCACGCATCATCGAACTCATCCAGGAGTTGCCTCGCGATCCTTTGCAAGCCCGAACCACTGAAACATGAGTTGGCCGGCTGTTGGTCAAGACGGATCGACCAAGAACATCGGCTTGTTTACCAGGTCACGGACGACAAAATTCGGATTCTTGCATGCCGTTACCACTATTAGCGGGATCTGCTACGCGGCGCGACGGGGCCGGATGTTCGACGGCACGACCTCTGCGATAGCGGCGACGAACGGCTCCGGGGGAAATCCTGGTACGCCAGTATTGCATCGAAGAGGCGGCATTGAAGGGGCACGGGCATCGGCTGGGCCCGCTAAACCGGTAGCCGTGGAGTTGGCATGTCGCTTAGCTGACATGAGCGGCCGGGCAATCGGTGAACACTATTGTCTCGGATCAGGAGCTGTCAGCACCATTCATCGGAAGGTCCAGAAGGATTGGCAAAACATTCTCCCTATTGTAAACGAGCTTGCCCTGCGACTCCAAGGTAAGCGCGAACGGAAAAATCAATAATTGATATTTCAAGCCTGACCCCGTGCTCTGAGGGCGAACACGGCTTCCCGCCAAGCCGCGTGCAACCGATCCATGTCGAGTTCCGGAACTTCCAGGAAGTCGCCCCCCGGCGTAAACGCCCCGCAGGTCACCAGGGTGTGGATGTGGGGATGCCAATGCAGGAGTTCCCCGTGGGTCTGGATTGCGGCGACCATGCCCGGCAGCATGTCGTCGCGGCCGAGCAGGCGACGAACTTCCGCTTGGATGCACGTCCAGGCGCAGGAACTGAGCTTGCCCAACAGCTTGCGATCGAACCGGGCGTGCAGCCGGAGGCGTTTGGGGATGGTCAGGACCACCTGCCGGTGCGCGACGGGAAAACAGACATCTTCGGCCACGTGGATGGCGTTCAGCAGGGCGCGTTTCTGGTGACACGATGGGCAGGTGCATCGCTGCTTGCAGGAAAAGGCCACGAACATCTCGTGCTGGCAGTCTGGGCAGCGGACGCGGGCGAAGCCCTGGTGCAAATCGCCGCACTTGAGAAAGGCGGTCACGGAGCGATCGATAACCGGCCGCCAGAATCCGTACTTGGCCTGAAACCGCTCGTCGTAGACATGCTGGAAGGTCGGGAAATGCTGATCCATCAAGCGCCACAGCGCGGATGCCCGCGGATCGCGTGGGCGGTAGAGGGCCAGCGGCTCGACGCACGGCAGCGGCATGACAGGAAGGGCACCGGTCCAGGGGTAGTGTACACACTATCACTGGACCATAAGTACACTTCCTGTCAAGTGGGGCACAGACTCCCCGGTCGGCAACTGCTGTCGCTCCCGGCGGCTATGTCGCGCGGGGGCCTTCCCGGCAGGTGTTCTCCGTGTGGAAAACCTGTCCGCAAACAGGGCG
>Ga0194056_10000661_pt1 | contig 18946 bp, 17 predicted proteins | sample SepL4413m_MetaG_FD_155458 | JGI IMG/M metagenome (GOLD analysis project Ga0194056, IMG submission 155458) | Anoxic zone freshwater microbial communities from boreal shield lake in IISD Experimental Lakes Area, Ontario, Canada - Sep2016-L442-13m | ecosystem: Environmental > Aquatic > Freshwater... | reverse complement strand
ACCGCGCCCAGCGTAACGCCATGATGCACGCCATCGGAATCGGTCAACACTTCGGTATAACCTTTGTCCACGCCGATGGTTTGAGTGCCGCAATCGTTGGTTTTAACTGCTTCGGCTGCATAGTGAATTTCGACTTTGCCGTTGCGCAAAATAATCCGTAAATTGCCTTTAGGTGCTACGGTGGTGCTTAACGGGATGGCAATACGCTTGCCTTTGATTAAACTGGGGATTTTTACCCAGACTTTGTCACCCAAATTAAACACGGTGTAATCATCAGAACGAACGATGATTTGATTATGGGTATGGTTATGCCCGCGCTTAAAATATTTACGCATAGTGCGCGATAGATAGCGGTCGTCCAGATATTTGTCGGATTTTAACAAAGTGTACAGGCGTTTTTGTTCGATTTTTTCTTTGGTGTGCCTACGGATAGCTTGCTTTACGTCAAACTTTGCCGCCTCACGACAGGCTTTAATGTTGCTTATCGCGTCGCACAAGGTTTGTTTCCAAGGCGTTGCACCGACGTTGAACTGCTTGCCTTGTTTAAGCCAGTTATCCCGGATGGTTCTATCGCGTAAGCCGATTCCGTTAATGGAACCGAAGTGCTCCCACACTTCTGAGCGGATAGCGCCTAAACGTCCGGCTTGCTCTATCAGTGCAGCAAACTTGCCTGTGTTAATGTGGTCGCTAAAGGCTATCTGTGTTATCACTCGCAGCTTCCTTAATAATTTTTTTATAGCGACGCAGGCCGTGCAATCTATATGAAAAGCCATCAACAATCGTCATCAAATCTTGCACCATTTCTGATTCAGGCGATAACGCTTCATTATTAATGATAACCAACTTGCAGCCGTGTTGCTCAAGATAATGTTCAAACCAGTCCATGCCGAAACGGGCCAGACGGTCTTTATGTGCAATGACTAAAGTATGGATTGCCCTGGCTTCAACCAAGGACATAATCCGGACAAACTGTTTCCTTTTTAAATTCAATCCGCCACCGATTTCAACGATGACTTCATCAATGGCAATGCCAGCGCCGATGCAAAAATCAGCCACCGCTTTTTGTTGCGACAGTAAATCGTCTTTTTGTCCCGGACTGGACACACGGCAATAACTGACGGCTATTCGCTTATCAGCTTTAACACCCATAATCTCAGAAAGCTGGTCATGGGTGTAGAACCGCCTATTTGTGGGCGTTCTATGAGCTACTAAAATGCCTTTTCTATCCCATACTTGTAAGGTATGGGTGGATCTTGCTATTAGCTTTCCAAATTCGTATGGTCTATATGTATTCATAAATTAAATTATATAATACATTTGAATATATTACAAGCCACTTAGTAGCACCTCAAAGATATACACGTTGCAGCCTTGGCCTTTATCCTTGATCATGTCGATAAAATCCTGTTTATCAATGTCAGCCAAAGCGTCTGCGCCGATGGTATTTTTAAGCTCGTCGAGCATTCTAATCAGGCGGCTTTCAATCATCACCAAGGCAAAAAACGGCATCATAAAAGACGGCCATTCGGATTCTTTGATACCCGACCCCCTTAACAAATTGGCGGTATTCCATATCTTGGATTCGTATTGAAGGATGTTGTTGCTCATTATTTTGTGGCTCTTGTTGTCAATATTGACCTTCCTCTTTTGAAAAAGGGGAGGTGAAGCGAGGAGGTAAAGGGGGGATATTTATAGTCTTTCAGAAATTAAACTTCCATTGCATGACGTTTTGAACCCGCACGGATACCATCCCTTTGAGGGATGTTATCCGTTAGTTTAGAAGCCCAAAAGTAGTTGACACTTTTTTATCACAAAAAACGATAATAATCTCTGGAATTAGACCTGACAGGTTTATAAAACCTGTCAGGTCTGCCCCTAGTTAATTGGGTAGCAAAGGCTTCAATAGCCTTAAAACAAGAGTAACGGGATTGCAAATCCCGTCACGCTAGAAGGAGATTTTATTAGATAAATCCCCCTCGATCCCCCTTTTTCAAAGGGGGAGGTGAATACTTACGACCTACGCGGCTATTTTTTAAACAGTCGAATTTCCGCTACTTTACCAAACTCAGCAAAACCCCGGCCGCTACCGCAGAACCAATAACACCGGCTACATTTGGGCCCATGGCGTGCATCAACAAGAAGTTATGGGGATTGCTTTCCAAGCCTATCTTGTTGGCAACCCTTGCCGCCATTGGCACTGCCGATACACCGGCGGCACCAATCAACGGATTGATGGGCGTGTCACTGAATTTGTTCATGATTTTTGCCATGATAACACCCGAAGCGGTGCCGATAGCAAACGCGACAGCGCCCAGTGCCAAAATACCCAGTGTTTGTAATTGCAAAAAAGCTTCAGCACTTAACTTTGATCCGACTGCCAAACCTAAAAATATGGTGACAATATTGATCAGTTCGTTTTGTGCGGTTTGACTCAAGCGATCCACAACACCGGAAGCGTTCATTAAATTACCCAGCGCAAACATACCGATCAAAGGTGTCGCAGAAGGCAATAACAAAATAGAGAGAATCAGCAACATCAACGGAAATACGATTTTTTCCGTTTTGCTGACGGCACGCATTTGCTTCATTTCAATTTTGCGTTCATCTTCGGTGGTTAAGGCTCGCATAATGGGCGGCTGAATTAACGGCACCAGCGCCATGTAGGAATAAGCGGCCACCGCAATGGCACCCAGTAAATCAGGTGCCAGTTTTGAAGCCACATAAATGGCGGTAGGGCCATCGGCTCCGCCAATAATACCAATCGCAGCCGCGTCTCTTAAACTAAATTCCAGGCCGGGTATCGCATTAAGCGCCAACGCACCCAACAATGAAGCAAAAATACCAAATTGTGCCGCCGCACCCAATAGCAAGGTTTTAGGGTTTGCCAGCATGGGGCCAAAATCTGTCATTGCCCCGACCCCCATAAAAATGAGTAACGGGAAGATTCCGGCTTTAATACCATAATAAAGGTAAGATAAAAGTCCGCCTTCTTCAGCAATGCCGGCAACCGGAATATTACTGAGAATGGCACCGAAGCCTATCGGCAATAACAGTAAGGGTTCAAAGCCTTTTTTAATGGCAAGAAACAATAATAAAAAGCCAACCAGCATCATAAAAGCCTGACCGCCAGTAAAATTGTATATCCCGGTACTGTGCCAGAGTGATTGCAGATTTTCCATAGAATGTCTCTTGATAGTGTGCTTTGTTACAAAGAAATCAAGGCATTACCGCCGGCAACTGCGCCGCCTTCCTTGATATGAACCGCACTGACGGTGCCGGCAAATTTAGACCGTACCTCGGTTTCCATTTTCATCGCTTCCATAATAACGACCACCTCACCTTCGGCAACCAAACTGCCCACTTCCACCAGGATTTTCAGTATATTACCCGCCATTGGCGCGTAAACCACGGCACCCGAGGCTTCAGGTGCGACAAGATTTTTATCGGCTGCCGGCTGAATAGTGAGTGGCGCACCTACCGGCCCTACGGTCACGTTAAAATTTCTACCATCCACATTGACGGTATAAGTCTCGGGGACGTTATCAACAGTCTTAGCTTTTGGCGCATTGGCCGCTGCAAAGGCCAAGGCATCAGGCGCTGCTTCAAATGCCGCAGGATTGCCACGGTTAGCCAGAAACTTCCAGCCGACTTGAGCAAACATGCCATTGATTAAAGCATCTTCTTCGATGTTTTTAGCGAGTTTCACGCCCTCAACTTTAGCTTTTTCTATGACTTCAGCGATCAACTTGTCCATTTCCGGCTCGATTAAATCAGCCGGGCGACAGGTAATCGGTTGCGCACCGTTAAGCACCCTGTCTTGCAATTCTTTGTTTACCGGTGCAGGCGTGGCACCGTATTCACCTTTTAATACGCCCGCCGTTTCTTTGGTAATGGTTTTATAACGCTCACCATTCATCACATTCATCACCGCTTGGGTTCCCACAATTTGTGATGTGGGCGTAACCAGCGGAATAAATCCCAAGTCTTCGCGTACTCTTGGTATTTCGTGCATCACTTCATCAAACTTGTCAGAGGCACCCTGCTCTTTCAACTGACTTTCCATGTTGGTCAACATGCCGCCCGGCACTTGTGAAATCAAAATGCGTCCATCGACTCCTTTAAGACTGCCCTCATATTGGGCATATTTTTTACGGATCTCTCTAAAGTAATGCGCGATTTCTTCCAGCTTGAGCAAATCCAAACCGGTAGCCCGCTCGGTTCCTTCAAGGCTGGCAACAATGGTTTCGGTCGCACTGTGACCGTAAGTCATGCTCATTGATGAAATGGCGGTATCCACATTGTCGACACCGGCTTCAGCGGCTTTAATCAGTGTGCCGACGCTTAAACCCGTCGTGGCATGGCAATGCAAATGGACGGGGATTTGAGTGCTTTTTTTCAGGCGGCTGATCAGTTCAAAAGCCTCGTAAGGCTTAAGCAAACCGGCCATATCTTTGATACAGATGGAATGTGCGCCCATATCTTCAATCTGTTTACCCAGATTAACCCACGAATCCAGCGTATGCACCGGACTGGTGGTATAAGAAATAGTCCCTTGGGCATGTGCATCGGTAGCGAGTACGGCTTTTACCGCATGTTCAATATTACGCATGTCATTCATGGCATCAAAGATACGGAAAACATCAATACCATTGATGGCACAACGCTCAACAAACTTGTCAACCACGTCATCGGCATAATGCCGATAGCCTAAAATATTTTGTCCTCTCAGGAGCATTTGCTGTTGTGTTTTAGGCATTGCCGCTTTCAGTAAGCGCAATCTTTCCCAAGGATCTTCACCCAGATAACGGATACACGCATCAAAAGTAGCACCACCCCATGATTCGATTGACCAGTAACCGATATCATCGAGTTTTTCACAAATCGGCAGCATATCTTCTATGCGTAATCGAGTGGCTAAGATTGATTGATGCGCATCACGCAAGACAACTTCAGTGATAGCTAGGGGCTTTTTTTTATCTTTGGCCATTCTTAATTTTCTCCGGGAACCTTTACAGGATTTTAATCACTGACCTTTTAGGTCGATTGAATGCAATAAATATAAAACCATTTACATGTTAAACGGCACACACAACTAACCAACACTTCTTAAACTTCATTTATGCTTACTTCGATACTGATGCACCGCTGCCGTAATCGCGGCAATAACGCTTTTGTCAATACCACTGGATACCGTTGCAACTGCTCCCATAAGGGGTGCATCCGGAAAAAACCGCTGCACCAATGAAGACATGATATTGATCGCAACCACCAACATGGTCAAAAACAAAAACACAATGCTCATTCCGGCAAACATCAATTCAACGCCACTACTCATCATTTCTGTCATATTGCAAAACCTTATGTTGAAACGCTTGAATCTATTGAAAATACTGAATACTTAAGTACATTATCCATAAAACGACGCTGCTAAACAAACTAAAGATAACCAAGGTGACATCCAGGAATCAAACTACCTGATTTATACAGGCTATTTGTTGGTTACAAAGCGTAAAAATGGGCACCACGGCTATTTTTATAACACAGTTAGGGATAAAAAAACCAGTACATTGCCACTATTCATCACAGAAAAGTGCCTGATACTTTTATTTTTGGATGCTTAATGGCTATTGATCAAAGTACTTTCAGGTTAAACACATAGCTATCTACACAACTATTATGCATAATAAAACAATGAATTACAGTAGCCATAAGCTCAATCACCTGCTGGAGAGGTCTGGGGTGACGAGAATGAAATCAAGCAGTTATACTCCTCCTCATCCCAACCTTCCATCAAGGGAGAGCTTAGCGAGGGTTCAGGAGCGGGTACTTGTGTAGATGCCTATGGCGTAAACATGACTATTAACCCAGCCGGGTTGTGCCTCAATGCCGTTAAGTTAAGCATACAACGGGAGTAAAACCGCTTTAGCTGTTTTTACAGGCAATAGCTGAAGCGATTGCACTCCAGATTTTTAAACAACTTGTGCTTAACTTAATGACATTGAGAGTTTGCTTGGGAACGGTTAATCAGGGGAGAAATGAGGAGCTTTTGTTACAACGTTTAATGCAATAGCGGCATTACCTGAACGTACTTCAACCATTAATGGTGACGAAAAACCACACCCTACCCGCATGCTTATCGTGCGGGTAGGGTGTGAAAATTACTTGCTGTTTACCAACGCGGCTATGGCGCTGTCATAATCAGGCTCGTCAGCCAGCTCGTTGACTAATTGCGTATACACAACATTGTCATGCTCATCGACAATAACCACGGCCCTTGCCGTTAATCCGGCAAGAAAGGTATTAACCAGTTTTACACCGTAATCATCGGCAAAAGTTGAGCGAAAGGTTGATAAAGGAAAGACATGTTTTAAGTCTTCCACTTCACAAAAACGACATTGCGCAAACGGTAAATCAGCGGAAATAACCAACACAACCGTGTTATGCAAGTGCGCGGCTTTCTCGTTAAACTTACGCGTTGAAGCCGCGCAGGTAGGCGTATCCAGACTAGGTACAATATTAAGTACCTTGTTTTTACCGGCGAAAGTTGCCAAGGTTACATCCGCCAGCTTGGCGTTTGCCAGAGAAAAATCGGGAGCTTTACTGCCCACTAACGGTAGTTCGCCTGAAGTATGAAGCGGCTTGCCCTGAAAGGTAATTGTTGCCATGACTTAATCCTTATTGTGGTGTGTTTTAAAGGCAGGTGAAAGGTTAACAGCAGGTTCAAGGTGCAAGGTTAAAGGCGAAGGGCAAAAGGAATGTACCTTTAATCTTGTACCTTTAGCCTTGTGCCTTGAGCCTTGTGCCTTGAGCCTTGTGCCTTTAGCCTTTAGCCTTTAGCCTTTAACCTTGTACCTTGCACCTGCTCCCCCTAATCTTTCTTGGTTTTTGCTCTTTTCGCCAAACGCACGCGCTTTTGTACGCTCCAATCGGTGAGTTTCTTTTTCTGGCCGTGAAAAGGGTTGACCGGTGATTTAAACTCCATGCGGATGGGCGTTCCTGATAATTTTAGCTTATCGCGAAAATAATTCATCAAATAACGTTTGTATGAAATGGGCAGGGCATCGGTTTGTACGCCATGAACCACCACAACAGGGGGATTTCGTCCGCCCTGATGCGCATACTTTAACTTGATACGACGGGTATTGATGATCGGTGGCTGATGGGCATCGGTTGCTTCTTTCAGAATACGGGTCAACACCGGCGTTGACATATCAATCATCGCAGCGTCATACAACTTGGAAACCACATCAAACAACTTGCCAACACCACTACCATGCAATGCGGAAATAGGATGTTTTTCGGCAAATTCAATAAACGACAATTTCACGTCAAGTTGTCGTTTAATGGTGTCCTTTTGTTCGGTCGTTATACCGTCCCATTTATTGAGACCAATAATCAGTGCCCTGCCCGCTTCTATCACCAGACCTAATAAATGCGCATCCTGATCAGCGATACCATCGCGTGCATCAATTAAATAAATGACGACATTCGATTTTTCAATCGCTTGCAAGGTTTTAATGACACTGAATTTCTCAATGGTCTCTGAAACTCTGGAGCGCCTGCGCATTCCCGCTGTGTCAATCAGCGTAAACTGTTTGCCACTGCGTTCAAAAGGAATATAGATACTGTCGCGTGTTGTCCCCGGCTCGTCATAGACAATAACCCGTTCTTCACCCAGCAAGCGATTGACCAGCGTTGATTTACCCACATTAGGCCGGCCAACAACGGCAATGGCAATACCTTTACTGGTATCTTCATTGGCGTCTTCAGTATCTGGCGGCAACAGTTCGTTAACCCTGATCAATAACTCGGGAATGCCTCTGCCGTGTGACGCTGCAATCTGCACCGGTTCACCCAATGCCAGCGAATAAAAGTCCGAAGCGGCTATGGTGGCATCAATACCATCCACTTTGTTGGTGACCAAAAGAATCGGTTTATCCAACTTTCTAAGGCTGTCGGCAATCACTTTATCTGAAGCACTCAGGCCTTCGCGTGCATCAACGAGAAACAACACGAGATCGGCTTCTTCCAAAGCGACTTGCACCTGCTTTCGGGCAAAGCTTTCTATGCCTTCGGCATCATCGGCTATACCGCCGGTATCGACAACCAGGCAGGCACGATCACCGTGCTTGACCCGGCCATACTGGCGGTCTCTGGTTAGGCCGGGAAAATCCGCCACGAGGGCTTCACGACTCTTGGTTAAATAATTAAATAATGTGGACTTGCCAACATTGGGACGCCCTACCAGGGCAATTACAGGTAACATATTAGGGTGACCGGGTTTTTAAGGCGGCAAGAGTGCCGTCTTTTGCATAAATATAAACGGTATTATCTACCACGACAGGCTTGGCTTCTATTGCACTATCGGCAACTTTGATACGGGCCAGTTGCCGGCCATCTGTAGTAGACAGCCAATGCACGTAACCTTCAAAATCGCCTACCACGACATAGTTCTCATAGACAGCCGGAGCGGTTAACTTTCTTTGATGTAAATCTTTTTGTTTCCATAAGGATGCGCCACTGCGCTGTTCCAGTTGCCAGACATCATCGGTCGTATCTGATAAATACAGAGACCTGAAATCATGGCTCAAGCCGGTATAAGAAGAAATAGCTTCGTTACGCCACAACACATCACCATCCAACTCTGATACAGCGGCGGCTCCACCGTGATAACTGGCAATATAAATAATGCCGGATACTTCTATTGGATCGACGTCAAGATCGACCAATCTTTCCACTTCAGAACGTCCTTTGGGAATGGCAACACTGGTTTCCCACGCATATTTGCCATCGGCCAAACGCAAGGCCATTAGTTTGCCATTATCGTAACCCTCAATGACATTATCCCCAACGATAATAGGGGCACCGATTCCACGCACACTTAAAGCGGGAGCGGTATGTTCATAATTCCATAATTTTACGCCGTTCTTTTCATTGAGGGCAATAACCTCGCCATCAGTGGTTCGAACGATCACGATGCCCTTGGCAATAACCGGCACAGAAAGCACTTCACTGGAGACATGAGACTTCCAGAGCAGGTCACCGTTTTCACTATTCAAGGCAACCACATCGGCATCACTGGAGCCTAATATCACGGTGCCTACGCCCAGACCGGGGCCGGCGGAAAAATGTACATCCACCTTTGCTTCCCAAATCAGGCGTCCGGTACTTAAATCCCGAGCCTGCACCAAACCATCACGGTCTGCCGCCAATATCTTGCCAAAGCCAATGGATGGCACCAACTTTAAAGATTGTTCGTCCGTACCTACGCCGACTGATTCATCCCACAGCTTTTCGATTTTTATTTCAGGCACATACTCAACCAATAAAGCAGGTGGATCAGAATTGTCTTCACCCCCCGAAAAATAATTGGAAATGCCCGAAATAGATTCATCGAGGGTATCAAAGGCAGCACAACCTGCCAATGTTAAGCAACAGCATAAAAGCGTAATCAGGCGCATTATTTTTGAACTTCTACTTTTTCAGGTGAGGTCAAATCATCAATTTTAAATTGCAGCAACGGTGACTTATAACCGTTTTCCAAGGCTTTTTGATAAGCCGTTCGCGCTTGATCCAAACGATCCAGAGCCACATACAAATCACCCACCAATTCATCATAGTTACCTGAAAAGCTGGATGAGGTGGCAGGATCAACATCGTTAATTAATTGCAAGCCCTGCTCGTATTCGCCACTGGCCAGCATTAAACGAACCAGCCTGATTTTGGCGACGTTACTTAATTCCTTATCGGTTCCAGCGGCTATGCCCTTAAGAAGCGCTTGTGCTTTAGGGAGATCAGCTTGCTGAACTTTTAATTTTGCCAGCAAAAGACTGCTATAAGCTGAATATTCTGTCTTGGGATATTCAGACTGAATACGCTCCGCCAACTTTTCTGCGCTGTCTTTTTTGTCTGTCCCGATTGCCTGGATTAATTGACCGTATAATGCAGACGCCTGCTCTGTCTGATTTTTTTTAAGATTCTGCCAGTAATTCCAGCCCAGAATAATAGCAACCCCCAAGACCACACCAATAATTGTCGATTGTCCGTTTTCTTTCCACCATCTTTTTACTGCGTCAAGTTGCTCTTCTTCTGTCTCGTAAATTTCCACTTGCTTTCTCTTGTTGGTATTTTAAAAAAATGCTTGTAGGTTGGGTTAGGCGATAGCCTTAACCCAACACGTCGAAGCGGCAAATGTTGGGTTACGGCTATCGCCTAACCCAACCTACGGCTTGCTTGCTTTAAGTTAACGTTTGCAAAAAAGTAATCGCTGCTGCTTGGGACAGCGTTTGTTGTTGTTCTTCCCCGTTGCGCAACGATTTAATGCTGACTTCGCCACGACTGACTTCATCATCGCCTAAAATAATGGCATAACCAGCGCCTATTTTATCAGCTTTTTTAAACTGGCTTTTAAAACTGCCACCCCCGCAATTAACTTGTAGCTTCAATCCCGGCACTTCATTTCTGATAGTTTCAGCAAAACGCAAACCTTCCCGTTCGGCGGCTTCACCGACCCGAATCATATAGACATCAACGGTTCTTGTTTGCGGGATATTACCCGACACTTCCATTAAAGCCAATAAACGCTCAATGCCCATGGCAAAACCCACGGCAAAATTGGGCTTGCCACCCAACTGTTCAATCAGGCCATCATAACGGCCACCGGCACACACCGTGCCTTGTGAACCCAGTTCGTCGGTCACCCATTCAAATACGGTTTTGCTGTAATAATCGAGTCCACGCACCAGTCGGGTGTTGATTTCGTAACTAATGCCCAAGTCATTCAAGGTGGCCGTTAAGGTATTAAAATGTTGCAGACTTTCTGCACCCAAATAGGCCATTAACTCCGGCGCATTGGCAACCAGCTTCTGCATGGCCGGATTTTTGGTATCCAGAATGCGCAAGGGATTGGTTTCCAATCGACGCAAACTGTCTTCATCCAACTCCTCCAGATGCTCCTGAAAATAGCTGACCAACGTTTCCCGATAAACCAGTCGTTCCGCAATAGTACCCAAAGAATTTAGCTGTAGGCGCACTTTATCGCGAATACCCAGCTTTTTCCATAAACGATCCATTAGCAGAATTAATTCGGCATCAATATCAGGCCCGGACATGCCATAGGTCTCAACACCCAATTGAATAAACTGGCGATAACGTCCCTTTTGTGGACGTTCATGGCGATACATTGGGCCGTAATACCATAACCGGTGTACCTGATTATGTAAGAGTCCATGCTCCAGACAAGCCCTAAGACAACCTGCCGTTCCTTCCGGCCGCAAGGTTAATGAATCGCCGTTACGATCATCAAAGGTGTACATTTCTTTTTCGACGATATCAGTGACTTCACCAATAGAGCGTTTGAAAAGTTCTGTTTTTTCAACAATGGGCAGCCGAATTTCACTATAGCCATAAGCGCTAAGTACGTCTCTTAGCGTTTGTTCTGCGTACTGCCAGAGTGGTGTTTGATCAGGAAGCACATCGTGCATCCCGCGAATTGCTTGTATATTATTTGCCATAAGGATCAGAATGACTGTTATTGTAAAACCGGCTTGATTTGTTTTGCTTCATCTGAAAGCGGAAATTTTTCCAATAACAAGTTTTGATATTCTTTTGCCAGCGCTTGATTACCCAAGGCGCGTTCTGTTTGCATGCCAAACCATAACGTGCCGGAGGTATGATCTGCAACACTCAGGTATCGTTGTAAATAACCTTTTGCCGCCCAATACTCGCCGCTTAGATAACTCATTTTTTGCATTTCCAGCAATGCCGGCGCGTAAGTGTTATTAAGTATCAGTGCTTGCTTAAAGTAAGCTTTGGCACTTTGTTGTTGTTTCATGGCCAACTGGCACCGCCCGGCATTGGTTAAGGCCAACCACTGCCGGTCGTTTAACTGGGTCGAAATCGCCTGAGTCAGTAAAGCCATGCCTTGTTCATATTCACCACGATCACACAAAAACCGGCCATAGTTGTTTTGGACACTCCAATCATCCGGCGACACATCCAATGCACGCTCATAATTCTCTTGGGCTTGTTTATAATCATTTAATTTTTCGTATAAAAAAGCAAAAGCATTATGAACTTGGGAATTATTGGGATCTTTTTCTTGTGCCAGTTGTAAATTTTCTTTGGCTATTTCCAGCTTGCCCAAATCCATGTACCGCACCCCCAGCTGCAAATAAATACTGGCGGAATCATCTCTTTTAGTGTCTTTGTCAAACCAGGAGGTGCAAGACGTTAATGCAACTGCTAAAAACAGACCGCAAGCCCGGCGACTAAAGATTTGTGTTGCCTCAGGCAGCACGTTCCGCGCCTACTACCTTTAACTTGAGATGCCTGCGACTTTTATCTTCAACCTGTCCAACCAGTTGACCGCACGCCGCATCAATATCTTCGCCGCGCGTCTTCCTGATCGTAGTGACTATTCCGGCATCGTTTAAAACCGTTTTGAAGCGATTAATGACTTCTTTGCTTGAGCACCGATAAGCGTTATTGGGAAACGGATTAAAGGGTATTAAATTAAGTTTTGACGGTACTGTTTTTAACAACTTAATGAGTCCGCGAGCATCGTCCATGGAGTCATTAATACCATCAAGCATCACGTATTCAAAAGTAACGGTACGTCGTGGTGCAATCTTTGCATTATCCCTGCACGCTTCCATTAACTCCTTTAACGGATATTTTTTGTTAATCGGAACCAGTTCATCCCTTAACTCATCAGTCACCGCATGTAATGATACCGCAAGACTCACATCACACACTTGCGTCAAACGATACATGGCCGGCACCACACCTGATGTGCTGATCGTTACCCGGCGCTTGGAAAGCCCAAAAGTAAAATCATCCATCATCAAATTCATGGCGGCAACCACATTGTCAAAATTAAGCAAAGGCTCGCCCATGCCCATCATGACCACATTGGTGATTTTTTTGGTTGTCCCCAAACGTTTTTGCGCAACAATAACCTGACCAATAATCTCGGCCGTGGTCAAATTACGATTAAACCCTTGTTGAGCCGTAGAACAAAAAGTACAGGCTAATGCGCAACCGATTTGTGACGACACACATAAAGTGCCTCGGCCTTCTTCAGGTATAAAAACCGTTTCGATTCGATTGCCGCAACTGGTTTGCAAGGCCCATTTACGGGTGCCGTCACTCGCGATTTGTTCAATCACAATCTCGGGAGTGGCCAGGTAGCAATTTTCATTGAGCCAGACACGCAACGGTTTGCTTATATTAGTCATCAGGTCGAAATCTTCTACGCCTTCCTGATAAATCCATTTAAGCAACTGGGTTGCGCGAAAAGGTTTCTCACCCAATTCAACAAAAAAGGCCGCAAGACCTTTTCTGTCGTAATCGAGCAGATTAAACCGTTTGGACTTAACGGGTTCTTGCACAGATTTCATTGTCTGTGAAAAAGAAAGCAATTTCTCTTGCAGCCGTTTCAACCGCATCTGATCCATGTACTGCGTTTTCATCAATGCTGGCAGCAAAATCAGCACGAATGGTGCCTGCAGCGGCTTCTTTAGGGTTGGTAGCGCCCATTATTTCGCGATGTTTAAGGACTGCGTTTTCGCCTTCCAAGACTTGCATGATCACAGGGCCTGATACCATAAAGGCAACCAAATCCTTAAAGAAGCCGCGCTCACTGTGTTCCGCGTAAAAACCTTCAGCTTGTTCTTGAGTCAGGTGCAGCATTTTTGCAGCAACAATTTTTAAATCATTTTTTTCAAAACGACTGTAAATTTCACCAATAACATTTTTTGCAACAGCGTCAGGTTTAATAATTGAGAAAGTGCGTTCTAGTGCCATTATGTTTTAAAACTCCAAAGTAACAGTAAATAAAATATTTGAGTTGCCGATTATACCCGATAAGCGACACATTGTAGATAAACGAGCCTGCTTATATCTACGGCGTACGATCTATATCTGCGCCTTCTTTGACCGGGATCATCAAATCTTCAGGGCTTATACCCAATAATAAAGCCATCGGACTGGCGATAAAAATAGACGAATAGGTGCCAAAAAATACGCCAAACAGCAGCACAATGGAAAAATTATGGATAATTTCACCACCCAGAAAAAACAGGGAAACCAACACTAAAATAACCGTTAAAGAAGTCATAATGGTTCGGCTTAAAGTGACATTAACCGAGATGTTCATGATTTCTTCGGTCGATTTATTTCTTAACAAGCGAAAATTTTCACGGATACGGTCATAAACCACAATCGTATCGTTCAAGGAATAACCGATCAGCGCCAGCACTGCCGCCAATACCGTCAAATCAAATTCCAGACCTAAAATGGAAAATAACCCCAAGGTAACCACCACATCATGAATCGTCGCGATAACGGCACCGGTAGAAAATTTCCACTCAAAGCGCCAGGCAATATATATCAAAATGCCTATCGTTGAATATAACAAGGCCAAAAAACCGTCTTCAGCCAAATCGTCTCCGACTTGTGGCCCCACAAATTCAACGCGTCGAACACTGGCGGGTTCTGCGGTTGTTTTGTTAATCGCTTCAAGTACCTTGGTGCTTAAATCGGCACTGCTGACCCCTTCATGGGGTTTTAACCGGATCAAGACATCTTTTGCCGTGCCAAAATTCTGCACGGTGGCATCGTCAAAACCTTCAGTATCCAAGGTATTGCGCAGTACCGTTAAATCTGCCGCTTTTTGATAACCCACTTCAATCAGAGTACCGCCGGTAAAATCAATACCCATCTGCAAGCCGCGAACAGCCAGCGATCCTATTGAGAGAATCATCAGTACACCGGAAAATATCAGTGCTATATTTCGGTTACCTATAAAATTTATATTTGTCGTCTTCATATTTTATTCTTCTATAAAGTAGGGTCTAAATGGATAATTTCTCAACCCTGCGGTTACCATACACCCAGTTAATAACCATCCGCGTTCCGGTGATTGCCGTAAACATGGATGACAAAATCCCGATAATCAGCGTTACCGCAAAACCTTTAATGGAACCCGTACCAAAAGCAAACAACACCACCGCAACCACAAGATTGGTAAAGTGGGAGTCAAGAATGGTGGCAAAGGCTTTATCGTAACCAATAAATATGGCTGATTGCGGCGTATTACCATTGTTGAGCTCTTCTTTAATCCGTTCAAAGATCAATACGTTGGCATCAACCGACATACCTACCGTCAAGATAATCCCGGCAATACCCGGTAACGTTAACGTTGCCTGCAACATCGATAAGATGGCGACAACAATCACCACGTTAAACGCCAACGCAAGATTGGCAATCATGCCGAACAACCGATAATAAACCGCCATAAACAGCACAACCAAACCAAAACCTACTACAAACGACAACATGCCTTTATCAATGTTATCTTGTCCAAGGCTTGGCCCTACCGTACGTTCTTCAACAATATCAACCGGCGCAGCCAAGGCTCCCGCCCTTAACAACAGTGACAAATTACGTGCTTCCTGCGGACTGTCCAGACCGGTGGTTTGAAAACGTTTACTGAATACGCCCTGGATAGTGGCTACATTGATCACTTTCTCAACTTTTTCTTTATGACGTACTTTTTGACCGTTGACTACTTTTGTCTCGACTTTATATTCTATAAAGACCACCGCCATAGGCTTGCCAACACTGACTTGAGTGGTTTTAGCCATCTTGGCCGCACCCACGCCATTCAAGGAAATATTAACCGAAGGTCTGCCGTCCTGATCTTGACCGGAAGATGCATCAACAATTTGGTCTCCCGTCACAATAACGCGACGATCCAACAGGATTGGATTACCCTTTTTTTCATAATACAAGCGACTGCCTACCGGAACATGACCGGCAACGGCCTGCTGCACATCATGTTCAGTATCAACCAGGCGATATTCCAAGGTAGCCGTCGTACCCAAAATTTCCTTGGCACGCGTTGTATCCTGAACACCCGGCAATTGCACCATGATGCGATTTTCACCTTGTTGCTGAATAACCGGCTCGGCAACCCCTAACTCGTTGACCCGGTTACGCAAAGTCGTCATGTTTTGCGACACGGCAAATTTTTTGATTTCGCGCACTTCTTTTTCAGACACTTTTAGCCAAACCTGATCCTGATTTTCCGGCTCGGTAATATCCAGGGTACGAAAATCTTTAGCCAGTAACTCCATCAGTGCGGGCTTATCTTCCGGTGACTTCAACGTGATTTTTATAAAGCCGTTATCTTTGGCAACCGACTGATAGCGCATCTTTGCACTTCTTAAGGCCAGACGTAAATCATCGTTATAGCGGTCTTCAGCCTGCTTGGCCGCAGCATCCATATCCACTTCCAGCAGAAAATGTACCCCACCCCGTAAATCAAGACCCAAATACATCGCCTCGGCACCTAAAGCCCGCAACCAGGCGGGTGTTGTAGGTGCCAGATTTAAGGCAACCGTATAATTGCTGCCCATCTTGTCTCTTAATAAATCAGCGACTTTAAGCTGGTCATCGGTGTTGGTAAACCGCGCCAAAATACGTCCGTCTTTAAACTCAAACGCTTTTAAAGGAACGCCCATCGTTTTAATGTCAGACTCGATCTGGTTTGCCTGATCCTGCGCTATAAGGGTTGTTTGTGTCGATGACACCTGAACAGACGGATCATCACCGTATAAATTAGGTAATGAATAAATAATCCCGATGCCAAAAACAATCAGGACTAATAGATTTTTCCAAAGAGGGAAATGGTTTTGCATGTGTTATTCCAATAATTAAACCGTGCATCAGCTTACGCAAGCTGTTACTGACTGGCTACGCACTATTAATATTAAGCTTTAACTATTTTTTTAGTTATAGCTTTATAAGTTCCTTTTGGCATCATGCTTTCAATGCTTTGGCGCTGTACTTGAATAAAAGTATTGTCCGCAATTTCAATCTTGACAAAATTATCATCCATATCAACAACCTTACCTAAAATACCGCCAGAGGTTACTACTTCAGCGCCTTTGCTCATCGCGGCAATCATTTGTTTCTTTTCTTTGGTACGCTTGGATTGGGGACGCAAAAACAAAAAGTAAAAAAACACCAGGATGCCCAGTGGAAACAGCATGCCTTCAATGCCGGGTTGTGACGTAGCGGCTGGCGCTGCCGCTAAAGCGTCAGAAATAAAAAAACTCATGATTATCCTCAAATTCTATAGTAATTAAAAAAATCTTGTTATTATGCCATAGACGGCATAGATTTTCCTCGTTGTTGGTAAAACTGCCGGACAAAAACATCCAGCTCCTGCTTTTCAATCGCATCACGCAAGCCCTGCATCAGGCCCAAATAATAATGCAGGTTGTGTAAGGTATTCAGCCTTGAACCCAGCATTTCCTTACATTTATCCAAATGACGCAAATAGGCTCTTGAATAATTCCGACAAGTATAGCAGTCACAGGACTCATCCAGCGGCATGTTATCAAACTCGTATTGACTGTTCCTGATTTTTACCACGCCAAAGCTGGTAAACAAATGTCCGTTACGTGCATTACGTGTGGGCATGACACAATCAAACATATCAATGCCGCGTCGGACGGCTTCAACCAGATCTTCCGGCGTGCCCACCCCCATTAAATAGCGTGGCTTATCAACCGGCATTTTGTTATGAATGGCATCCAATGTCGCCATCATTTCTTCTTTGGGCTCGCCGACGGACAAACCGCCGATCGCATACCCATCAAAACCAATATCCAGCAAACCGTCTATCGACTCCTGACGTAAATGCTCATACATACCGCCTTGTACGATGCCAAACAACGCCGACAGATTATCGCCGTGCGCCGCTTTACTACGCGCTGCCCAGCGCAACGATAAGCGCATGGAATCGGCTGCTTCGTTAACGGTAGCCGGATAAGGCGTACACTCGTCAAAAATCATCACGATATCCGAGCCCAAATCCCGCTGCACCTGCATGGACTCTTCAGGCCCCATAAAAATAGCGCTACCGTTTATCGGCGATTTAAAGGTGACGCCTTTTTCGGTGATTTTTCTTAGCGCACCCAAACTGAACACTTGAAAGCCGCCTGAATCGGTCAGAATCGGTTTATCCCAATGCATAAAGTCATGCAAATCACCATGCGCCTTGATCACGCCTGTCGTTGGTCGCAGCATTAAATGAAAGGTATTACCCAAAATAATTTGCGCACCGACACTCGTCAGGTCTTCCGGTGTTAATGATTTAACCGCGCCATAAGTGCCAACCGGCATAAAAATCGGCGTTTCTACCACGCCACGGTCAAAAGTAAGGCGTCCACGCCGTGCATGACCATCAGTATTAATTAAGTTAAATTCCATGCCAAAATATTTGCTCATAAATGAAGGTTGCAGATTATCCAGCCTTTTTGGGATTTAGTACAATAAACCATTGTGTTATGTATAAAAGCTGCAACTTCTTGTTACCCGTAGACTGCGTTTTTAATTAAATCAGTCCCGATAAACGGTCTGTCAATAAGTAACGTGCATAAAATAACTTGACCGCTTATATCCCCTCACCCCAACCCTCTCCCGGTGGGAGAGGGAGCAAGACGCCCAAGTTATTTCATACGCATTTTAATCGGTTATTAACCACGAATCCGTAATTATTCACCTCCCCCTTTGAAAAAGGGGGCTGAATACTTACACTAATCCTGTTCCGGACGTAAGCCTAAGTGACAAAAAAATTTCTTTCTTCGTGCCCCTTCGTGTGTTCGTGGTGATAATCTTTTAAGATTTTTTCCGGACTTATCTACGACCGGGTAACCCCTAAAAACTTGTCATTCAAATAAATACTGTTAAATTTAAAAAATTAGAATCTCAATAGTAAAGTTCCGACCTAATTGTATACAAGCATTCACAATAGTATTCCGGTTTTTTTAAATAGTTTTACAGCTTTGTTTAAACTTCCCTTAAAATAGACAAAGCAAACAACACCCAGTCATAACCGGCGTCAAGATTAGGCGAGTTTTATAAGTCATTGGCA
>Ga0194056_10000659_pt1 | contig 18951 bp, 14 predicted proteins | sample SepL4413m_MetaG_FD_155458 | JGI IMG/M metagenome (GOLD analysis project Ga0194056, IMG submission 155458) | Anoxic zone freshwater microbial communities from boreal shield lake in IISD Experimental Lakes Area, Ontario, Canada - Sep2016-L442-13m | ecosystem: Environmental > Aquatic > Freshwater... | reverse complement strand
CGCCATAAATTAGAACTGAAGTTGGATGCTAAAGTAGCTCCTGATAATAAAGGGAGAGGGGATTTTGCGCCCAAAATAAAGCACGTAGGGGATGCCAATTATTTTTAAGGAATGCTCTGAATGGCTGACTTTATGGAACAACTTTGGCAATCGGGCGAGCGTTTGCCCTCGCCGCAGGATAAAGCCATACACAGCCTGTTAAGGCCGGAACGCTTGCTGGAGCTGATTTATCAGTTCATCGTCTTTGATAACAAGGAAAAGAAAATCTGCCGTTATCAACAATATTTCGCGGTCAAAGCAACGGTGGAGCGCGTGACGCAAAGTCGTGGTGACAGCCAGCGTCGCGGTGGCGTGATATGGCACACCACCGGTTCGGGTAAATCGTTAACGATGGTCATGTTGGCCAAGGCCTTGGTATTGGCACCGGCGATTCTCAATCCAAAAATTATGCTGGTTACTGATCGGGTTGATTTGGATGACCAGATTTATAAAACCTTCCTGGCTTGTGGCAAGACGGTTGTCCAAGCCAAAACCGGCGAACATCTGCTGGAACTGATTGCCCATAACAAGGCCGGTATTATTACCACGCTTATTGATAAATTTGAATCGGCCAGTCGCCGGCGCAAAATCAGCGATGCAAGCAGCAATATTTTTGTTTTGGTTGATGAATCACACCGCTCGCAATACGGCGTGTCGCACGCCAAAATGCAGAATGTTTTCCCTAGTGCCTGTTATATCGGCTTTACCGGTACGCCGTTACTTAAAAAGGAAAAGACCACCGCCCAAAAGTTTGGCGGTTTTATTCACAAATACACCATGAACCAGGCCGTTGCCGATGGTGCCGTCACGCCTTTGCTTTACGAAGGTCGCATGAGCGAGCTGCATGGCGACCAGGCGCAGATTGACAAATGGTTTGAGCGCATTACCCGGGATCTGACCGCACAGCAAAAAGCGGACTTGAAGAACAAATTTCGCCGCGAAGAAGAATTGAGCAAGTCTGATCAACGCATCGCCGAGATTGCCTACGACATCGGCCAACATTTCAAAAACAACTTTAAAGGCACCGGCAAAAAAGGCCAGTTGGCGGTTTCCAGCAAGGCCATGGCCTTACGTTATAAGCGGTATTTCGACGAATTTGGGGATGTATCCACGGAAGTGATCATTTCTGCGCCCGATACCCGCGAAGGCAATACCAGCGTCGACGAGAATACGCTGGAAGATGTGCAGGTCTTCTGGAAGGCGATGATGGCCAAGTACGGCAACGAAAAAAAATATCAGGACAGTATTATTGCCGCGTTTAAACATTCCGAAGGGCCGGAGATTTTGATTGTCGTGGACAAGTTGCTGACCGGCTTCGATGCGCCCCGGAATGCGGTGTTGTACCTGGACAAACGCCTCAAGGAACATAACATCCTGCAAGCCATCGCCCGTGTGAACCGGCTGTTTGAAGGCAAGGAGTACGGCTTGATTATCGATTACCGGGGCATCTTCGGCGAATTGAACGATGCTATCGACACCTATTCGGCGTTGGAAAATGAAGGCTTTGATAAGGACGATATCGAAGGCACGTTGACCGATGTTAGCGAAGAAATCCGCCTGTTGCCGCAGCGCCATACCAATGTGTGGGAAGTGTTCAAGGCAGTCGGCAATCAAAAAGATCTGGAAGCGATGCAGCGGTATCTGGAACCGGACGACCGGCGGCAACGTTTTTATGAAACATTAAGCTTATTCACCAAAACCCTGCAACTGGCCTTGGCTAATGCGCGGTTTCAGGATGAGACGCCGGAAGCGAAGGTCAACCGTTATAAAAACGATTTAAAATACTTTCTTAACCTGCGCACCGCTGTTAAGCAACGCTATGGCGAGGCGATAGATTACTCGTCTTACGAGAAACAAATCCGCAATATGGTCAATAAGTATATTGGCGCGGATGCCGTAATCCAACTGATCGCACCGGTCAATCTATTCGCCATCGACGAATTCGAGAAGGAAATCGATGCCATTGACGGTGATACCGGCAAAGCTGATGCCATTGCCTCGCGAATGAAAAAAACCATTACCGAAAAAATGGAAGAAGACCCCGCGCTCTATAAGCGGCTTTCGCAAATGATCGATGAAGCCATTGCCGAGCATCGGGCGAAACGCCTGTCCGATAGGGACTATCTGAAAAAAATCCGCGAGACTTTGGATGCACTGCGCGGTAAAAGCAGCGCCGAACTGCCTGATAAACTCAAGGGTCGTGATGACGCGCAGGCTTATTACGGTGTTTTACGTGAACCGATGGCCGGCTATGACGTACCTAAACTGTCGCCGGAAATGTTCGTGGCGGATATTGCCCTGCGTATTGAGGACATTATAAAGGATCATAAAATCCGTGATTGGACTCGCAGCCAGGATGTGAAGAATCACATCATCAACGATATCGAAGATTACTTTTACAGCCTGAAAGGCCGTTACGAATTGGACATCGATTTTGGGGTAATTGAAACCATGGTTAATCAAATACTGGCTATTGCCGAACGCAGGGATTCTTAGTTGCTGCCGATGAACGCATTACCGCTGCACCCTTATTCGGTTCTGTACGGTGACACGGAAATCCGGTTTTCGTTACACTATGTCGATCGTAAAACCTTGGCTATTCATGTCCACCCGGACGGCACAGTCAGTGTCGATGCGCCATTGTCGGCAGATATAGAAAAAGTTTACGGCAAGGTCAAAAAACGGGCGTCCTGGATTCTCAAACAACAGCGGCAATTTGCAAACTATCCCGCACCGCTTCCTGAAAGACGCTATGTTTCCGGCGAAACACACCGCTATTTAGGACGGCAGTACCGGCTAAAAATTATCGAAGGATTGGGTGAAACCGTCAAGCTGACGCGTGGAAAATTGCAGATTGAAACCGGCGATCCCAACGACAGCTTACGCGTGCAAAGGCTCTTGCAAGCCTGGTATCGGTCGAAAGCCTTGATCGTGTTCACAGAACGTTATGCACAATGCGTTAACGGCTTTGAGCGCCTGGATATTCATCACGATAAAGGTTTCCAGCTTCGATTGATGTCCAAACGCTGGGGGAGTTGTACCGGCAAGGGTACGATTATTCTGAATCCAGAATTGATAGCGGCTCCCAAAGACTGCATCGATTACGTCATTACCCATGAGCTTTGTCATTTGAAAGAGCACAACCATAGCCCGGCCTTTTATCGTTTGCTGACGGCGGTAATGAAGGATTGGGAATTAAGGCGCAAGCGGTTGAATGAAATGGTTGAGGTGCGGTTTGTTTAAAATCAGTTTTTTAGCGGGTCGTTTATCAACATTAGACAACAGCAGGTTAATTAAAAGGCGTTTCTTCTCTTAGCCACCTGTCGAATAGCGACCCCGGTTCTTCGGACATTCCTTTGTAGGGATTGGAACCCAGGTCTAACGCGTTGATGGAGCAGGCGAACGTTACGAATTTCTCCATGATGCTTCCTTTTTCTGGTGTCGTCCAGTCAGATCCTTGGACGGACATCGATTCACTGTTGATCCGCTCATCCTTGGCATCTTCCAGGTTGGCGTAATACCTGAATTCGACTACCTTGGTCTCCTTGTCATCGCAATCAACCAGAGTCTTGACTCTCGCCGCCCTGAACCTTCCATTGTGAGTCTTCTTTAGATCGTATATCAGCGTTCCGACTCTTATCCCGTCAGAGTACCTGCCGATAACGTCAGTGGCAGAGAAGCTGGCGTAGTCGTTTGAGTAATTGAAGATCGCCAGGGCGTTCATTGGTATGAGTAGCAGAAATGGCGTGATCTTCTTCATGGCTCGTCTCGATTTGGTTTTAGATACACGAACATCCCACCGGCCTCTTTAGGAACGTACTTGGGAAACTCGCGAAAATACTTTCCTATTTTCCCGGGAAAGTTATTTAAAATAAATCTACCCCATAGAGCATAGGTATCTACACAACTTTTTCGCATAATAAAAACAATGACTTGAAAGCCATCAAGCTCCCTCTCCTGCTGGAGAGGGTTGGGGTGAGGAGAATAAAATCAAGCAGTTATATTCCCCCTCATCCCAACCTTCTCCCTCAAGGGAGAAGGAGCTGGTACTTGTGTAGATACCTATGATGATCATGATGGCACAAAATGTCTGGATAATTCCAGGTTTATTGGTGTCTTTGGTATGCAAGAAGAACAAAAGAGCCTATCTGTCGTTTAGTCGGATAGGTATTAAATGCCTGCCAAGGATTTATTCACAGCTATGGTTTCATATTTGAGTTTAAAGTCCAGGTCGACTTCAATCTCGGGATAAATAAATGAAAACGTTAATGACAATTGCCCTGTTTCTTATATCTATCAATGCCTTGGGATATGACATGGAAGACGTTCGGAGAATTCTACAGCAACAGGAAGCGGAACAGAACAAGCAACTATTGATTCAAGCAAAGCAATTCGCGAAAAAGCAAGCTACGGAACAGAGTTTCGATACACAAAACCCTGAGCAATCCACACAAACGATAGCCATTCGGCGGGTTTACGATATGCAAACGGGGGACAGTCATAAGGAAATCGTGCGTAGCGGGGGTCAACAAACGAATACGGTTACTACGCAGCCGCATTATAATCCACCGCCAAGCCCTTATCCGCAACCGATTTATTTTGCACTGCCAAGCCCTTATCCGCAACCGATTTATTTTCCACCGCCACGCCCTTATCCGCAACAGGGTTACAATACCCAAAACCCAAACCAATACGCCCCAAATATAGATATGCAGCGGGGTTATGATTCCCAAACCAATATACCCCAAAGATAGCACAAGCGTCACTGGCGGCATTCCCGCGCCGGAGCGCTCGTCGTTATACACAAGCATCTCAAAGCACGTCATTCCGGCATGGACTGCCGGAATCGTAGTTATTCAGTCCCCCTCTTTGAAAAAGAGGGGTTAGGGGAGATTTTATTAGATAAATCCCCCTCGATCCCCCTTTTTCAAAGGGGGAGGTGAATACTTACCCGGAATCCGTACAAAGATTACCATCCTTGGCACTGGATACCCGCTTCCCGGCGGGTATGACGGCTTACTTGAACACTTGTGTATAACGACGAGCGCCGGAGCGTGGTAACGATAAGGTGGGGGTTATTTATTGCAAGCTACCTAACTGAACGTAATAAAAACAAGGCAGGATAAGCTCACTATAAAAATGGTAAGCCATTTTATTTTTTGAACTGAGGACTGATCTCTCCAATAACCGACAAGATATGATTTACATTGCAAACAGCTGGCAAAAAGCTGTTCTTTAAGTTGGTTATAAATACCGGGTAGCGCACGACAGAGCCGATAGAGGCCGTAAAGCGCAATCAGCCACAACAGATAAAAGACAATGATTTGGCTTTGTTGGCGGTCTGTGTGAAAAATATGCTCAATAATATGATCAAGAGTCAGCTCAAGCCATTCGAAGGCAATATGCACAATTAAAAACAGCGAGTGCAACGCCACATCGTAAAATATGATGACAATGCAGATCAGAATGAATTGAATCATTAATTTTCGATTAACCAATAGATTCATGAGGTACTCCCCAAAATTGACTCAGTAAGATTGTACTCGTTCCCAAGCTCCAGCTTGGGAATGCAGACCTGGAAGCTGGAGCTTGGCAACCATAAGAACGTTAACCGTTTTTGCTTTTCTTCGTGTTCTTCGTGTCTTCGTGGTGAATGTTTTTCTATGCGGATATTTAACTGCATCGCTACCCTGCACTCGTTAAATATCCGTATAGAATTTCACTTTTCCGGTTTCAATATCGTACATACCGCCAACGATGCCAATGTCACCGTTTTTTTCCATGCCATCCAGCAAAGGACTTTTGTTTCTGATCTGCTTGACGGTCAGTTGCACATTTTTATCGGCCACTTTTTGCACAAAGTCGTTATTAACGGCGCTAATATCTACTGATTCTTCTGCATTGACGGCATCGACAGCCGGTTTTATTTTGTGCAACAGTCCTGTTAAATGATCCAGTTCTACCTTTGCGCAAGCGCCTTTGATTGCGCCACAATGCGAATGCCCCAATACCACAATCAACTTTGAACCGGCCAGCTTACAGGCAAATTCCATACTGCCCAGAATGTCGTCGTTGATAATATTACCGGCTATCCGCGTGCTAAATACATCACCCAAGCCTTGGTCAAAAATCAGCTCCACAGACGTGCGTGAATCCATGCAACTCAGGATGATGGCAATGGGAAATTGACCTTGCCGGGTGTCATTAACCTGTTCCAGTAAATTACGGTTGGCATTTAAATTATTTACAAAATGCGCATTGCCTTCTTTCAGTATCGTTAATACTTCCGACGGTGTTAAGGATTGTTGTATGTTGTAGGTTAACGCACGCGCATTCTCGACCGGTTCAAGCACGCCATAGCCGCGAAGATTTTCAAGGGTTAGTTTAATGTTTTTGAACTTGGCTTCTATTTTAAAGTTTTGAATAATTTCGTAAACATCGTAATCGATATATTTTGAGCGGGTCGCATCAATAACCACTTCTGCATTGTCTGGTAATTGTTCGAAGGTTTTCAGGATATTGGCTTTGTTTAAAAAAGAGACATGTTCAGACAAGCGGATAATGGTTTTATTACCCATAAAGGTCTCCTTAAAATAAAAAGCGCTTTTATAGTTTTCCAGTAATATCGAAAACACCGCAGTGGACAGGCCAATAGTGATACCCATCAGCATATCAGTAAAAATCAGGCCTAAAATAGTCGCGCAAAACGGGATGAAATGATACAGACCGGCTTTGTACATGGTTTTAAAGACATCCGGTCTGGCCAGCTTATAGCCGACAACCAGCAGAATGGCCGCCAGACTCGCCAAGGGAATTTTATTTAACAGGCTGGGTATCAGCATAACGGCAAACAGCAAGAGCAGGCCACGGATAACAGCAGAGGTCTTGGTTCTTGCACCGGATTGGATGTTAATGGAGCTACGCACAATGACTTGCGTCAAAGGCAAACCACCGATCAATCCTGAGCTGATATTACCGATACCTTGCGCTATAAGCTCCCGGTTGGACGGTGTCACCCTTTTATACGGATCTAATTTATCAACCGCCTCTACCGACAGTAACGATTCCAGGCTGGCTACCAGAGCCAAGGTGAGGGCAGTCAGGTAAATTTTAGGATTGGCAAGTTGGGAAAAATCAGGAAAATACAACTGACCCAGCACATCAGTTGCCTTTTGAAAGACCGGAATCATGACCAGGTGAGTACCGCCCAGCGCAAACTCGGGATAAAATTTTTGCAGCAGCTGATTGGCTAGTATTCCGGTCATAACCGCCATTAACACATTGTTGAACAACTGAAAAAAACGGTGTTTTTTCATGAACGGCTGATCCCACAAAATGAGAAACAACAGGGATATGAGGGCAATTAAAACAGAACCCGGCGAAATAAACGCCAGCATGTGTGACAACTCTGAAAATGAAGAATAATTATCCGCTTGAAAAAAGCTAAAATCACCTTCGTAATCCTGGTCATAACCCAGTGCGTGCGGGATTTGCTTGAGAAAAATAATAATACCTATCCCGGACAGCATTCCGTTAATGACGGAAGAGGGAAAGTAATAAGCAATAACACCCGCTTTTGCCAAGCCCATAAGAATCTGAAACACACCGGCCATGACTACGACCAGTAAAAAAGCGTTAAACCCCAGTTCTTGAACGGCGTTGAGCACAATAACGGCAAGCCCCGCAGAGGCACCACTGATACCCAGTGATGAACCACTTAACGGTGCGACGATAATGCCGCCGACAATACCGGTAATCAAGCCCGAAAACAGCGGTACACCGGATGCCAAGGCGATACCTAACGAGAGTGGAATGGATATCAAAAAGACCGAAATACTCGCTGGAAGGTCGTATTTTAAGTTAGCCAATAGACTGAAATCGTGATCCTTAAGTTTTGATAATCGATGACTCATCATCCCGGTAATGTCCTTTTGTTTGTTAAAAAAATAGTTTGGGTTGTTAAAAAACAGTTTAGCGTTTTTCCTCAAACCACCGGTAAAGCGTTGGCAACATAATCAGTGTCAATAACGTTGAGGTAATCAGTCCACCAATCACAACAATAGCCAGCGGACGTTGGACTTCTGAACCGGGGCCGGTGGCGAACAAAAAAGGCACCAGTCCCAGCAGCGCGACAGTGGCGGTCATCATGACCGGGCGAAAGCGTTGCGCACACCCTTGGCGAATAGCCTGTATCTGGCTAAGTCCGTTGTTGCGAAGATTGCGGATATAAGAAACCAACACCACGCCGTTTAATACAGCGATTCCCCACAATGCAATAAACCCTACCGAGGCAGGTACTGACAGATATTCGCCGGTAACAAACAAAGCGACCACGCCGCCTATAGAGGCAAACGGCAACACCAGAATAATCAGTGCGGCAAAGCGTACCGAGTTGAAGAGCATAAACAGCACAAAGAAAATCGCACCGATAGTAATAGGGATGATGATTTTAAGATGTCCCAAGGCCCGCTCCATGTTCTGAAATTGTCCACCCCACTCCAGATAATAGGCTTCCGGCAGTTTAATCTGGCTGGAAACCGTTTTTTGCAGCTCTGCCACAAAGCTGCCCAAGTCTCTATCCCTGACGTTAATACCAATAACAATACGACGTTTACCCATTTCCCTGCTTATCTGGGAGGGCCCGTCATTCAGGCCAATGTTCGCCAAATCGCCCAGCGGTATACGTGCCCCGTTTGGAGAGGTCAGCAAAATAGCGCCAATGGCTTCGATGCTATTGCGAAAATCTTCCGGCAAACGCACGGCGGCCGAGAAGCGTCGCTCACCTTCATAAATTTCGGTTGCTTTTTTGCCCCCGATAGCGGTTTCAATGACATCATGAATATCGGAGGCATTAATGCCGTGTCGTGCAGTGGCTTCACGGTTGACGGTAATGGATAAATATTGTTGGCCCGTGAGTCGCTCTACCCGAATATCCTGAGCGCCTTTGACAGTCCCTGCCACGCGGGCTATATCATTCGCTGTTGTTTTTAACTGCTCCAGATCATCGCCGAATACTTTCACCGCCAGATCTGAACGAACGCCAGTCAGCATTTCATCGACGCGATCAGAAATTGGTTGCGCCATGATGATTTGTGTTCCAGGTAAATTTTTGGTCAATTTATCGCGGATCGCATCGGCAATAGTGTCCTGAGTCCAACCTTCCGGCCATTCATTCCTGGGCTTTAAACTGACGATGGGGGTTGATTCGTTCTGGCTTTGTGAATCGGCCGGACTTTCTCCCCGACCGATATTGGTGACTGCCAGACTGACACCCGGAATATCCATCACCATGCGCATGGCGTCCATTTCCATCTTGATGCCTTCTTGCAATGATATATTCGGCATCCGGTTGATTGCCGGAACAATAGAGCCTTCTTTCATTTCAGGAATAAAAGCACTGCCTAACAGCGGCAGTAATGCCAGTGCGCCAATAAACAAACCGGTCGCCACAAAAACCACGGTCTTGCTTTTTTGCAGGGACAAATCCAGCAGCTTCAGATAGGGTCGCTTCATCACGGCGATAATGCGCGTGTCGTGTTCTTTTGTATCGTGCCCCTGTAACAGAAAAGAGCATAAAACCGGCGTTAAGGTCAGCGACAAAACCAGTGAAATCAGCAAGGCAATCGCTATGGTATAAGCCAGTGGCGCAAACATCTTGCCTTCCATCCCTTGCAGCGTCATCAGCGGCAGAAACACCAGCACGATAATCCCCACACCAAATAACACAGGCGTGGCAACTTCCTGCGCAGCCGTCATGACCACTTTTATTCGACTGGTGGTACTGCCTTTACGCTCGGTGAGCAAACTGAAAGCATTTTCGACAACCACCACGGAGCCATCGACAATCAGCCCGATGGCAATAGCCAATCCGCCCAGCGACATCAAGTTGGCAGAAATACCCAACTGGTTCATCACGATAAAAGTGGCCAGTGGCGTAACTACCAAGGTACTGACAACGATAATACTGGAACGAATATCACCGAGAAACAGCAACAGCGTGATAACCACCAGCGCAATACCTTCAAGCAGAACCTTGGTGACAGTGTGCAGCGCAGCATCGACCAGTTCACTACGGTCATAGTAGGGGATGATTTTCAGGTCGTCCGGCAGCATATTCTGGTCATTGATTTCCTGAACGCGTGCTTTAATTCGACTAACAACCTCTTTGGCATTACCACCGCGCAGCATCATGACAATACCCCCAACCGACTCGGTATAACCATTTTTTATCACCGCGCCAACCCGCACTTCGTGGCCAATTTTTACCTCGGCGACATCGTGAATATGAATGGGGACGCTGTTTTCTTCTTTGAGTACGATATTATCGATGTCAGTCACATCACGAATCAAGCCCACGCCGCGAATCAAATATTGTTCGGCATAATGGGGTAAAACACCGCCGCCACTGTTGGCGTTATTACGAATGAGCGCATTAAAGACTTCATCCAAAGTAATATGATAATGGAACATGCGATCAGGATTTATCAGCACCTGATATTGCTTGTTATAACCGCCCTGCGAATTAATTTCAGCAACCCCCGGTATGCCCCGCAACAAGGGGCGCACCACCCAATCCTGGGTTTCTCGGCGACGCATCAGCTCTTCCGGTGTCAATACCTGCTGTCCATCATCGGCTTTATCCAAGGTGTATTGGTACACTTCACCCAGTCCCGTAGAGACCGGGCCTAATATTGGATTAACACCTTCCGGCATGTTGTGGCTGACCTCTATTAAACGCTCCATGACCAATTGTCTGGCAAAATAAACATCGGTATCGTCTGTAAATACCAGCGTTATAAGGGAGAGGCCGTTTTTATTTAATGAACGCATTTCCGTCAGACCTGGCAGACCTGTCATGGCAATTTCCAACGGCACCGTAATAAAACGTTCGACCTCTTCCGGTGAGCGTCCTGAAGATTCAGTGGCAATTTGAACCTGCACGTTGGTGACATCGGGAAACGCATCGACCGACAGCGATTGCAAGGCATGGACGCCGAACAGGGTTATGCCGACCGCCAACGCAATGATTAAAATGCGGTTGTTTAAACTTCCCCTAATGAGTGCTTCAATCATAAGCTACTCCAATTCCTTGCGCTGGCGTTCGCTGTTAAGATGAAATCCGCCTTCCACGACCACTTTATCGCCCTGTTTCAAGCCCTCAAGAATGCGCCGAACATTGCCGTAACGCATACCCAGTTTTACCGGTCTTAGCTGGAACTCATCAGACCCGGTCTGGACGAAAACGTGATCACTGTCATTGACACGCAATACGGCAGAATCCGGCAAAATCAATTCTTGTACATCCTGTTTACGAATCAACAGGTTTGCCAGCATGTGTGGCTTTAAATTACGTTGGGGATTGGGCAGTTCCATACGCACAGTGACGGTGCGCGTATCAGGATCAACCATGTCGGCCACATAAATAAGACGACCGCTTAACGTTGCTTCCGGTAATGCAGCAATAGTGACTTCGGCTTCATCGCCTTTATGCGCCCAACCGGCCTGCTGCTCGGGCAGCTCTGCAACGACCCATACATGAGATAAATCCGCTACGGTAAACAAGGCATCCGCAGGTTGAACGACCTGTCCGACCGTTACTTTTCTTTCCACAATGGTGCCTTTAATGCTTGCGGTAATCGGTAAAACCGAATGAATTTTGCGCTCTTGGGACAGCCGGGCCAAGTCACTGTTCGACATCCCGAACGCACGTAACTGGTCGGTTGCGGTGCGCAAATCTACATCAGCTTCAGTCAACATGCCTTCCCGTTCCTGAAGTTCGGCGGCGGCAATGACATCACTGGCCAATAGGCGTTTGGCCCTGCTGACTGCCAATCGTCTTAAATTGACCTGTGAACCGGTCTTTAGATAGGCTGATTGTGCCATACCCAGTTCGGTGCTGTTTAAGGTTGCGAGCTGTTCACCTTTACGAACTTCCTGACCCAGTACGGCTTCTGTTTCAATAATCCGGCCAGTCACTGTTGCACCAATTCGGGCAACATGCTGTTGATCCAAATCGATTCTCGCCGGCAAACGAAATGAATCATGTACTTGATCTTCACCGATAGCGATGACTTTGATCTGCTTCATTAAGTTAGAAGGCGCTTTTATTACCGGGAATGAATTATCGGCATGACTGGTCGAGGAGATCAGCAGAAAAACAACAAGTAACGGGTTAAATAAAATCATGACTTTAGGTTCTCCAAGTCGGTGGCACGTAAACGATCCAGAATAATTTGCGCAGCCTGGCGGTCGAACCGGGCGTTAAGATAATCGTTGCGAACGGTACGGTAAGTACGTTGGGCGTCGAGGTAATCAAGTATGCCCCGCTCCCCGAGGCGGTAGGCCGCTTCAGCGACTTTTAGCACGGTTTCAGCTTCCTTTAATAAGCCGGCATCGAAGGTTTCAACTTGGCGATTCGCTATGCGATACCGATTGTAAGCATTTTCCAGTTCGCGTATGACTAAATACTCTTGTTGGTTAGCCAAGGCTTCGGCTTGCTTTAGTTCTGCTGCGGCTTCGCCAATCGGGCCCTGACGCTGATTCCACAAAGGCAAAGGGATGACGATATTAACCCGCCATTGCTCAAGACCGGGATCCCTTTCTGCGCCTGCTTTCAGGGTGGGTTGTGGATAACGAAGATGTTGTTGAAATTTGACTTTGGCTTGTGCCATTTGAACTTCTGCACGAAACTGTTGCAAAACAGGTTGTTTGTCGAGTACTTCTTCCCGCAAATTTTCCAGGCTTGGTAATGACGCTAATGGTGCAGGCAATTCACCTATTGTTTCATATTGGTGCGGCAAGGCCGTGCCGAACATCATGCGTAGCGCCGATTTAGCATCATCTACCTGTGTTTCTGCGCTTTCTCTCAGTTTTAGTGCATTCAGTAATTCCGCTTCGGATTTTACCTGTTCATAACGGGGCGCTTCACCGACTTCCACCTTGAGTTTAATTTTATCGCGTATTTGCGTTAGTAATTGTTCGTTATCTTTACTGATTTGTAGCTCTGCCTGACGGCGTAAAATTTCATAAAATGCCAAGCGTACTTGACTCCGAACGGTTAGCCACACATGACGGTTAGCCTCATCTGCAGAAATAATACCCGCTTCGGCAACTTTGCTTCGGGCCTCTCTTACGAAGGGGAGGTCTAGCGGTTGAGACATAAAAACTTGTTGATTGGAGCCATTAAGCGCACCCGCACCAATGCCGGTTGAACTACCGCCACCTATTTCCAGTTCCGGATTTGGATAGGCTCTGGAGGTAACCAAGGCGGCCTGAGCCAAGTCTTGGCGTGCATTGGCATTGGCAATGGATGGATTGTGTGCCTCAAGCAAGTTAAGCACCTGAAGTAAAGTCAGGGGTTCAGCAGAGAGGTTGCCGTGCCAAAAAGTGCTTAGGGTAAAAATAAGACCCAGATATCGTAAAATAGATAGGGGGCAGTAAAATAATTTCCTGGATCTTCGCATAGTTTTATATTTGCAAGTTATAGATTATGTTAGTTTGTTATTATCAAGTTAAGTTAAGCTTAATTAAAAAGAAAAATATCCACAACCTTAACGATTGAGTCAGCATGAGTCAGCCTGAAAAATCGGTAAGTTTGTGAATTTTCGTATTTACAAAAGTAATAAGCACTTTTTGTACCCATTAATTTATGCACTACCACTGCTGCTGCTCAAGAATGGTTTTTAGGCACATGGAAAGCGTGTATTTCCGGACAGCCTTTAAGCTTCAGAACGATCATTCAAGATCACCATGGCTTCGTGTTTTCTGATTTTTTCTTTGCCGTGTAAATCAATGGTTTCAACAATGATATTGTCGTCCGGTGCCGTTGCCAGGAAACCTTCAATCGTCTCCAAAATATCATGATCAATAAAATTGGCTTTACTCGCGTCGATGGTCACTGTACTTTGCTCCGGAATCTTTAAGATAAATTTTCTTAACAGTGCCTTGTTGAGAAAAGAAGCATCTTTGTTCAGTGACAACAAATAGTGTGTGCCGTCTTGAGTGAGGGTAATGGCGGCATGATAATTGGCTTTGATGACAAAAAACAAACCAATAACCATCCCTATAGCCATCCCCTTCAATAAATCCGTTACCAAAATCGCCGTTACGGTAATAACAAAAGGCAGAAATTGGCTCATGCCTTTTTGGTAAAAGGACTTGAATAAACGTGGATTGGCCAATTTATAACCGGTATGCAACAAGATGGCTGCTAAACAAGCCAGTGGAATAATATTCAAATAGTGCGCCAAAAACATAACGCTCAGCAACAAACACACGCCATGAGTGAAGCAGGCTATCCGGGTTTGACCGCCCGCATTAATACTGGCGGCACTGCGCACGATGACGGCGGTAATCGGCAAGCCGCCCAGCAAGCCACTGATAATATTGCCAACGCCTTGCGCTTTCAGTTCCCGGTTGGTGGGCGCGAGACGTTTCAAAGGATCCAGTTTATCAGTCGCCTCCAGGCTTAACAGGGTTTCCAGACTGGCTATAATGGCGATGGTTATTGCCACCGTATAAACAGCCGGATTGCCAAGGTGATCCAGATAACCCGCATTTGGCAGTACAAAGTTATTAAAAAAATCCCCTGCTTTTTCCGACACCGGCAAGCTGACCAAATGTTCACTGCTGACCGCCCAGTCAGGGGCAAACTGCCGGGTTGCAGCATTATAACCAACGCCCCAAACAACCGCCACTAAAGGGCCCGGGATCAATTTTAGCCATTTTTTTTGTTTAAACCAGGGCGTACTCCATAGCATTAACAGCAACACGGCTACCACACTGATCACAACCGAGCCTGGCGAGAAACCACCAAAGGCATCAAAGAACTCAATAATGCTCGATTCGGCAGTTTCTTTCATATAACTCTCATCGCCTTCATAACTGGAATGGTAGCCTGTGGCATGTGGAATCTGCTTGATAATCAAAATTAAACCAATTGCCGCCAACATGCCTTCAATCACTGCGGAAGGAAAAAAAGCGCCAATAATGCCGGCTCTTAAATATCCCAACGCCAGTTGCAAAATACCCGCTAAAATACAGGCAACCAGTAAGCCCTGAAAACTGCCCAGCGTTTCAATGGCACTGAAAACAATAACCGTTAAACCGGCCGCCGGTCCTGAAACCGCAAGTTGTGAACCACTCAGCCAGGACACCACCAGACCGCCCACAAGACCTCCGATTAAGCCGGAAAACAAAGGCGCACCTGATGCCAGCGCAATACCCAAACATAAGGGTAAAGCCACTAAAAAAACCACAATACCTGCGGGTATATCATCTTTCAGGTGGCGAAAATAATACTGGGTATGTTTATGTATCATAGCTAAGTCTCCAATAAAATTATAAAATGACAGTGTAGACAGTATCGAATCGAAATCAAATAGCTTGTCGCTCCCAACTTATCCAAAGGCAGTCGATTTATAGTAATTATTCAGTCCCCCTCTTTGAAAAAGAGGGGTTAGGGGAGATTTTATTAGATAAATCCCCCTCTGCCCCCTCGCTTTACTCTCCCCCTTTTTCAAAGGGGGAGGTGAATAACTACGTTTTATAAATGCCGGTCTTTAGCTTTGAGACCCTGCTTTTTGACGGTATGATTCGTTTACCGCTATCAATTGATTGCCTTGGATATTATCTTAGCCTTACTTCCTTTCACGAACCTTTCACATCAACCCTTTTCAGCTTATGAACATTTTATTAATAGAAGACGATGCGGTGTTGGCTGACGGCTTAATATACACCTTGACCCATGGCGGTTATACCGTCACCGGTGCAACCACGGGGGCTTATGCCGAACATTTACTGCAAGCGCAAGGCTTCGATTTGATCGTGCTTGACTTGGGCTTGCCGGATATCGACGGCTTGGAATTATTACGCAGATTAAGACGCCTGAAAGTGCCGCTGCCCATCATGATTTTAACCGCCCGCGATGGGGTAAATGACAGGATCACCGGCATTGAGCAAGGCGCGGATGACTATATGACCAAGCCGTTCGAACTTCGGGAATTGGAAGTGCGAATTAATGCCCTAATTCGGCGTTGTTATGGCGGCTTTAGTAACGCGATTGTCATTGGACAGTTGGTATTGGATACCCATAACCACCAAGTGTTGGCAGAGGGACAGCCAATTTTGCTGTCAGCTCGGGAATATGGCGTTTTGGAAATTTTATTGCTGCAAGCCGGAAAAGTTGTCGCCAAGGATCGGATTGCCCAACGCTTATCAGTTGACGGTGACGCACTGACCGACAATGCCATTGAAATTGTCGTTCATCGCATCCGCAAGCGCATAGAACCTTACCAAGCGGTCATTCGAACGGTTCGCGGATTGGGTTACTTATTAGAGAAATCAATTGATGAATAAAAACAGAAGTCTAAAAACGGAAATGCTTTTCCGCTTGGTTATTCCGCTTATCTTTTTCGTGATATTTGATGCCACCCTGTCTTATTTTGTTACCCTGCATTATGTCGATGCCGCGTATGACCGCTGGTTACTCGATTCTGCCAAATCCTTAACACAGGAAATCAAAGTACGGGACGGTGCAGTAGTGGTCGAATTGCCCGCCGCCGCTTTGGAAATATTTAAATGGGACGAGGAAGACAAAACCTATTTTAAAATCACTTCTTCAGAACAAGACATGTTGGCCGGAGAAGCCCTTGTTCCTGAACCCTTCGATTCAAAAACAGATTGGTCACAGCCGGTTTATTTTAACGATAAAATGTATGGGGAATCAGTCAGAGTCGTATCCATGTTAATCGCCCTTGATAAGACGCCGGAAAAAGTTTATATACACGTCGCGGAAACCATGAATAAGCGCAGGGCAACGATGCTGGATATTTTATTGGCCGATATGATTCCGCAAGTCATATTAATTTTAGTTACCGGCATTTATCTGTTAACCGGCTTAAAAAAAGGCTTAAAACCTTTGCGCTTATTGGCGGAGCAAATTAGTCAACGCTCGTCGCGTGACCTGAGTCCTATCCCCGAAACGCATGTTTTTCTTGAAGTGCGCACCCTGACTGATACCATTAACGAGTTACTGGAAGCGCACACTTTAGCGATTGCCACCCAACAACGTTTTATTGCCAATGCCGCACACCAACTCCGCACGCCACTGGCCGGCTTAAAATTGCAAGCCGAGCGTGCGCTGCGTGAACAGGACTTATCAGCCATGCAACCGGCACTTCAGCAAATCAAAAACAGCGCTGACCGCATGTCGCATTTAACGACACAATTATTGGTGCTCGCCAAGTCTGAACCCATCAATGGCGGCTACGAATTAGTCCCGGTAGACCTGTGCCAAGTGGCCAGAAAAACCTGCATGGACTGGGCACCTAAAGCACTCCAGAGAAATATGGAGTTAAGTTTTGAAAGTCCGGAAGAGCCGGTTTATGTTCAAGGCGATGCCATATTGCTACGGGAATTATTGGCTAATCTTTTGGATAATGCCATTTCTTATGGTTATGACAACGGCAATATTTTGATCAAACTTAACAAGTATCCCGCACCCTGTTTGACGGTAGAGGATGACGGCCCCGGCATACCTGATATTGAAATTAACCGGGTTTTTGAGCGCTTTTACCGTATCCCCGGAAGTACAGGTGATGGCTGCGGCTTGGGCTTGCCGATTGTTAAAGAGATTGCTGATCTGCATAAGGCACGCTTTACCCTGAGTAAATCCGGTAGCAAAGGGGGAACCCGAATTGATTTAATCTTTGCAACTATTTAGTTTGTTCCCTGGTTCCCAAGCTTCTGGTTCCCAAGCTCCAGCTTGGGAACTCGGCTCCTGGAAGCTCCAGCTTCCTTGATTGCCGTTTTACCATACCCTTACTACCTCAATCAAACCTTCTTGCCCTAAATAATTGCGTGCGCTTGAGTAGCGCCAATGCTCAGGCAAATCCACATAACCGCGTTTTACCGGATTTTGATGAATATAATCAAGCTTCTGGCGCATCATTGTTTCGGATTCTATGAGCTGGGGATGACTGCCTTCTTCCCAAACCTGATACTGGCTTTGTGTTTTATGCGCACGTTTAAATAAAGCCAATAGCTCTAAAACTCTCGTTGCCTGGGTTTGCTCCAGATAGTCGATGATTCCCTTTGCAGTATAGGATTTAAATCGCTGCATATCCCGGCTCAAATCGTCTGATGCCGCGATAAGATGCAAGTGATTCTCCAGAATGACGTAGCCATAGATTTCAAACGCCGCTTCTTGCTGTAGAAACCGCCAGGAATCCAACACGATGTCTACCGTTTCCGTACGTGTAAATAACGGCTGCCAATGATTAATGGTCGCCGTTAAGAAATGCGGATAGGTTTTGTCATGAATACGGTAACGGCTTCTTGGCATTTTAAATGCTCATTAGTAAAGTCAGAAAGCTGGAGCTTTCGAATACAGTTCCCAAGCTGGAGCTTGGGAACTAGACCTAACCCGTTCTAAAATCACATAAACTCGTCGTCCATATCGTCACCCAGTCTATACAACATATCAAAGCCGCCTTCACCACAACTTTTAGTCAAGGTCTTTATAATTCGCTGAATGTCGGCTTGGGATTCATACGGGCCATTGATATAAAAAGGCTTGCCATTTTTACCGTAGGTGTATTTTACCGGACTTGCGCTGGCATCAATGTCGCCAAAGAGATCATAAGCATTTTTATAATCAGGATGTGGCGCAAAGCCGAGTTCTTTAGCAAAACCAATCACGCCATCCAGTAACTTTTTGGCACTGGCTTGATGCAGTTTTTCAAATGTCCGGTCACCTGACCCCATCATCCTTTGCTTGATTTTTTGCTCATATTCGTATTCCGACATGACTAAAAACATCGCGTCTTTGACACCCAGACAAAAGACATCAAGGACAAACGCACTCATGGCAATATCCCCGCTGGGAGTGCGCCTTGCCACTACCAACTCACC
>Ga0194056_10000655_pt1 | contig 19000 bp, 18 predicted proteins | sample SepL4413m_MetaG_FD_155458 | JGI IMG/M metagenome (GOLD analysis project Ga0194056, IMG submission 155458) | Anoxic zone freshwater microbial communities from boreal shield lake in IISD Experimental Lakes Area, Ontario, Canada - Sep2016-L442-13m | ecosystem: Environmental > Aquatic > Freshwater... | reverse complement strand
GCTATCACGCCTACCCGGCGCACGCTGCCTTCGGCGGTTACAAGGAATCCGGCATTGGCCGTGAAACGCACAAGGTCATGCTGGATCACTACCAGCAAACCAAGAACCTCTTGGTAAGCTACAGCGAAAGCAAACTGGGATTCTTCTGACACTGGATCCCGGGTCAAGCCCGGGATGACAAGCATGGTTCGTTGCGGGCCACTGGCTTCATCGCGGGCCACTGGCTTTGTTGCGGACCACGGGCTTGTCATTGCGGACTCGATCCGCAATCCAGGGTACGTGTGGCGCTGGATCCCGGGTCAAGCCCGGGATGACAGCCTTTGGGTCCGGGATGACGAAAGAAAATGCACCATAGATCATCGGGGCGGGCAACCGCCCCTTTTTCCATTTGAAGGAGACATGCATGGTTGAAAAGGTCATTGCCACAGCGGCGGCGCTCGAACTCGTGGCATTCCTGAAAAGCAAGCACGGCGAGCATTTGATGTTCCACCAGTCAGGCGGTTGCTGCGACAACAGCGCTGCCAACTGTTTTCTGCCGGGTGAAATCACCATGGGTGCCGGCGATGTCTATCTGGGAGACATCGGCGGCTGCCCTTTTTACATCGGCAAGTCGCAGTACGAATACTGGAAGCACACCCAACTCATCATCGACGTGATCGAGGGGCACGGTGGCACCTTCTCCCTCGAAGGTCCGGAGGGCAAGGCCTTTCACACCCGCTCAAGGGTATTCACTGCAGCCGAGCTGACAGAATTGGACATTCAAGCCCCCTAAAATAGGCGCCTGCAATTTTCTAAGGTTGGAGACCCCATGCAAGCGCTTCTCAAGATTTCAAGGGCCGTCGATTGGCTCAACAGCCAGGTTGGCAAACATGTCATCTGGCTGATTCTGGCCTCCACCGTCATCAGTGCTGTCAACGCTGCGGTGCGCAAGGCCTTCAACGTTAGCTCGAACGCTTATCTTGAGGTGCAGTGGTATCTGTTTGCCGCCTCCTTTCTGCTGGCATCAGCCTACACACTTTTGAACGGTGAACACGTCAAGATCGACGTCATCTATAGCCGCTGGTCCAAACGCGTCCAGATCTGGATCGACGTGCTCGGTTTCACCTTCTTCCTGTTGCCGTTTTGCGCGGCCGTGCTGTGGTTCAGTATTCCATTTTTTCTTCAGGGCTACCGTTCCAACGAACTTTCACCAAGCGCTGGCGGCCTGATCCTTTGGCCGGTTTACGCCATGATGCCGCTGGGCTTCTTTCTGCTCCTGTTGCAGGGCATCTCTGAGCTGATCAAGCGCGTCGCTTTTCTGCAGGAACTGATCCCGGACCCGACGCTCAAGAAGATCGAGAAGACGGCAGAAGAGGAACTGGCGGAAGCCATTCAAAAGCTGGCCGAAGAAAAAGCCGCCAAAGCCAACGCCGCCTGATCGGGAGAAACAGATGCAATTTCTAATCAACAACATCGCCCCCATCATGTTTGGGGGGCTCATTGTTTTTCTGCTGCTCGGGTTTCCGGTGGCCTTCAGTCTGGGTGCCTGCGGCCTGTTCTTTGGCTTTGTCGGCGTCGAACTGGGCATCCTGCCCGAAGCCCTGCTGCAAGCGCTGCCGCTGCGCATCTTCGGCATCATGAAGAACGACACGCTGCTGGCCATCCCCTTCTTCACGCTGATGGGCCTGATCCTGGAGCGCAGCGGCATGGCCGAGGATTTGCTTGACACCATCGGCCAGTTGTTTGGCCCGCTGCGCGGCGGTCTGGCCTTTGCCGTGATTTTTGTCGGCGCCCTGCTCGCTGCGACCACCGGCGTGGTGGCAGCGTCGGTGATCTCGATGGGTCTGATCTCGCTGCCCATCATGCTGCGCTATGGCTACGACCGCCGTGTTGCCTCGGGCGTGATTGCAGCCTCCGGCACATTGGCACAGATCATTCCACCGTCCCTGGTATTGATCATTCTGGCCGACCAACTGGGTCGCAGCGTAGGCGAAATGTACAAAGGTGCTTTTATCCCCGGTTTTGCCCTGACCGGCCTCTACGTTGGCTACGTTGTGCTGCTGACTTTTATTCGTCCCAACTGGGTGCCGGCGCTGCCACCAGAGGCGCGCACGATTCGCGAAGACAACGGCCAGAGTGGCCTGCGTTCGCTGTTGTTCCTCACCATTATTTCCAGCGGCCTGGCGATTTACCTCGGCATGAACTATGCCGCCGTCAACAACTGGATGACGGGCAACACAGCGCTGACCGTGCCGACCGATGAAACCATTGTGGTGTCGCTGTGCGCCGGCGTGATACTGGCCTTTGTGATTGCGCTGATCAACAAGGCAACAGGGCTGGGACTGCTCTCGCGCATGGCGGAGCGTGTGACCTTTGTGCTGATTCCGCCGCTGCTGCTGATATTTTTGGTGCTGGGCACGATCTTTCTGGGGGTTGCGACACCGACCGAGGGCGGCGCCATGGGTGCCGTAGGCGCTTTGGTCATGGCCATGAGCCGGGGTCGCCTGAACATGAAGTTGCTCAAACAGGCCTTGATGTCAACCACCAAACTGTCGAGTTTCGTGGTCTTCATTCTGGTTGGCTCCACGGTGTTCAGTCTGGTGTTTCAGGGGGTTGATGGCTCCCGCTGGGTGGAACACCTGCTGGGTGCGGTGCCTGGCGGCCAGGTCGGCTTCCTGATCGTCGTCAATCTGTTGATTTTCTTCCTGGCCTTCTTTCTGGACTTCTTTGAACTCTCCTTCATCGTGGTGCCCTTGCTGGCGCCGGTCGCCGAGAAGATGGGCATTGACCTGATCTGGTTCGGCGTCCTGCTTGGCGTGAACATGCAGACCTCCTTCATGCACCCGCCCTTCGGCTTTGCCCTGTTCTACCTGCGCAGTGTGGCTCCGATCAGCGAATACACCGACAAGCTGACCAAGAAGCTGATCCAACCCGTCACCACGATGCAGATCTACTGGGGCGCCGTGCCCTTTGTGCTGATCCAGATCATCATGGTAGGCGCGATCATCGCCTTCCCGGGTATCGTCTCCAGCGGACTCGACAAGACGGAAAAAGTCGATCTAGACAAGGTGGTGCTCGAAGTTCAGGCCGAAGCCCCTGCCAAACCCGCCTCAGACCCGGTCATGAGTGAACTGGCGCCTCCTGCCAACGACAAGCAAAGCGATGACGACCCGATGAAGGCGATGCAGGATTCGATGGACAAGGCCAAGAAATAGCGCTCAGGGCGCCAGAATCGCAGGATTCAAGGGCGTCAGCGGCTTCTGGTGGACGAGGTAGCCAATCAGGTTGTCGGCCGCCAGATTGGCCATCGCCAGGCGCGTCGGCAGCGTGGCGCTGCCAATGTGCGGCGTCAGCACCACATTGGGGACTGTCAGCAGATCGGGGTGAACCTTGGGCTCACCCTCAAACACATCCAGCCCCGCAGCCGCAATCACCCTGTTGCGCAAGGCCAGCGCCAGTGCCGCGTCATCCACAATTCCGCCACGAGCAACATTGACCAGCGTCGCCGTCGGCTTCATCTGCGCCAATTCAGCAGCACCGATGGCGTGGTGCGAGGACGCTGAATACGGCAGCACCAGCACCAGATGATCAGCCGTCCTGAGCAATTCTTCCTTGCCGACGTACGCTGCCTTGCACTCAGCTTCGGTTGTGGCGTCGAGCCGTGTCCGGTTGTGATAAATCACTTTCATGCCAAAGCCATGGGCACCGCGTCTGGCAATGGCCTGACCGATGCGGCCCATACCCAGAATGCCGAGCGTGGCGCCATGAACATCGGCGCCGATGAACATGTCGTAGCGCCAGCGCGTCCACAAGCCGGCACGCAGAAAATGCTCGCCCTCCGCCATACGTCGGGCGGTCGCCATCAGAAGAGCAAAACCGAGGTCGGCTGTGGTCTCGGTCAGCACATCCGGCGCATTGGTAGCAAGCACGCCAGCGGCACTCATGGCGTCGAGGTCAAAATTGTTGTAGCCGACCGCCATGTTGGCGCAGATTTTGAGTTGCGGGCACTGCGCCAGCAAGGTCGCATCAATGCGTTCACCGCCGGTAGTGAAGACGCCCTGCTTGCCCGCCAGTTGCTCGATCATCTCGGGCTGGGTCCAAAGCACATCTTCCTGGTTTGACGTCACGTCAAAGTGCTGCGCCAGCTTGGCGATCACCTCGGGAAAGATGGCACGGGCAATGAGAATTTTTGGTTTCATGGATTGTCTCCGGGTTGAGTCGCCTGTCATTGCCATTTCTGGTTGTCATTGCAGACATCTGGCTTGTCATTGCAGACATCTGGCTTGTCATTGCGGACTTGATCCGCAATCCATGGATCCCGGATCGGGCCTGCCCCGGACTCCGATCCGGGGTCCGGGATGACAACTTCCTGGTCCGGGATGACAAGGACAAGCTCTGTTAATGGAACAAGCGGTACTGCACAACATACACAAGAGCACCGGCAAGATAACCGGCCAGTGCCAGACCGCCAATCTTCTTTGCGTACCAGAAGAAATCAATCTTCTCCAGCCCCATCGCAGCGACGCCGGATGCAGAACCGATGATCAGAATCGAGCCGCCGGTGCCGGCACAGTAGGCGATGAACTCCCACAGAAAGCTGTCGGTCGGGTATTGCGCCAGGGTGTACATGCCCATCGACGCCGCCACCAGCGGCACGTTGTCCACCACGGCGCTGGCCAGTCCGATGATGAGAACAATGACGTCCAGACGCCCCACCGTCTTGTCAAGCCACTGCGCCAGCGCGCTCAGCACATGGGTATGCTCCAGCACGGCAACGGCCATCAGAATGCCGATGAAGAAGATGATCGAACTCATGTCGATGCGGGTCAGCGCATGCACCAGCGTCAGATGTTCCTTCTTGTCCTCCTCCTTCTTCAGGTGCAGCAAATCGCCCACCATCCACAACATGCCCAGGCCAAACAGAATGCCCATGAAAGGCGGCAGATTGGTCACCGTCTTGAACAGTGGAACGCCAACCAGAATGCCCAGACCCAAAAAGAGCATCAGGTTGCGCTCGAAGCTTGTTGATTGCAAATTCTCTGAATCTGCCCTGCGCGCCGGCGCCACGACGGGTCGAGACCCGAGCACTCGACTCGTGATAGCCAGCGGCACCAGCAGACTGACCATGGAAGCCAGAAATACGCTCTTCATGATCGACAGGGTCGTGATCTGCCCACCAATCCAGAGCATGGTGGTGGTGACGTCACCGATCGGCGTCCAGGCGCCACCGGCGTTGGCGGCAATGACGATGATGCCGGCAAAGTAAATCCGGTCCTCACGCTTGTCGAGCAGTTTCTTCATGAGCGAAACCATGACGATGGTCGTGGTCAGGTTGTCCAGGATAGAACTGAGGAAAAAAGTCACAAAGCCCACCATCCACATCAGAGACGAGAGCTTGGTCGTCTTGATGCGCGAAGTGATGGCCAGAAAACCTTCGTGCGCATCGACCACCTCGACGATCGTCATGGCACCCATCAGAAAGAAAACAATCTGCGCCGTCCCCATCAGCGAACGGTTCAGGTCCGCATCGACCTGATTCACATCACCACTGGCCAGCGCGTACACGGTCCACAACCAGCCGGCTCCCATCAGCGCCGAGGCCGACTTGCTGATTTTCAGAGGATGCTCCAGAGCGATGGCCAGATAGGCAAGAACAAAGATGATGGAGATGGCAGTCAGCATGAGGGCTTACCTTGAAGGTGAAGTGTGAAAGGCAATGACGAACTGGATTATCGAGCTTGCGAAATATCGAATACCTGGCGCAGATAGGCCAGGTACTTCTCGTCTTCGCACATATCCTTGGAAGGGGCGTCAGACAACTTGGCAACCGGCTGACCATTGCAGCGCACCATCTTGATGACGTTCTGCAGCGGCTCGTAGCCCAGGTCATTGGTCAGATTGGTGCCGATACCAAACGCCAGCTGGCAGCGCCCCTTGAACTGCTGGTAAAGCTCGATCGTGCGGGGTACCGTCAAGCCATCACTGAAGATCAGGGTTTTGGTGCGCGGATCAACCCGGCGCTGGTGGTAGTGCTCCAGCATGCGCTCGGCCCACTGGAAAGGGTCGCCGCTGTCGTGCCGCGCGCCATCAAAGAGCTTGCAGAAATACAGATCGAAGTCACGCAGGAAAGCGCTCATGCCGTAGACATCGCTCAGGGCAATGCCAAGATCGCCCCGGTATTCCTTGGCCCAGGATTCGAAGGCATAAATCTGGCTGTCGCGCAGACGCGGTCCGAGCGCCTGGCAGGCTTGCAGATACTCGTGCGCCATCGTGCCCAGAGGCGTGAGGCCCAACTTCATGGCAAACAGCACGTTGCTGGTGCCAGCCAACTGGCCGGACATGCCCGCCGCATTGCCGGGGCTCTGGGCGGTACCGAGCCGACTCGCCAAGACGCGCAATACTTCCTCATGCCAGGCCTGCGAAAAACGCCGGCGTGTGCCGTAGTCAGCAATTTTCAGCTCGCCCAGACCCGCGTCGCGCAGCTGTCCGATCTTGACATCGAGCCGCCGGCGCCCCTCCATCAGGTCGGGCAACTTGTGCGTATTGCGAAAGTAAACCTCGTTCACGATGGCCAGCACCGGGATTTCGAACAGGATGGTGTGCAGCCAGGGACCACGGATCGAGATATCGATCTCGCCGCTTGGGCGCGCTGTGACGCTGATGTACTTTTCGTTCAGCTTGAACAGCCCCAAGAAATCAATAAAGTCACTCTTGATGAATCGAAGCGAATGCAGGTAGTTCAGTTCAGCGTCCTGAAAGTGCAAACTGCACAAGGACCGGATCTCGTCGCGAATTTCATTGACGTGGGCGCCAAGCGCCCGGCTGGCGCGGCCTGTAGCCGGGTCGATGCCCGGATTGCGGCACCTGAATTTGTACTCCACCTGGGCGCCGGGGAACTGATGCAGCACGGCCTGCATCATGGTGAACTTGTACAAGTCGGTATCAAGAAGACTGGTAATGATCATGCTGTTACTTTATCGCGCCCAAGGTGGCGCCGCCATCGTATTTACCCGCCCGGCAAAGCGGGTCAATCAAGCCAGTGCGTAAACTCCTCAACCGGCACGCGAGGTGTGTGGAAAGTGTTGACCGCCGCCAACTGATCGGCATAGCCCATGGCCATGCCACAGACCAGCATTTCCTGCGCTGTGGCACCGACATGCGGCAGGATGATGCTGTTGAACATATTCCATGCCTGTTGCGGGCAGGTGTGCAGTCCACGCGCACGCGCCGCCACCATGATGCTCTGCAAGAAGGTGCCGTAATCCAGCAGGGAGCCGCGCCCCATGCCGCTATTAACCGTGAACATCAAACCGACCGGCGCATCGAAGAAGCGGAAATTGCGCTGCATCTGTGCCTGCATCTTGTCGCGATCAGCCTTGCCGATGCCCAGCAGGCCGTACAGCCCCCAGCCATTCTCACGCCGTCGGTCGATGTACGGACTGAACCACTGCGCCGGGTAATAGTCGTATTGTTCCTTGTAGTCAGCGAGCAGCGCCGGATTGGCCTGGATCGCATCGTGCGCAGCGCACACTTTGTTGACCAGCGCATCACGGCTGGCACCCTGCAATACGTACACCTTCCACGGTTGCGTGTTGGTGCCCGAAGGCGCACGACTGGCCACTTGCAGCACTTCGGCAATGGTCTCGCGCGCCACGGCCTCTGAAGTAAAAGCACGAACTGCCATGCGTGAAGTGATGGCTGCATCCACCACAGCGGGATCCAGAACAGCTTGTGTCATAGAAGAGTCTCCAGTACGGTTTTCAAATTGGCCGGCAGAGCGGTCGGACGGCGCGTTTCGCGGTTCACATAAACATGCACAAAGTGGCCGCGTGCCGCACTCAAGGCTTGGCCCTGCGCAAACAGGCCGACTTCGTAGCGCACACTGCTGGAACCCAGGTGGGCCACGCGTATGCCTGCGTCGACCGTCTGCGGAAATGCCAATGGCGCGAAGTAGTTGCAGCCGGTTTCGATCACCAGCCCGATGGTTTGCCCATGCTGGACATCGAGCACGCCCTGCTCTATCAGGTAGGCATTGACCGCGGTATCGAACCAGCTGTAATAGACCACATTGTTGACGTGGCCGTAGGCATCGTTGTCCATCCAGCGCGTCGTGATGCTGCGAAATACCTTGTAGGCGCTGCGCTGTGCGGCTTGCGGCTTTTCATTTTTGTTCTCGCTCATGGTGCCCGATTTTGCCAGTGTGTGAACCAGACACTGGCCATCGGACTGCATCCGGCCGAAAAAATCGCCCTTGCCACTGTGTCCGGGCGATGAACAAAACGGGTTTTAGAATTTTCTGTCTAATATGTTGCATCGCAGCACAAAATGCTTGCAAGCGGCAATGGCGCCCCTATAATTCCAATCATGCTGCACTGCAACATGATACCGGCTCAAGCCAGGTTTCGGCGCAGATACCCATTAACCCCACTCTTTCTGGAGAAATTTATATGCTGACCGTCGAACAAGTCCTGGCTTCACAAAAAGCAAACGTCGAAACCCTGATGGGCCTGACCGCCAAAGCCTTTGAAGGTGTCGAAAAGATTGTTGAACTCAATCTGACCGCTTCCAAAGCCGCTCTGGCTGAAACCTCTGATCATGCCAAGGCACTGCTGAGCGTGAAGGACGCACAGGAACTGCTGGCCCTGCAATCGAGCCTGTTCCAGCCCTTGGCTGAAAAGACTGCTGCCTACAGCCGTCATCTGTATGACATCGCTTCCGGTGCCGGTGCTGATCTCGGCAAGACTTTTGAAGGCCAAGCAGCGGACGCGCAGAAGAAGTTCATGGGTTTGGTGGACAACGCTGCCAAGAGCGCCCCGGCCGGCTCCGAAACCGCTGTCGCCGTGATGAAGAGCGCCGTGGCTGCTGCCAATAACGCGCTGGAATCGGTGCAAAAGGCTGTCAAGCAAGCCACTGACGTCGCTCAATCGAATTTCAATACCGTTGCAGCCTCTGCCGCTGACGTTGCCAAGCCGGCTTCGAAAAGGCGCTAAATTTCAAGTCTTGTTTGAAGAATCTTTGAGGCAGGTCACCTTTTGGGGCCTTGACTCTAGAAAGCAAGGGGAAACCCTGAGATACTTCGGGCAAGCAGAGTTTTCGAGAACACCTTGTTCTCATAGGTTGTCTCCTCGGGTCCTTTCGTAACCAACAGGTTCAGGGATCCCTTAATAGGGCTGGTCGCAAGACCGGCCCTTTTTTTTTGCGTCACAATCCGGCGCATGAGATTTCTACACACCATGCTGCGGGTGGGCGACCTGCAACGCTCCATTGACTTCTACACCCAGGTGATGGGCATGCAGTTGCTGCGCAAGACAGAAAACCCGGAGTACAAATACACGCTGGCTTTTGTTGGCTTTGGCAAGAATCCGGAACACGCCGAGATTGAGCTGACCTACAACTGGGGCGTCGATTCCTATGAGATCGGCACCGCCTTTGGCCACCTGGCCCTGGGCGTGTCCGATGTCCATGGCGCATGCGAGAAAATCAAGGGCGCCGGCGGCAAGGTCACGCGCGAAGCCGGCCCGGTCAAGGGTGGCACGACCATCATCGCCTTTGTCACGGACCCCGATGGCTACAAGATTGAACTGATCCAGCGGCCTGTGTAGGAAGTCCCAGCCTCAGCTGCGCAGACGTCGGCTGTCCAGCGCCAATTGCGTGATACGCGCCCAATCGCCCTGCGCCAGTGCATCCGGCGGCACCAGCCAGGAGCCGCCAACGCAGACGACATTGGGCAGCGCCAGAAAATCTGCCGCGTTTTGCAGACTGACACCGCCGGTGGGGCAAAACCTTACATCAAAGAACGGGCCGCTCCAGGCTTTGAGCATCGCTACGCCACCGGCTTGCAGCGCCGGAAAAAACTTCAGCTCGGTCAAGCCATCTTCCCGTGCGAGCATGATTTCGCTGCCGGTCGCCACCCCTGGCAGCAGCGCCAGCCCCGCATCACTGCAGGCTTGCCCAAGCGCACTGGTGTAACCCGGGCTGACTGCAAAGCGGGCGCCCGCCATGGCAGCGGCCTGCGCATCAGCGCGACTGCGCACGGTGCCCGCACCAACCACCGCCTCAGGCAGCTCGCGGGCAATCGCTTCGATGCAGGCCAGCGCCTGGGTGGTCCGCAGCGTGACCTCAAGCATGCGCAGGCCACCCGCCAGCAAGGCGCGCGCCATCGGCACCGCATCAGCCACATCGTGCAACACAATCACCGGAATCACCGGCGCGTCCTGCATCACCTGCAGCGCGGAAATTTTCGCCTTCTCAGTCATCGACTCCTCCATTGCGTCAAGCCGTCATCACAACCAGCCACAAGCACCCTGCTCCGCCGTCAGCGCGTTGCGCCGCATGCCGGCAAATAGCTCGCGCCCCATACCCCATCCATTCGCCGCGACCAGCGCTTCGGGCATTGGCTGGGCGACACGCTGCTCCCATACTGCGTCGTCCAGCAGTACCTGTAAAGTGCCGGCGCCAGCGTCCAGGCGAATCACGTCGCCGTCGCGCAACCTGGCCAGCGGGCCGCCAGCGGCGGCCTCCGGTGAGACGTGAATTACCGCCGGGACTTTGCCGGAGGCGCCACTCATGCGCCCGTCGGTCACCAGAGCCACCTTGAAGCCCCTGCCCTGCAACACCGCCAGCGGTGGCGTCAGTTTGTGCAATTCGGGCATGCCATTAGCCTGCGGGCCCTGCCAGCGCACCACACAAACCAGATCCCGATTCAATTCATTGGCCTCAAAGGCACGGTGCAAGGCCTCCTGAGAATCAAAGACCCGACACGGCGCTTCAATCAGATGCCGCTCCAGCGGCACGGCCGAGACCTTGATCACGCTACGACCCAGGTTGCCGCGCAGCAGCTTGAGGTCACCGGTGGTGCTAAACGGTGCAGTGCTGCTCCGCAGCACGCTGTCGTCCCGGCTAGCGCCAACGCTCAGCCAATGCAAGGCGCCGGCTCCGTTGCTGGCCGGCGCACAGGTGTATTCGCGCAAGCCGCCAGGGCGCACGGTAAGCACATCGGCATGCATCAGTCCGGCGTCCAGCAGTTCCCGAATCACAAAGCCGGGACCACCTGCTGCCTGAAACTGGTTGACGTCAGCACTGCCGTTGGGATAGACGCGCGCCAGCAAGGGCACCGCTTCAGACAGGGCCGCGAAGTCATCCCAGTCGATCACGATACCCGCGGCGCGCGCTACGGCGACCCAGTGAATCAGATGGTTGGTCGAGCCGCCGGTGGCCAGCAAAGTCACCATGGCATTGACGATGCTGCGCTCGTCGACCAGCTGACCGATCGGGGTAAATCGAACTGCCTTGGTGATGTCAAGCGCGCTGCGCACGGCTTCACGCGTCAACTCGTCGCGCAGCGCAGCGCCCGGATTGACGAAGGCCGTGCCCGGCACCTGCAAGCCCATCGCTTCAAGCAGCATCTGGTTGCTGTTGGCCGTGCCATAGAAGGTGCAGGTGCCCTGGCCATGGTAGGCGCTGGACTCGGCTGCCAGCAAGGCCGGACGTCCCACCAGACCCTGCGCTGCCTGCTCGCGCACGTTGGCCTTGTCGGTGTTGGACAGCCCAGAAGTCATCGGACCGGAGGGCACAAAAACAGTAGGCAAATGACCAAACTGCAAAGCTCCGATCAAGAGGCCGGGAACGATCTTGTCGCAGACACCCAGCAGCAGTGCTGCGTCAAAGACATCATGGCTGAGCGCAACGGCGGTGGCCATGGCAATCACGTCGCGCGAGAACAAGCTGAGTTCCATGCCAGGCGTGCCCTGAGTCACGCCATCGCACATGGCCGGCACGCCGCCCGCCACCTGCGCCGTCGCACCGAGCTTGCGCGCCTCGGCCTTGATGATCTCCGGGTAATGCTGCAATGGCGCGTGCGCCGACAGCATGTCGTTGTACGCTGTCACGATGGCGATGTTGGGTGCACGCTGGCTGATGACGCGCAGCTTGTCGTTCGCCGGCAGCGCAGCGAAGGCGTGCGCCACGTTGGCACATCCAAGCCGCTCGGCACCAGGCGAGCGCGCCGCGGCCTGGGCCAGACGCTCGAGGTAGGCGCTGCGCGTGGGCTGGCTGCGCTGACGGATACGCCCGGTAACGGCTGCAATGACGGAGTGGAGTTTCATGGCACCCAAAAATAGTGGTAACAAAATTACACGGCCGATGGTACCCGCATTCATCGGATCGAATGGCGCAGAAGTTACCAAGGGGTTACCAACTTTGGGCGTACGGGGCTGACCTGCCTATACTTCCGGCATGACCTCTCTTGCCGATCTGCGTAAAAGCTACGAACGCGCCGAACTCAGCGAAGACGCATCGCATGCCGATCCACTGCGCCAGTTTGAGCACTGGCTGCAAGAAGCGATCTCCTGCGAGGTACCCGAACCCAACGCCATGACGCTGGCGACCGTTGCCAGCAATCTGCGACCGTCGACACGCGTGGTGCTGATCAAGGGCTATGACGAACGCGGCATCACCTGGTACACCAACTACGACAGCCGAAAGGGACATGAACTCGCCGGCAACCCCTACGCTGCTCTGCAATTTCATTGGGTTGAAATGGAACGCCTGGTGCGCATCGAGGGTCGGGTCGAAAAACTCAGTGACATGGAGAGCGACGAGTACTTTCACAGTCGACCTCTGGACTCACGCATCGGTGCCTGGGCCTCACCGCAAAGTCAGGTCATCAGTGGCCGAACGGTACTGGTGGCAAACGCTGCCCGCTACGGCGCCAAATTTCTGCTGCAGCCACCACGACCGCCGCACTGGGGTGGCTACCGACTGCAGCCGGACAGCTGGCAGTTCTGGCAAGGCCGCAAGAGCCGACTGCATGACCGCTTGCGCTATACGCTGACGCCGGAAAAATCCTGGCTGCGCGAGCGCCTGGCACCTTGAATGCTGCCCTAACTGGCACCCAGCCAGGCCATCACCAACGAGACCGTCAACAGCGCCAGCACGGTTGACACAGCCACGCTGGCCGTCACCAGTTCCTGCGCCACCTCGTAGCGCTGAGAGAACAGGAACACGTTGGCTCCGATCGGCATGGAAGCAGCCACAATCATCACGGACAGAGCCAGACCACTCAGTCCGAACGACCAACTCAGCAGCGCCACCAGGGCCGGGAACGCCAGATTCTTGATCAAAGCCAGTCTGAGTGCGGCTAGTAGATGCTCACCTACACGGACCTGAGTCAAGGTAACTCCGACCAGTACCAGCGCGATCGGGCCAAACGCATTGCTCAGTAACAGCAAGGGCTTGTCCAGCAGTGCCGGGATCACGAGGCCGGTTTGCGCGAAGGCCAGACCCACCATGATGGGCAGGGGCACCGGATGAACGATGCCGTTGCGCATCGCCGCCAGCACCGTCAGCGCCATGTGGCGCGGCGCCCCGGTGTCGCTGGCAGCCTGCTCGCGCGCCACGGCCAGTTCCAGCACCACGGTCGCAAGGGTCAGTAGCACCAGGGCGTGCACCGATATCAGTGTGAAAAGCATCACCAGCCCGGCCTCGCCGTAGGCAAGCGAAACCAGGGGCACGCCTATCATCACCGTGTTGCTGAAAGTTGCGGCCAGCGCCAGCACGGCGGCGCGGCGTGTCGCGCCCTGCCATAGCAGCATCGCCGCAAACAGCAAGGCCGCTGCGACAAAATACATGGCAACCGGCTTGAAGTTGAGTTGCTCTACATGCACCGTGCTCATGGTACGAAACAACAGGGCCGGCGTCAGAACCATAAAGACCAGATTCGACAGGTCCTTGCTGGCCTCGGAGCGGATCCAGCCAGCGCGACCGCTGATGTAACCCATGGCAATCAGGAGAACGACGGGCAGGAGGGAAGTGATAACGGGATTGGTCATGTCGGGGCCATCGCGTGGCCGGGCCTATCTGACGCTGACTGCATGGGTCATGCGATAGTACATGCCACTGGAATCGTCCTCCAGCACCACGAATTTACCCTCCACCGCGAGCGGCTCCGTAGTGTATTTGACCGCCGTCCTGGCGAACACTTCCACCATGCTCTCGGGGCCGCCCGGAATGCAAAATGAACAAGTCAACGGTACCGCGCTCAGCAAGAAGTGATTTTGCTTCTCACCCGGCTCCAAAGGCATCATGAAGCCCTGAACGCGCTGCAAACGAAAATGCAATGCCAACTGTTGGGCATTGAAGACCGGGCGCGGACCCTTGCGACCATCGCGCATCCGGACCGCCGTCAGGAGCGCCCACGGCACGACGTCGGCGCGCTCAGGCAAAGGCGCAATCGGACTGTTCGGACTGTGTACGCCCGGCCCGCTGCCCAATGCCATGCTGGCGGCCCGTGCTGGCGCTGACTGTGCCAGGCTACTCAAGGGCAGCATGCCCGTCAGACACAGCAGTACACCGACGATAAAACAGCTTGACAAGCACTTCATGGATGCAATGAGTGGCAGTCGACTGGCAAATCAATCGCGGCGCACCAACTTCGCAAAAGTACGGCGGAATTTCGCCACTTTCGGCGCGGCAACGGCCATGCAATAGCCCTGCTGCGGATTCTTCGCAAAGTAGTCCTGATGGTAATCCTCGGCAGGCCAGTAATTCGCAAACGGCAGCACTTCCGTGACGATGGGGCTGCGATAGACCGCGCTGCTCGCCATCTCGTCAATGAACTCTCTGGCCAGATGCTCCTGCGCTGGCGTCGAAAAATAGATGCCGCTGCGGTACTGCGTGCCGCTGTCGTGGCCCTGGCGGTTGAGCGTGGTCGGATCATGGATCACGAAGAAAATCTCCAGAATTTCATGAGCGCTGATCTGCTTCGGGTCAAACACCAGTTTGACCACCTCGTTGTGACCGGTAGCGCCACCGCAGACCTGGTTGTAGCTCGGTTGCAGGACGTGGCCGTTGCAATAGCCACTTTCAACGTCCACGACGCCCTTGACGCAGACAAAAACTGCCTCAAGGCACCAGAAGCAGCCGCCGCCCAAAGTGATCGTCTGCAGGGAATCGGGCATGGAAATCCTCCGTAAAGTATGAATGACATGGCTTGCCAGGCTGCGCCGGCCATGACCAAAGTTGAAGTCGTGGCGACAAGCGTCAGCGCCATTGACAGTTTATCGCCTGCAAGTTACATTACTAACCTGTTAGTCATTAGTGACATGTCTCCAGCCAAACCCCCGCGTACTGCAAGAACACCGCCACCGATCAGGCACGAGCGGCGCAAGGACGCACGTCCGGGCGAGTTGCTGGCCGCCGCTCTGGACCTGTTTGTGGAAAAGGGCTTTGCTGCGACCCGCGCTGAAGAAGTGGCACGCCGCGCCGGCGTTTCAAAAGGAACCCTGTTCCTTTATTTCGCCAGCAAGGAAGAGTTGTTCAAAGCCGTCGTACGGGAGAACATTTCCGGCCGCTTTTTGCAATGGAACGCCCAGTTCGATGCCTTTGACGGCAGCACACCCGACATGCTGCGCCACTGCATGACCTTGTGGTGGCAGCGCCAGGGCAACGCCAAGGTTTCCGGCATCACCAAGCTGATGCTGGGCGAAGGCAAGAATTTCCCGGAGCTCGCCCTGTTCTACCAGCAGGAGGTCATCCAGCCGGCCCACCTGCTGATCCGTCGCATCCTGCAGCGTGGCGTTGACCGCGGCGAATTTGCAGCACTCGACATGAAATACGCAGTTTTTACCGTCCTTGCGCCGATGATCTTCCTGCAACTTCTGGTGCACTCCAACAACGCCTGCTATGACCCGGCAGAGGCAACCGAACTGGTGCCTGAAGAGTACCTGGCAAGCCAGCTTCAAATCATTCTTGCCGGCTTATGCCTGCGCCCGGCTTCCCCCGTGCCCAACAAAGGAAATCACTGTTTATGAAACGCTGGATGAAATGGGCGCTGCTCGCCCTGCTGGTCGGCCTGCTCGCAAGCGGCGTCTGGCGCGCTCTGTCGAGCCGTCAGGCACAACAGGAAACCGTCGCCAGAATGGCCACTGATCGCAGCCAGACGGTGATCGAGTTGGGCGCTCTGGATGTGATCGAAGTAAAGACTCGCGAGTTGTCTATAGGTCTGGCCATTTCGGGCGCGCTCAAAGCGGTCAATTCGGCGATTGTGAAAGCCCGCGTCGCCGGTGAACTGCAGGGCCTGACCGTACGCGAAGGCGATACGGTCAAGGCGGGTCAGATCGTCGCGCGTGTCGATCCCGCTGAATACCAGGCGCGAGTCCGCCAGGCACAGCAACTGGCCGAGTCGGCCAAGGCCCAGGTAGACATTGCCCGACGCGCCTTTGACAACAACCGCTCACTGGTCGATCAGGGTTTCATCTCCAGGACGGCACTCGATACCTCACTGGCCAGCCTGGCCGCCTCGGAAGCCAGCTACAGAGCGGCGCAGGCCGGCATGGACGTCGCAGCCAAAGCGCTGGACGACACGGTTTTGCGCTCACCGCTGGCGGGTCTGGTCTCCCAGCGTCTGGCACAGCCCGGCGAGCGGGTTTCGCCGGAAGCGCGGATTGTCGAGATCGTCGATCTGAGTCGGCTCGAGCTCGAAGCCAGCCTGAGCGCCACCGAGTCCATGGACCTGCGCCTGGGGCAAAGCGCGGTGCTGCAAATCGAGGGCGCTGCCAAGCCGGTGAACGCTCGCGTGGTGCGGATCAACCCGAGCGCTGTTGCCGGCAGCCGCGCCGTCATCGCCTATCTGGCGGTGGACTCTGCCCCCGGTCTGCGCCAGGGTCTGTTTGCGCAGGGAACACTGGGCACCGGCAGGCTGCAGACCCTGGCAGTGCCGCTGAACGCCGTGCGAACCGACAAGCCGCAACCCTATGTCCAGTGGGTCGACAAGCAGCAAGTGCGGCACCAGACGGTGGAACTTGGCGCACGCGGCGAGATCGACGCTCAGGTCATGGTAGCCATCAAGGGCGTCAGCGAAGGAGCCAAAGTGGTATCGGGCAGCGTTGGTGCCCTGCGTGATGGCACGCCCATCAAATTCACTTCTGTCCCGCCGCCGAGCGGCAAGTAAGCCATGTGGTTCACCCGCGCCAGCCTGAAGAATCCGGTTTTTGCCACCATGGTCATGCTGGCCATCGTGGTGCTGGGTCTGTTCTCCTACCAGCGTTTGCAGGTGGACCAGTTCCCCAATGTTGACTTTCCCGTGGTGGTGGTCACGGCCGAATACCCCGGCGCCTCACCCGAGATTGTGGAAAGCGAAATCACCAAGAAGATAGAGGAAGGCGTCAATTCGATTGCCGGCATCAACGCGCTGACTTCACGCAGCTACGAAGGCATGTCGGTCGTCATCATTGAATTCCAGCTGCACATCAACGGACGCAAAGCGGCAGACGACGTGCGGGAAAAAGTGGCCATCGTGCGCCCCACCCTGCGCACCGAGGTGAAAGAGCCGCGTGTGCTGCGCTTTGACCCCGCGAGCAAAGCGGTATGGTCATTAGCGGTGTTGGCAGAGCCAGCGAAAGCAGGCGCCGCCAGCAAAACCCTGTCCGAGGTTGAACTGACCAACTGGGCCGACCAGACCCTCAGAAAGCGCCTGGAAAATGTGCGTGGCGTGGGCTCCGTCACGGTGGTCGGTGGCACCAAGCGCGAAATCAATATCTACCTCAAGCCGCAGGCCATGGAAGCCTTTGGCGTCACGCCCGAACAGGTGGTGGCTGCCGTCAACTATGAAAATCAGGATTTGCCCATGGGCGCGATCCGCTCGCTGGAACAGGAGCGCGTGGTCAAGATCGAAGCGCGCATGCAGCGACCCGAAGATTTCGCCCGAATCATCGTCGCCCGCAAGGCAGGCGCGCCAGTACGCATCGGCCAGATCGCCAGCGTCGTTGATGGCGCGCAGGAAACCGACAGCCTGGCGCTCTACAACGGGCAGCGCACCTTGCTGCTCAGCGTGCAAAAGGCGCAGGACGAAAACACGATTGCCGTGATTGAGGGATTGCAGAAAACGGTGGCCGCCATGAAGGCCGAACTGCCGCCCGGTGTGCGCCTTGAACCGGTCTACGACGGCTCACGCCAGATCAAGGTCGCGGTGGAAAACGTGCGCGAAACCCTGTTCGAAGGCGCCCTGCTGACGATCCTGATCGTGTTCCTGTTTCTCAATTCCTGGCGCTCCACCGTCATCACGGGTCTGACGTTGCCGATCGCGCTGATTGGCACCTTCCTGTTCATGAACCTGTTCGGCTTCACCATCAACATGATCACCTTGATGGCGCTGAGCCTGTGCGTTGGTCTGCTGATTGACGATGCGATCGTGGTGCGTGAAAACATCGTGCGCCATGTACAGATGGGCAAGAAGCCGTATCAGGCCTCGCTTGACGGCACGCAGGAAATTGGCCTGGCGGTGCTGGCCACCACCCTGTCGATCGTCGCCGTGTTCATGCCGATTGGTTTCATGGGCGGCATCATCGGCAAGTTCTTCCATGAGTTCGGGCTGACCATTGTGGCCGCCGTACTGATCTCCATGTTTGTCAGCTTCACGCTGGACCCCATGCTTTCATCCATCTGGCATGACCCCAGCATCGATGCGCACGGCCGCCACGGCCCGCCGGTCACGCTCTATGACAAAACCATTGGCCGCGTCACCGGCTGGTTCGACCATGCGACCGATGTGCTGATCGTCCTCTACCAGAGCATCCTGCGCTGGGCACTGGTGCACAAGCTCAAGACGCTGTTCGCGGCACTGCTGATTTTTATCACCAGCATTTTCATGGTGCCGCTGCTGGGCACCGAATTTGTGCCGTCTGCCGACTTTTCTGAAACCTGGCTCAACTTCTACACGCCGATGGGTTCTTCGATCGAAGTGACCGAAGGCAAAGTCAAGCAGGTCGAAGCCATTCTGCGCAGCAATCCCGAAGTGCATTACTCGCTGGCGACCATCAATACCGGCAGCGCCGCCGGCAAGAGCTACGCCAGCTTCTATATCCGACTGGTGGACCGCAAGGAGCGCCAGCGCAGCGTCGATGAACTCTCGTCTGCGTTGCGCCAGCGGCTCAAGCAGGTCAGCGGCATCACGGTCACGCACGTTGGCCTGATGGACCCAGTGGGCGGGCAAAAGCAGATCGAGTTTTCACTGCAGGGCCAGGAT
>Ga0194056_10000653_pt1 | contig 19007 bp, 16 predicted proteins | sample SepL4413m_MetaG_FD_155458 | JGI IMG/M metagenome (GOLD analysis project Ga0194056, IMG submission 155458) | Anoxic zone freshwater microbial communities from boreal shield lake in IISD Experimental Lakes Area, Ontario, Canada - Sep2016-L442-13m | ecosystem: Environmental > Aquatic > Freshwater... | reverse complement strand
TAATATTATACATAATCTTTATCCTGGCTCTTCCTGCAATGCTTTTTGCTCAGTACAACGGAGGAAACGGTGGAAGTGGTACTGTCGGTACAGTAAACAATTCTCCGCTTCCAGTGAATCTTTCTTCTTTTACATCGAACGTCAATGGAAGAAATATTACACTTAATTGGGTTACAGCATCAGAAGTAAATAATGCAGGATTCGAAATCCAGAGGATAAAAAGTTCGGATTCAAAAACCCAGAATTATGAAAAGGCTGGATTCATTCAGGGTAAAGGAACTGTAAACACTTCAACAAATTATTCATATACTGATAAGAAACTTGACTGCGGCAAATATCAGTACAGACTGAAACAGATTGACATTAACGGTAACTTTGATTTCTACAACCTAAATGGCGAAGTAGAAATTGGATTGCCAACAAAATATGACATCAGCCAGAATTATCCGAATCCTTTTAATCCAACAACTAAAATTGACTTCCAGCTTCCGATAGACGGGAAAGTGTCGCTGAAGATTTATGATATAACAGGAAGAGAGATGGCAACGCTTATGAACAATGAGTTTAAGAAAGCGGATTATTATACGGTGATGTTTAACGGAAGTAATCTTTCGAGCGGTATATATTTCTATAGGATAATTGCAGACAAGTTTGTGGTGACAAAGAAAATGGTTCTTTTGAAATAAGGTCACCAAAAGTCTTTTCCCAAAGCTGCATCAGGTTATCCCGGTGCAGCTTTTTTGTTTAAATCTGTTTTTACAAAATTATTTCAGTAGAACCATTCTCTTTGTCTGTGTATACTTCTCCGTCTGTATTGCGTAGAAATATATTCCGCTCGCAAACCTGCTGCCGTTAAACGATGTCTGATGTGTCCCCGCTTCGAGACGTTTATTGTCTATTAATGTCTCAACAAGTTGTCCGAGTACATTGTAAACTTTCATAGTAACAAATGATTTCTCGGGTAATGCAAACCTTATGTTCGTTTCCGGATTAAACGGATTCGGATAGTTCTGCATCATATCAAATTTATCAGGTACTTCACTCGATATTTCTATCACAGGCACTACGGGCGATGTAGTGGAGAATTCGTAAATCACACCCGGTCTCGTAACCGTATAAGGATAAAACATCAGCGAATCACCTTCTGCAAAGTTTGCCGTTGAACTTAACAGCCTTGGCGCCCATACAAACATAATGTCAAACTGTGACTGAGACAGAAATAGATTCCTGTTCTTATAAGGAGTCACAATTGATGTATCATAGTTTGAGTTGAATATATACAACAATAACTTTCGCCCAAGTGAATCTGCCCCAGGTGCCCATTGCCCGGTTGAAGGCTGAACGTCGTTCGATTCCACGAATGCACAGTTAAGTTGTCTTGGCGATGAACTCGAATCAAGATAATCTGCATCGTATACTTTAAACGGAACCTGTGTCATTCCCTGATAAATATAAAAATTATCACTGAACGCAGATGAATCCAGATACCTGTATGCGTACTGCTTATTTGTATTAGAGTATACTATCTTAACCTTTCTTAAGACTTCGGGCAATATTGCAGACCTTAAGTTTGTGAAAGTACCTGCACTCGGATAAGAAACTGATATTGATGGTGCCTGCCATGGTCTGGTTACATCCCTGACATATTTGCTTCCAGTTACATAATTATTATAAGGCAGGTATTCCCACCCTTTCTGTCTTGTCTGTATTGAATCCGCACGAAGTGTCGGGTCTTTTATAATTCCAAAATTTCCAATAAAATTCGGCACGACACCGCCGAACCTTATATTATCAACTCTGAACAGTATGCCGTCGAATATGCGGGATGAATCGTGAGATGAAGTATTAATTGATAATGCCCTCAGCCCAGTCTTTAACGTTGAGAAAGAAACTCCGTTGTTTGTTGATTTCAGAATACTGTATGCTGTATCGGGAGAATTAAAGACTACTCTGTACTTTGCTTCCTGAACGTACTGCTGCCCGACTACCACAGGAGTTACTCCAAGGTCAACCCTGTTATTCCTTATCGTATCTCCGTTGTGCAAAGTAAAAGTAATATTGTTAGAATAAGGCTGAGGCTGAGCATTGAACAAAGCCGTACCTAAAGTAGTCCTTATTACCTTAAACCCTTTCCTGATGTGAGTGGATTTGCTTACTGCATAAGCACCCACAATGTATTTGTATGTTTGCCCGTACTGTATAGTGGAAACCCCTCCGTAATTTTCGGGAAATAAAGTACTCGTCATCTGTACTAATCTGCTGATTCCTGTGTTTGGAAAGTCAGAGGGCATACCAAGTCCGTAAGGCGGAACTATAGGCATCGGCGAATACAGTTCGTTGCCGCCAATAATAACTCCTGTCGGTAATGTATCAACAACTACGCCAATACTGTTTCTCTTATCGAATATCTTTACGAGTTTAATCTGATTCGGGTCTATTGTCGTAGGTCTGCTGAAATCAGGCAGACTGTATAACGGAAGGTTTTTATTCACTTCGTAAATCTCGTACCCTTCAAAATCATAAATGTTTGAATCGCTCTTCTGATAAAATACAGTATCCCAGTACCTGTAAGACTCGGCTGCATCATTCCAGTAAATGTTCAGCCCGCAGGTTGACGGAGTTAACGGAGTAACACTCTGATAAACGAATGGTACAGGGGGTCTTGGAACTGCATCAAAACCTGAATCATAAATTAACTGCGCCGTAACGCTTAATGCTTTTAACTTTGTTACTGAGTTCAGGTTAGATGAACCTCTTGCAATTAATTGAGCTACTATGATAGTCTGAGTATCGTTTGGTGAGACTTTGAAATCAATTCTTCCTGTACTTTGTATAAATCTCCTGTCATTACCGGGATCAGTAGGAATAATTGTTCCTGATGTATCTCCATTACAGTTATACATTGAGCCCTTACTTTCAGTCCAACCTGTTTGTGTTTCAGGGTCACCATAGTAACAGAATTTGGTTCTCTTTGGAGGAGTCTTTGTTACATCCATATATGGTGTTCTGTCTTTTTTCAATCCCTGAAGCATATTGTAAGCAGGAATTGGTTCTCCGTTTGGGTCAGATTCGCATGGCGGAGGAGCTGCACCAGTACCTATAAAAAACGTAAAAGAAGTTAAACCTAATGTATCATTCTGACCACCTGCATTCTTCTTTATTGCTCCCCTGAAAAAATCAAGTCCCACAGCAGGTGGAGCCGCTCCATAAGTTGGAGGTGAACCTGTCCCATCCATATTATCAGAATTGTAACAATAACCTAAATTTAAAGTAGTATCACAACCAATATAATCATCAACTGCATCTCCTAAATCAGGGTCTGTAACAACACCCATAAAAGTTGAATCCCACGTACTGCTTCCTTTATTTATTATACGCCATTTTATAAACTGTACATTCTCAAGTCCTGGCGAATTGTATGCCCACGAAGTCCATGCAATTTCAGCTTTCAAAAGTGGATTCGTTATTCCTCCCCCAAATCCTTCCCCTGGTGAATGACTGCTAATATCAGCATCTGTCATCACCTCAAATATTGTCTGCGCTGCATCTTTCACACCCGGCATATCAATTCCCTGGTCATATATACCATTGTTATTCCTGTCTACATAAGGAGCACCGTAAGGTACCATCTTATACCAGTTTGCATAATCAGGATTGCTTTGAGCATTGTCACCAATCTTAACCGTGTACATTTTAAAATCTGCATCTGTATAAAAAGAACCGTTCAAAACTCTACCTGGAGAATATTCGCCTTTATACGATGCCATCACCTGAGCATACTGTCCGTTAATCCCACAGCCTATACACAATCCCGCCGTAAACATAGCAGTCCTGCCAGAACCCTTCGGCCATTCCATACCAGAAGTGTTTCCACTTGTAGTATTCTGGTCGAATATTCCCGTGCTCTGAAAGTACGCGGCAATATCATTCGCATTAAGGATAACTCTTTGGATTATTAATGAACTTGGTTTGTATTGTTCAGCAGTAACTATTTTTACATACCTTTGCGGGTATGCGGTTTGTATTAGGAGTGCTGACAATAGCAGACAGAAACTTATGCTTTTCATAAAGTGTATAATTTAGTTTTTAAATAAATTTTACACAAGATTAGTATCTTCAGTTCGGGGAATAGAATATATTTATCAGACTAATCTCACAATGAAATTTCAATATATTCTTTTTAATAAACAAGTAATTTTTTCATCGCAATTCTTCAGGTATAATAAAAAACGGCCTCTTTGAGGCCGTCCTTATATATGTAAATCCTTGTATTATCTAAACAAAATCACCGAACTTTGTCGGAGCTAATTCCGTCAGTGCAATCTTTCCCTGTTCTTCGTTAGGCGGCATTCCGTGCCATCTGTAGTCGTCTTCCATAAACGAAACTCCGCGTCCCATCTTTGTATTTGCAATAATCACTATCGGCTTTCCCTTAAAGTTCTTTGCCTTATTCACAGTGTCGAGTATATTCTGCATATTGTGTCCGTCCATTTCCATCACTTCCCAGTTGAATGCTCTGAACTTGTCTGCCATTGGGTCAAGGTTCATTACTTTCTGAACTCTGTTGTCAATCTGGCAGTCGTTCTTGTCAACTATCATTATCAGGTTATCTGTCTTGTGATGTGCCGCCGTCATTACTGCTTCCCAGATTTGTCCTTCCTGTAGTTCACCGTCACCGTTTATACAGATTACTTTATTCGGTTTCTTATCAAGTCTCAATCCGAGTGCTGTTCCTACTGCAATCGATAATCCCTGTCCGAGCGAACCCGATGCGAGTTCAACTCCCGGTACTCCGTGTGTCTTGAACGGTGCAGGATGTCCCTGAAGTCTTCCGTTTACTTTTCTTAATGTCTTAAGTTCTTCAATAGGAATGTATCCTCTGCGTGCAAGTGTTGCATACCATACGGGTGCAATATGACCTATCGATAAATATACGTAGTCCCTGTCGTCTGCATAAGGATTCTCATTGTCAACATTCAGCAGATTAAAATACAGTGCTGTAAATATGTCAGCAGTTCCAAGCGGACCGCCCGAATGCCCTGTCTTTGCTATTAAAAGCATATTAATTATATCACGTCTTATCTGACGAGCCATTTCATTAAGTTCTTCTATCGTACCTAACTGTGGATTTTTACTCATTATTAAAGTTTATTTTTGGTTTTCAATTATTATATGTTAAAACAATTATTCAGTATATAAATTCAATTACTTATTCACTTTATTACTCTGGCACAGGTCCGCCGTCTTGTTGGGCGGATTACTTTGTTACTTTGTCACTTTGTTACTTTGTCCCCGCTCTTCCTAACCATCTCCATAAACGGCCCTATATGCTTCAGCAATATCACAAGGCTTATCACGGATACCATTGCAAACATTACTTCAAACCCGTTGCTCACAGCAGCGTCATACTTTTCGAGTAATGGTTTTGCTAAATAATACACGAGAGGCAGTAGAAGTGTCGCAACGATGTTCCCGAAATGTACTTTTCTGTAAACTGCAAATGATAAAAGGAATAAAAGACACCATATCAGTAATACAAAGGGTTCTACTGCTATGAAAAGCCCCGCTGCCGTTGCGAGTCCCCTTCCGCCTTTGAACTTAAGCCACACAGAAAAGTTATGCCCGATAATTAAAAGTGTAAAAGGTATGAGTAAAGTTTCAAACGGGAAACCACCTGCTTTAAGGAAGATGAATGAAGGTATAAACCCTTTAAGAAAATCCAGCACAAGAACCAATATTCCCGTCCACTTGGATTTTGTTACTTCGTAAGAGTTCAGTGCCCCGACATTACCAGAACCTTCTTTGGTAATATCCTTACCAGTGCTCCTTAGAATCACTAAATAAGCAGTGGGTATTGAACCTATAAGGTAAAATAATATGCAGAGTAAAACGTATTCTGTTATTGTCATATTATTATATTGGTCTCGCTACTATAATACCTGTCTGGACTTTATTGCCCTTAAGATATTCTTTAAGCTCTTCTTTTGAAATAATAATTTCGCGCTTTGTTATAGAAGCGTGCATAAAATGTGTCTTGCCGTTTTTCTTTAGTATAAAACCTGTATGGGTTACGTCAAGCCCGACAATGTTTGTAGTAGTTGCAATGATGTCGCCTGATTCAAGTTTATCGTAATACTCGTCAACTTCACCCTTTTTAATGTAATATAACCTTCTCTTGTTCATATTCTTTTCGATTGCTTTAATCTCTTCCACATAATCATCGTTGACTGAAAATTGTTTGTAAGAATCTGTATGTGTCGACATAAAATTAATTTTCTTGGTGTAAAGTTCTCCGCCGATATCCTGAGTAATATCTTTTAAATATCCCTTTTCCTGATTGTTGTAAATCCAGTCCGTGTAGTAGTGAAGCCTTGAAGGATATCCGTTTATCTCTCCGTTGCGGTACCTTATGTTCTGAAGTTCTGCTTTGTAACTCGCAAAATCCACTGTCCCTTTTTTAATGATTGTTGATATCGCAAGAACATTTTCCACATAAGTTACGCAGTCAAGCCCCGTAATCTTTATAACCAGTTTCTCTTCGTTCACATTTTTATCAAGTGTTCCAGCCACGTATTCCACACCCTGAAAACTTTTCCCGACAGTCTCTATTATCTCTCCAATATCCATTTTACCGAGAGATTCATCAAAACTCTTCAGTTTTTTCTTCACTGCCTTTATCTCTGCTTCATCATCTGCGAACGTATTAACACTCACAAACAGCATAGCCATAGTGAGTATCAGAACACTGTATAATTTCGTATAGTTCATAATTTTTGTTCTTATCATAATCTTATATTTTATGTAATTTAAGTACTAACAAATTAAACTGAAATGGATTTAAAGATACGGAAAGCAAAAAAATCTGACGCAGAAGGAATCATAAACCTCATCGTAGAACTCGCAATATTCGAGAAACTCGTACCACCTGACAGGAATGCACAGTCCCGTTTGATAAAACACGCATTCTCATCCAAGCCGATGTTCGAAATCCTGATTGCTCTCGACGACAAAACTCCAATCGGATATGCATTCTACTTTTTCACTTACTCCACTTTCCTCGCAAAGCAAACTATGTTCCTCGAAGATATATTCGTAAGCGACAGGTACAGAAGCGGAGGTGTGGGTAAAAAACTTTTCGACGAACTCCTGAAGATTGCAAAGAATAAGAAATGCGGACGTCTGGATTTCACAGTCCTCGACTGGAATAAAAAGGCAATGAAGTTTTATAACCGACTCGGTGCCAAAGCAATGAAGGAATGGGTTTACTATAGAATGACACTATAAATTATATTAGTCTCTAATTCTCTCTAATTCTCTCCTAGAAAGGAGTTCCGTCACTCTGATATTCCGAAGGTACATCCAGTTGTGGTTCCTTGCTCTTGTCTTCAAATCTGGTAAATTCTTCGAGGAATACAAGGTCGAAACTTCCCGGAGGACCGTTTCTTTGCTTGCCTATAGTGATTTCAGACCTTCTTCTTATTTCGTCGTACTTCGGGTCTTCTTTATTAGGTCTTGAGACTAAAAATTCTCTGTGTATGAAGATAACCACGTCAGCGTCCTGTTCGATTGCACCGGATTCTCTTAAATCCGATAACTGAGGTTTCTTTTCTTTCTTCTGTTCAATTCCGCGGTTAAGCTGTGCTGCAGCAACGACAGGTATGTTAAGTTCTTTTGCGAGTGCTTTTAAACTTCTTGATACGTGTGCTACTTCAAGGTCTCTTCTTTCGTAACTTCCTTCACCCTTCAGCAACTGCAGATAGTCAACAACAACCATATCTATATCTTCTTCATATTTCAGCCTTCTTGCTTTTGCCCTTAATTCGAGCACGTTCATTTCACTCGTATCATCTATGAATAATTTCACTTTCAGTTTATCCAGACAGTTTACAACTCTTGCCCATTCTTCATTCGATGTTCTTCCGCTCTTTAATTTCTGTCCGTCAACTCTCGCTTCTATGGAAATTAACCTTGTAATAATTTCCATCTTAGTCATTTCAAGAGAAAAGAATGCAATCTTATAACCCTTCAAGGCAGCATTCCTGGCTATGTTCAGCGTCAGTGCTGTCTTTCCGTGCGATGGTCTTCCTGCCATAATAATCAATTCCGATTTCTGGAATCCCAAAGTCAGGTCATCCAGCCAGAAATATCCCGTCGGAACACCCGGCAGATTCTTCTTATCCGAGTCACGCCTCGAACCTAACTGTTCAACTACGTTCTTTATCTCTTCCTCAACTGACACAACTCTTTTCTTTGAAAATGATTCCGAAGTGTCGAGTATATCTTTCGATGCATCAGCAAGTATCTTATAAGGTTCTGCAGCAGGATTAAAACAACCGCCAAGTATTTCCGAAGAAATGTGTATCAAATCCCTCAGCACAAACTTTTCATATATTATTCTCGCATACTGTTTTGCATTGGCAGATGATGAAGTGCTTTCTGTTATGTTTAAAATGTATTCCACACCTCCCACAGCCTCAAGTTTACCCATTCTCTTCAGTTCTTCAATCACTGTCATTCCGTCCATTGCTTCGTTACGGTTATCAATCCTTATCATCGCTTCAAGAATCGTACTGTGTGCCGTCCTGTAAAAGAACTCAGGCCTTAGAATTACAACAATATCAGAGAACACCATATTGTCCAGCAATATTGCTCCCAGTACCTGTACTTCTAATTCTAATGCATTCGGTGGCATTTTGCCGCCGTATTCCTGCGCCGTATCTTCGTTGACACGGTTTAACTTCTTCTTTTCGTTACTTTTTCTCTTTATCATATTCGCTTCTGAATAGTTGAACGTCTTCCCAGGTCGGTTTTTTCCAGTTTGGGTTTCTTAAAAGTGCTGCGGGATGGTACGTTACCATCACCTTTACTTCTGTGTTTCCGAACGTAATGTTGTAAAACTTTCCGCGCATCTTGCCAAGCGGCTCTTTCACTCTTAGCATCGTCTGTCCAGCAAAAGTACCTACGCATAGTATCAGTTTCGGCTTTATTAATTCTATCTGCTTTATTAAATACGGTTCACACTTTGATATTTCTTCTGGATTCGGATTCCTGTTATCAGGTGGTCTGCATTTAAGTATGTTGCAGATGAATATATCCTCTCTCGAAAAGTTTATTGCCTTAAGTATATCTGTTAATAACTTTCCTGCCCTGCCAATAAACGGCAATCCCTGCTCGTCTTCATCCGCACCGGGCGCCTCGCCTATTACCATCACGTCTGCGTTAGGGTTTCCTGTTCCGTACACAAAATTCTTTCTTGTCTTTCCAAGACTGCATTTTTCGCATTTGTTAATCTTCGGTTCAAGTTCCCCTATGCTCGCGGCTTCCATCCATTCTTCTTTTAATAATGTGCTCGGGATTGCTTCCCTTACTATGTTATCACTCACAATTTTCTCCTTGTATTCTGTGGCATGATTATCAATCATAATCTTTACCTTTAATTCTTCAATATCAGTATTCTCGTCAGGGACTTCAAGGTCATACTCAACCAGTGAATCTGCCGATACAACAAATCCCTTCTTCTTCTGAACATACTTCAGATAATTTATACTGTCCTCAATTAATTTTCTCTTCAACTCGAAATGTATAATATGGTTAATACCAATAATTGCTTAAAATATCATAATAATATTTTAACATAAAGTCCAAAATAACCCGAACCTGAAAAAATATAAAGAATACTTAAAAACAGCAAATTTCCCTGCATCAATTCACTGTACTGAAAATTCCCCTGTTTTCGTATTACGCATTTTCCGGTATAAACCTCAGTATGTCGTACATAAAACGAAAAATACGGCCTGTATCGTTTCAGTATACTTTAAGTATAGTTTAAGTATGAAATTAGTACCTAACTGGCCTCAAACCGGTATCCTGAATAAAACTACCATACTTTCGCATATTATATTACACAAATAATATCTAACATTAAGAAATTTAACCATTATGAACATTAAAATATTTCAGGCAGATGCTTTTACCGATAAACTATTCGGGGGCAATCCTGCCGCTGTATGCGTACTCGACAAATGGCTCGATGATTCCCTGATGCAGAATATCGCACTGGAAAATAACCTCTCCGAAACTGCTTTCCTCGTTAAGATAGACGATGTTTATGAGATTCGGTGGTTCACTCCAACGGTCGAAGTTGACCTTTGCGGACACGCAACTCTCGCATCATCACATATACTTTTCAGTTTCTATGAACAGGACAAATCTGAACTTGTCTTCCATTCCCTCAGAAGCGGTACTCTGAAAGTGAGAAAGAATAACGGTAAACTGACTCTCGATTTCCCTGCCGATACATACCGCAAAGTTGAACATCACATAAAACTTTACGAGTCAATCGGTATTGACGCAAACGAATGTTACCTGGGCAAGACCGACTATATGCTCGTGTACAACACAGAAGAGGAAATTAAAAACATTACACCCGATTTCGGTAAGATGGCAAAACTTGATGCACGCGGAGTAATCGTCACTGCCAGGGGCAATGATGTTGATTTTGTATCGAGGTTCTTCGGACCGCAGGTGGGTGTTAACGAAGACCCCGTAACAGGTTCTGCACACACATCATTAACTCCTTACTGGGCGGGAAAACTCGGGAAGAATAAATTAACAGCAGTACAGTTGTCAGAAAGAAAAGGTTTTCTTGAATGCGAACTTAAAGGAGACAGAGTTGAAATAAGCGGATACGCAGTTACATACTTAACAGGTGAAATTATTGTTTAATACTTAAATTTACGGTGATGAAAATTATTGCGATTGAAAAAGTTATTCTCGGAGTGAGTCCTGAAGATATTAAACCTTACCTCGTTGAAGAAACTAAAAAAGTCTGGGAGTTCTATCAACTCGGATTAATCAGGGAAATATACTTTACTGAAAACAACGATGCTATACTGATTCTCGAAGCAAAGGATAAGGAAGAAGCTCTTGGTATTATAAGGCAGTTGCCGCTGGTTCAGAATAACTTAATTGAATTTGTTATAAACGAACTGCACCCTTACAGAGGATACGCAAGACTGTTCGGGGATTAGGAATTATTTTTTATACCTGTCGAGTATTTTGTTTGAAAGCTCAGACTTCTGCATTATAGGAAGTTCTATCACTGAGGTTCTGTCTATAAGGGTTGCTACGTTGGTGTCTGTTCCAAAACCCGCACCCTTGACTTTAGGATTGTTTAGCACTACTAAATCAAGTTTCTTGTTCTTCATCTTACTTTTCGCATTTTCTACACCATTATCAGTCTCGAGCGCAAACCCGTATAATTTGTATCCCTTCTTGTTCTTTCCAAGATAAGCGAGTATGTCCGTTGTCTTCTCAAGTTCTAACGAATAATTCTTTCCCGTCTGCTCTTTCTTAAGTTTATTCTCAGCCACTTTCTTCGGCCTGAAATCACTCACTGCCGCAGACATAATAACCAGTTTCTTTCCTTGTACATTCTTCTTCACTGCATCGAACATTTCTTCGCTCGTTTCAACATCAATTCTCTTTACCCTGTCATCTGTCTTTAAAGACGTCGGGCCTGTTATCAGAGTAACTTCAGCACCTCTTAAACATGCTGCACGTGCAAGTTCAAAACCCATTTTGCCCGATGAATAATTTGAAATGTACCTTACCGCATCAACAGGCTGCCTTGTCGGGCCTGCCGTTATAAGTATCTTCTCACCCGCTAAATCTTTTTCATAAAACTGCTCTTCAACAAACGCGTAAATCTCTTCGGGTTCGGGCATCTTTCCCATTCCATAAAGTCCGCTCGCAAGTTCACCAACCACAGGGTCTAATACAACGTAACCGTCTTTCTTAAGCGCTGATAAGTTTCTTTGCGTTGCTTTATTTTTGTACATATCTTCGTCCATAGTAGGAACGAGCACCACAGGACATCTTGCGGCGAGTACTGATGATAAAAGGAAGTTGTCCGAAATGCCTGCATTAATCTTTGCCATTGTGTTTGCAGTTGCAGGAGCAAGCACAAACATATCAGCCCACATTCCGTTGCTGATGTGCCAGGTACCTGCATTAACTGTTTCCGCTTTTGATAAATCGCCTTCGGGAAACATGTTTATGATAACGGGATTCTGTGATAATACGGAAAGTGTTAAAGGTGAAACAAACTGCACGGCAGAAGGTGTCATTATTACACGGACTTCTGCACCTGCCTTTATGAATAGTCTTACAAGGTTACAGACCTTATAAGCGGCTATGCCGCCGCTTATACCGACTATTATTTTCCTGCCCTTTAACATTTCACTTTGCAAAACTATTTGGAGTCTCTGTACCTGAAACTTATTTTGTCATCCATCAATTCTTCGATTGCCTGAATCGTTGGTTTTGTTTTGTGTTCAAATTCAACCGATAAATTTAATTTATCCTGGTTTGTACCTGAATCGTCATCTGTTTCTTTCAGGAGCACCGGCTCTAATCTCTGAGCAATTTCGATTCTCAACTCGTCATTTATCTGTCTTGCTCTTTTTGATACTACGACTGTTGCTTCGTAAATATTCTCAGCACATTTTTCGTAAGTTGTTAAATCAACTGTTTTGATTGCCATTTTGTTTTAATCCTTTATATGTTTATTAATAATATTTTTTGATTCTTCTACCGCTACGCTTAATTCGTCATTGTTAACAATAAAATCAAACTTGTCTTTCAATGTCATTTCAAAATCTATCCTTGCAATTCTTTTATCCAGGTCTGCCTGTGTCTCCGTTGCCCGTAACTTAAGCCTCTGTATTATCGCATTCTTGCTCGGCGGATTCACAAATATCAACACAGCCTTTTCCTTATAAATTCTCTTTATCGAAAGCGCTCCCTTAACGTCCATATCGAACACCATGCACTTCCCCGCTGACAGGCACTTGTCAACTTCACTCTTTAACGTGCCGTAATAATTGTTGTCGTATATAAGTTCATACTCAACAAACGCATCGTTCTTTATCCTGTCTTCAAAGTCTTCATTCGTGATAAAGAAGTAATCCTTACCGTCTGTTTCTACATCCCTTTTCTTCCTCGTTGTTGCAGAAATAGAGAACATAAAATCAGGATATGCCTTAAGGATTTCCTTAACTACTGTCGTCTTACCGCTTCCCGATGGCGCTGAAAATACGAATAACATGCCTATTCTATGTTTTGGATTTGTTCGCGGATTTTTTCCAACTCTTCTTTTAAGAGTGAAACCTTTTGTGATATCACTGCATCCGATGCTTTCGAGGCGATTGTGTTTATTTCCCTGTTCATCTCCTGCAGTAAGAAATTCAGCCGTCTTCCGACATTCTCATTCGAATTCACGCTGTCCCTGAAGAACTCAATGTGGCTTTTCAGTCTTACACATTCTTCAGTAATATCCATTCTTTCTGTCAATAATGCAAGTTCAAACTCAAGTCTTTTCTCGTCTATCACATTCCTGTCAGTAAGGTATACATTCAGTTTTTCGTTGAATACTCTCTTCTCTTCCTGTATACGTTCTTTGCTCAGTTCTGCTATCTTCTTCGATTCCGAGTCAAGCACTTCTATTCTTTCCAGTATGTCTTTTTCAAGGAAAGCACCTTCGCGGCTCTTCATCTCAAACAGGTCTTCCAGTGCCAGCTTTATTAATTTTGTTATAAGTGTAAATTCTTCTTCATCAACTGCATCTTCGTTGTCTTTCAGGAAATAGTCTGAGAATGAAAGTATATGTTCAAGCTTTATCTTTTCCTTTGAATTAAACTTCTTCTTTATCTTCTTTAATATATCAATCTGCGTTTTTAAACTTGCTTCATCGAGTACTATAGACGCATTACTGGAAATGTCAGATGTGTCAAGGCTTATAAGTAAGCTTATCTTTCCTCTCGAAATTTTCTGCTTTATAATTTCACGTATTTCATATTCCTTCGTGTATATGTGCTTCGGACATTTCAACAGAACCTCCGAGAACCTGCTGTTTACAGACCTCAGTTCTATTAAATATTTTACCTCGTTCCTTATTTCCTCGGCTTTGCCGTAACCCGTCATGCTTATAAGCATAGTATTATATTATTTTACGTAGTTTTTAGTTAATTCTTTCTTTAAATATTCGAAAGCCTCATCAACATTACTTATAAACTTGAATAATTTCAAATCCTCGGGTGAAATCATCCTCGTCTCTGCCATCGCTTCAAAGTTTACAACCTTTCTCCAGAACTCTTCTCCGTAAATTACTATCGTCATCTTCTTGTTCAGTTTCTGAGTCTGTACCAGCGTCAGTACTTCCATAAGTTCGTCAAGTGTTCCGTAACCGCCGGGCATTATAACGAGTGCCTTTGCCATGTACGCAAACCAGAATTTTCTCATAAAGAAGTAATGGAACTCAAAGTTTAATTCTTCATCTATGTACGGATTCGGGTACTGCTCAAAAGGAAGCGATATGTTTAAACCTATCGACAGCCCTTTTGCCCTCTGTGCACCACGGTTTGCGGCTTCCATCATTCCCGGTCCGCCTCCCGATGTGACAACAAATTTGTTGCCTTTTCTTAAACTCTTGGACCATTTTGTGAGCCTGTATGCAAGTTCTTCTGCATCCTGATAATACTTCGACATCTCCACATCCATCTCTGCATTCTTTATATCCTGAAGTATCTTTGTGCCGGGTTTTTTTATTCCTGCGTTCTTTTTAATGAGTTCTTTCAGGTTCTTTTTTGCAGCATCCGCCGGCAGTGTTCTTGCCGAACCGAAAAATACTACTGTATCTTTTATGTCTAATCTCTGAAGCCTGTCAAGCGGTTCAAAATATTCCGTTAGCAGCCTTATAGGTCTTGCTATGGGTGAATTTAAAAACTCTTTATTTCTGTATGCCTTTGGTGCTTTTTCTAATTGCTTTGCCATTACAAACTTATCCCTCCGTCAACCACAAATACATTTCCGGTTGTCCATTTATTTTTGATTGCTAAATATTCTATCATTGAATTTATGTCATCGCTTTTTCCGAATCTCTTCATCGGGTATTTTCCTGCATCTTCATTTGCTGCTGTCCTGTTCTCATCGCCTTCTATCCATATAGTCCCGGGTGCTATCGCATTAACGAGTATATCAGGTGCAAGTCTCTTTGCGAGCAGTTTCGTGAACTTCACTATACCTGTCTTTGCCAGCGAATAAGGCATTACCGTCTGCCAGTTCTCTATTGCTCCCAGAGAAGCAATGTTTATTATACTGCAGGGCTTATCGCCGTTCTTCAGCATCATCTTTGCCGATTCCTGCGAACAGAAGAATGCATTCTTTAAATTCATGCTTATAAACTCATCGAACATCTCTTCCGTAACATCAAAGAAATCAACCCTCTCAAATATTGCCGCATTGTTCACGAGTACATCAAGCCTGCCAAACTTCTTATCCGCTTCAGCAAACATCTTCTTAATCTCGCTCACTTTTCTCAAATCTGCCTTCACACATAAAACATCAACTCCCATTGCACGTACTTCCTCAGTAACCCTAGCAGAATCTTCACTGCCTGAATTAAAATAGTTAAGTACTACATCAAACTTTAATTCTGCAAGCCGTAAGGCAATGTCCTTGCCTAACCTTTTCACCGAACCCGTTACCAGTGCAACTCTATTCATTTTGCATATAATGGTGCCCTTGGGATGACTCGAACATCCGACACGCAGTTTAGGAAACTGCTGCTCTATCCACCTGAGCTACAAGGGCTTAACATATAATTTAACTAATTTTAAGGGCTTTTTCGAGTGAAAAATGAGTGCTTTTTAAAGTTTCTTGTCTTCCGGATTATTGAATTTGGGTTTAATATGAGAGCTATATGAGAGCATACCGAGAGCTATATGAGAGCTATATGAGAGCTATATGAGAGCTATATGGTTTTGATATGAATTTAATATGGTTTACATATGGTTTGTATATGAATTACATATGAAACACATATGGTTTATATATGGATTCAATATGAATTACATATGGACCCAATATGAAATCTTATCTAACCGCTATATAAATAAAGGGCATAACCAATTATCCCAGAATAAATACCTGTTATATCAACCATTCCATCCTCAAACCAAACAATAAAAAAGGGCAGGTATCAATCCTGCCCTCAGTAAAATTATCTATCTTTTGTTTCAGAATTCTGTCTCCTGAAATCTAACTTCTAACTCCTAAATTCTAGATTCGAAATTCTGACTCCTATTTTACAAGCATCATTCTCTTTGTTTCTGTGAAATCACCCGATGTCAGTTTGTAATAATAAATCCCACTGGATAAATTTCCGCCGTCAAACTGAACACTGTATGTTCCTGCATTTAAGAACTCCTCGAAATATGTATTCACTTCATTACCAATTACATCATAAATCTTTAATGATGTCTGTGAATTCTTTGGAATTGAGAACCTGATATTAGTTGTAGGATTAAAAGGATTCGGATAGTTTTGTGACAATGTATAACTGCCAACTCTTTCGTTTTGGTTTCCTACACCCGATACCGGATCTATTGCTGTTCCTTTATTTGTATTCATTACATGACTGTCAAAATTCAGAGTTCCTATATTCTGATATACAAATACTCCAAATCCAATATTATCAGCTACCCATGCCGCTGGTAAAATGTAAGTCCACGTTTTTGTTTTAACTGTACCTGACACCCAGGAGCCTGTACTTAATGATTCTCCTGCTGCACCGTTAACCATATCTCTTACAACATACTTATGAACATAACTCGAACCGCCAATACATCCCGCGTTTCCTGACTGTGTATAAATAAGATTATTTTCATACAAAACAAAATTTATGTTTGTAGCAGTATCTATGTTTCTTAACGCAGTGGCGTATGCTGTAACCGATAATTCCCTTGTTGCTGGATTGTATGTCTTTGAATACCAGAGTTTCATCCCTGCAGGGAAATTCGTCGGCTGCGTGTATACCTGACCGGCCCATGAGCCTCTGTCTATAACGCCTGAACGTCTTCCAACCACTCCGGTAGGAAAAGCACTGCCTATACCAAGGGTTGTTAATATTGCATTTCCATTGAAACTTGCCCATGGATCCTGGCCAACTGGGCCATGATACTCTAACGCTAATGTCTGAGGTCTGTTTGTCATTATTGTGTTCACTATTACGTGACCGCATGGACAATACTGACACCATGTTCCTGTGGATACTTCAATCAATACTCTTGATGTATCCTGCGAGTACGATTTTGTAGTAAAGACACCTGTAACAAGAAGTATTGCAAAACAAATGTAAATTATTTTTCTCATCTATTTTTAAATTTAAATTTAGAGAACCCTGTTAAGGGGTAACATATATCTTTTCAATTATTATTTCAATACACAAATGATTATAAACACAGATTTATGGCTAAAACCTTAAATCATTATAATCATAAATGCTTAAAATTGCAGAAAGAGGTAGATTTTAAGTCCTTCACTTTTTCTATTCCACATTAATTACTTTAAAAGAAAATTGGAGAGTCATCTTAATGGCTCTCCAATTATTAAAAGAATTTATTTCAGAAAATCACTATTTTATCAGTGTCATCTTACGGACTTCTTTATAATCACCCGCTTCAAGTTTGTAAAAATAAACTCCACTGGCGAGTTTCGAACCGTCAAACTGTGTTATGTATATTCCTGTATTCTGGTTTCCTTCAAACAATGTTGATACCAGTTGTCCTTTAATATCATAAACTTTCAGAGATACCTTTGAACTCTTTGGAAGATTGTATGAGATATTAGTTACAGGATTAAACGGATTCGGATAATTCTGATTCAATGCATACACAGTCGGTGTTTCACTCCCAATCTGGTGTATAGAAGTTATTACATCACCAAGTCTGATTTTAAACTTACCCCACTGACTGTCATTCGCCGGTACAAACGGGTCATTCGTTGCAGGTGCTGTCGCAAGTGTTGAAGCCATCTTATCAAATACAGTGTACGGGAACGTTGTACCGCCGTCAAGTGATACCTTAACCTGTAACCTGTCATTGTAACCGTTGTATGAATATGCCCAGTCGAATTTAAGTGAATCTGATAAATCTATATTGTTATAAGCTTTAGTTTTCATGTAATCCAGCTGACCTAAAGCAGCATAATCCATCCAGTTAATTTTTACACATTTTAAGCCTGGGATAGAAGGACCGTTTGCAACTGAAGAATATTCAAATGTATAACTGTTGTCAGGATTGATAATCGTCCAGCCTGCAGGCGGGAAACCTGACTCAAAGGTTTCATAATTAAAACCTGCCATTACATTATCGTTGTTTTCACCTGATATTATTCCAGGATAGGAATTGTTAATTGCTACAGGTGCTTTTGAATTCAGGACTGTGTTAGACGCGGTAATGTTATCCAGTGCATAGTGTCTTGCTTTCCCTGCATTCATTACTTCTTTCGTTGTTGTATTCTGAACATAAACCGAAGTATACATCATAGAGTCTATCCAGTTGCTTTCTCTTTTGTACGTAACTGAATAATTGTAACTACCAACTGCAGTCGGTGCTGAAAAACCGTCCGTTGTCGGATATGCTCTTCTGAACACATCGTAAAATTCCATCTCACCGTTTGATCCCGGAGGTGTGGCATAATGTATGTGTCTCTCTACTGCTTCAACTCTTAAATAGTATGTTCCCGCAGGAAGAGTTGAATATATATTCATCGTGATGTTTGCCTTTATTGAATCGCCTGCGACTCTTGTATCCGTAACTGTTAAATCCATAGGACTTCCTTTTGAAAGCCTTTCATTGTATGGCACAGGAAGCGAAGCTAAAGTATAACCTCCGAATTGTGTAACACCGTCAGCAAACGCAACAGGAATTCCTGTCACTGCGTAATAATTCTGCCTGGCTAAATTCTGTACAGTGTTTGCCAGATACATAGGGTCTCCCGGTGACGGGAAATTCAGGTGATATTTAATCGCTACAAGTGTATCAAATTTTTGTACTATGAATGCATCCATGGCAGGATTAAACACTGCACACCAGCTGCAGGTCGAACTTGTAAAGTTCTGGAATAAAACATTCTTCTTTCCGCCCGGCTTGTAATAAGTGTTCTGC